>FUIF01001519.1_pt1 | contig 18630 bp, 31 predicted proteins | sample 1003461 | NCBI WGS metagenome assembly FUIF01 (sample SAMEA80401918, study PRJEB19352) | marine metagenome | reverse complement strand
GGGGGTACAGATTGTACCATCAATGTCAATACAATACCTCTTCATTAGTCTCCTTTGATAAGTCTGTGGGAATCTGAATCAAAATGTTGAGTACTGAACTCAAACAACTCTGTGTCAGCAAGAGCAACCATCTGGTGTCTCATCCCACGAGGAACATGAAACTTCTCACCAGGACCAAGGAGAGTCATGTCTGCACTCTCAAGAAGATCATCATTGGAATGATAAACTTCAATGGCACCCCTGTAAACGAAGAAGACTTCATCTTTCAGTTCATGGAAATGCCATGAGCACCTCCTGTCCTTTGCAATAAACAAAAGCTTACCACAATATTCAGGTCCATTGGCAATCCACTTTTCGTATCCCCAACCTTTGGGGACAAACTTAATTGGATCTGCTGCGGATTCTTTCGATGATTTTACTGGAGGAATATCCTCCGACCCGATCGAAAAACCGAGTCTCCTTCGCAAATTCTCGTCCCACTCCATCATGGCGCCATTCTCCTCCATCAATTAGAATGTCAGGTTTGTGTAGTTCAATGAGGTCTTCAAGTTCCTTCCTTGATCCAAATCCAAGAACAACATCAATGTATTTAATACATTCTAGCATGATCTTCCTGTCTTGAAAAGTGTTGATGGGTCTCTCAGGACCTTATCCACCTTCACCTTCTCATCATAATCGAGACCAACAATCAGCTTTCCTCCATTGGAAAGTGTTTTTCCGATCTTGAAGAGCTCAATGTGGCCAGGGTGGAGGATGTCAAAACACCCATTTGTCCAGACAATCTTACTCATGAATTGACTCCAGATAATCTCTCACAGTGATGAACTGATGATTGAAATCCTTCTTGGCTGAGGTGAAGATTTGATACTTACCATCCAAGTCTTCGGGGAAGGGGACTTCCTTTATCTTTGCTCCATACTTTGCACAGATCAACTCTGCCACCATCTGGAATGAGATTGGTTGACTTGTTCCAAGATCATAAACACCACTCGGTTCATCATTCTTGATCATCAGAGAGATAACATCCCTCACACAAACAAAGTCCCTCAGGAAGTCCTCTGAACCCCTGAAGACCTTGACAACCCCCTTGGTCTTTGCCTGGTGAATGAATGTGGAAACAGGAGAAGCTGTCCCTTTCCTGACCTTATCTTCCTCACCATCTCCATAAACGTTGAAGAACCTGAATGATTGGATCAAAGGGAAGTGTGCCATGTGTTCCTCAATCCAATAGTCCATCGTCAGTTTGGACAGAGAATAATAATTGAGAGGGTTGACTTCATGAACAAGGTTACCATAAACACTTGCAGATGATGCAGTCTTCACGGGAATTCCATTGATGGCACAAGCTCAAACAAAGCTCGACTGAAGTCAATGTTGTAATTGTAAATCTTATCAAGATCAGTCTCCCTGGTGTCAGAAATTGCACCGAGGTGATAAACAGCACTTACATCTTTCCAGTTATTGAAGTTCTCTAAGAAACTCCAAGCGCTGTTAATCTCAACCCCAAGAGGATCATGACCCATTACCTTCAGGGTGTTATAAAGGTTCCGTCCAATGAAACCTTTATGTCCCGTTACAATCGCCGTCATGGTGTACTTGTTCCTCTTTTAGATACGACTTTGGATGCCATGTGATTGGCAACTTTGATTGCACCAACCACATCTTTATCTTGACACCACCTTACCACAAAAGCAGCTAAAAAGGTGTCACCAGCACCAGAAACATCAATAACTTGTTTCTTTTTCAACACAGGATAAACCTGTCCATCAAACTCACACCCCTCACCACCAAGTGTTTTGATGATGTTGTCTGGCATGTATCTCTTAATGAAGACTTCTGATCTCTCATACTCATGTTGATTGATCTTGATCCACATTGCGTCTGTTGCCCAGACACCCAGTTGTTTCTTTGTGTCCAGAATCACATTATCATGTTTCCGACAGATCTCATCAATGTCAGATCCTGTAAGAAAACCTTTATCGTAATCTGAAATAACAATGCAGTCATAATCAAGGTTGAGTTGACTCACATCACACCTCTCAACCTCTTCACTGTGATCCACACGAACAAACATGTGGTTACTCTTGGAATCAACAAATCGTTCTTTACGAATTGATTTCCAATTAGAGTTTGTAACAATGTCCACATCACTCTTCGGTGTCATCTTGATCAAGTTCTCGTAGACATTCATTGCCATCCCAGGCATCTTATCTACATGAACAGGCTCCAAGACTGGGACTGGACGATCCGGAGCCAGACGTGAAGCCTCACAATAAGTGTAAACGTCTCTACAACTGTCACCAATAACAAGAATACGTTTCTTTGTCATATCAGTAAAGTGATTTCTTCTCAATCAACATCATGGGTTGACCACTCGCAAGTGCTCCATCCACAGCCCAAATCACACCAAGACCATCCTGAGGACAGATGACAGGGAAGTCAACAGCACGTCTAAACATTTCTGTTAGGTTCTGTGAGTGTGTTGGACCAGAGTAGAATGGACCAGCGTCTGCAGTCACAGCTCTCATTATAACAGGAACCTTGAACTCACCATGAGAAATGCGTTCAATCTTATCAATGTGATTCACAATGGCATCTGCTGCCACCAACATGAAATCATGTCGTTCGAAGTAGATGACAGGAAGGAAACCTTCGAGACTCATTCCGATGGCCAGTCCTGACATTAGGTTCTCTGCCACTGGTGTCTCCACCAGTTGGTCATCAGGAACACCCTCAAGTGTTCCCATCGCCTTTCCATACCTGACGTTGTAACCAATGAAGATGGCACCTCTCTCAGCCAGTTTCTGCATTGACTTCTTAACACCCTCCTTGTAAGTGGGTTTGTCCTCCAGGACCCTTGAAGGGAGGTCAGGATACTTAAAGTCAGGAAGAGGAGGGAAGTACTCTTTGTCGGTCTTCTTGACCTTCAGAGCCTCCTCCAGGTCAATCATTCCAGGCTTACGACAGTGAGGATAAGAACATTCATATTCATACTTGGTCACACAATCAAAGTTCCACTGAAGGTTTGATTGGGTCCCCCAACGATCTTCATTGGATGCTTCCACGGATCGGTTGTTACTCTCGATCACAAAGTTACAAGGAAGATCCCAACCATCAACATAACGAGCAGCCTCAAACAGGTGTCCGTTATCTTCTGTTCCATCACCAATGAAACACCAGACCTTATTCTGACTTCCTTTCTTCTTCAACGCCCAGGCAAGTCCAGCAGCAATGGCAGGAGTTCCACCAATGATTGCAGAGACAAAGAACTTGCGTTGGTTATCGTAGATGAACATGCTTCGTCCATCGATGATTCTTTGTTTGACAATCTCAGGAGGAATGCCATGAAGAAGTGCGTGGTAATGACTTCTGTGATTTGAAATCACCCAGTCTCCTTCATTAATTTGACTGAAGATATCAATGAGTTGATCTTCATTTCCTCCTGAGAGGTGAAACAAGAAAGGGAGTTGATTGTTCTCATAAAGAACACCAATCTCACTCTCAAAGTCAATCAGTTCCTGTTTAGTCCATTGTTTTCTCATTGTTCTTCTCCAATCTTGATCATAATCCTTCCTGCATTTCCACTTCGAAGGAGGTCAAATGCGTCATTCACTTCATCCAGTGTGTATGTGTGAGTGTGAATGCTCTCGTAATCCAGTTTCCCAGCAAGTGCCAAGTCGATGTAACGAGGAATGTCCACAGTTGGATTTGTCATTCCACCCTGTGTTGCCTTGATGGTCTTACCAGAACCCTCAAACATGGAGACTGCATTTGGAATTGCAATTCCCATCTTCGGTGCTGGTTGTCCCACAAGAATCAAACGACCACTAGGATTTAGCCTCTCATATGCCTTCCCAATTACAGATGGGTTACCCGTGGTGTCAATGACAACATCCACATGTTGAAGAGCATCAATGTTGTAAAGGAAGTAATCAGCTCCAAGATCCAGAACCATGTCACCCAGTGACTCATTGACATCCACACCAAAGATCTCATGTGCTCCTTTCATCTTCAATCCCTGAATGAGATTGAGTCCCACACCACCACAACCAATGACAGCAACACTCTCACCAAACTTCAGGTTGATCTCATTGTCAATCAGACCCAGAGCTGTGGTCATTGAACAACCCAACATTGCAGCCAAGACTGTTGGTGTTTTGGGATCAATCTTTGTCAGTCGGTTCTCAGAGACAATTGAATACTCACTGAGTGTTGTTACTTTTCCACTTGAGATTCTCTTTCCATCAAGAATGTAAGAGGGAAACGGTGATTCAATTCCATCACCTGGTCTCCAGTGCATCACAACCTTATCACCAGCCTTCACAGTGTTGACACCCAGACCAACAGACTCCACAATCCCACACCCCTCATGACCCATCAGGTGGGGAAGAAACTTTCCATTTCCCTTGTAACCTTTGATCTCATGGAGTTGAGCTCCACAGATTCCACTTGTCAGTACCTCACGAGAACTTGACCAATTGACAGAGGAGTCAGTTCAACCTCCCGAACTGCCAGTGGTGAGTTCAGCTTCTCAAGAACCGCTGCTTTCATTTCTCTTTCTAAGTACCACTTCACTATTATAAAACGTTTTCCCTCTTTTATCAAGCAGGGAAATAACCTCCTCTGCCACCTCATCAGCGGACATCAGAGTTTCATAATTATCTCTGTTTCTTGTCATTCTTGTTTGAACTGCTCCAGGGAAGACATCAACAATCTCCACATTTCTCCCCAGAGCATCAATCTGAAGTGCCTTCGAGAACCCTAAGAGACCAAACTTAGAAGCACAATAAACAGTCTCTGTCGGTGACGGATGTCTGACACACAGAGAGTTGATGTTGATGATCATTCCATCATTCTTCTCAACAAAGTAATTGTAAACTCTGTTGATAACTTTGATCTGTGAAGTCAGATTACTCCCAATCACTTCATCCACTTCTTCATCCGTTGTTCTTCTCGGAGACTTACTCAGATGAACACCAGCATTGTTGATGAACACATTGATGTCACACCGACGAATAAACTCATCAACCTTATCAGGAAAGTCAGGGTCTCTCAGGTCTCCAATCAATCTTGCAATTGTTGGGTCTCCCTTACGGTAATGGGGAAACACAGCGGATGTCTCACTTGCTTTCTTGTAAAGAGACGCACCGAGTCCACTCCCACACCCTGTAATAAAAACTCTGTTATTCATTCTGTTACCATGTAATCAACGTACTCAGGGAAATAAAACATCCCTTGTTTCTGAATTCTGTCACTGTTAAATGTGAGCGGTGAAGTAATACAGAAGATCTTCAAGTCTGGGTTGAATCTTTGAATTGCCGTTGAGAGAACCATCGGTCCACTGTAAAGACAACAGATTCCAAACGAAGATCGAATCACATCGCAGTAATGAAAGATGCTCTCGATCTCCAGAGTCTCATCCACTTCTGGTTCGAACCTGTTTATGTCATCGGCGATGTAATTTTTGAATCTTATGGAGACAAATTTCTTACCAGAAAAAATTTTCCGGACCTTTTGAAAAGTCTTCTCAATTTCCTCCACGGTATAACCAAGAACCTTTCCATCATGACTGATGGAGATACTTGAGAGGTCCACTAAGATAGTGTCACTAAGACTATCAACCTTTTGTGGTTCATAATAAATCTTTGGTCTTGTGTTTGTTGGTTCCAGACCATGAAGTCTTTCCCAGTTACTGATCCAGTTTCCAGTCTTACACTCTGACATGTCAAAGTGAGGAAGGTCACCAGCGTTCCACTCACCCTCCTTCACATCAAGGACATAAGGATTGTGTTCCCAGACGAGTTTATAAATCTCCTCATTGCGGAACTCTGCTCCATCAAGAAGATAAGTCTTTCTTCCTTGTTGTTTGTGAAACTCTTCAGGCAGCGTAGAAAACTGGAGGTGATCCCCCAGTCCTCCATGCCATGGTCTCAATAAAACATCACTCATAGTCCGTCATCAACTTCCCATCTAAATGATCAACCTCATGTAGAACAATCCTTGCTTGGAGTCCTTTCAATTTCCACTTCTTATACTTACCCTTTCTTGTTTGGAACTTAACCTTGATTTCTCTCGGTCTCTCGATATTAATGTAATGTTCCGGAACACTCAAACATCCTTCCTCCATCATAACACACTCAGGGGATGTCCAGGTGATCTCAGGGTTGATCATCTCAACAATCTCCTCATCAACCGCAAGAATAACTCGTGTGTTGACACCAACCTGAGGAGCAGCAAGACCAACACCATTTTCAATTTTAATAATCCTTCTCATCTCGTCCAAAAGATCACCCAAAGACTTATCAAAGTACTTCACTTTACGAGACACTCTCCTCAAACAAGGATCACCATCATGTCTTAAAGTTAAAGTCTCCATACAATCTGATACCCATCATGAAGGAGTTCTGCTCCAATATTATTCATGAAGTCCTCGACAAACCTTGCCTTCCCACCCTGTGCAAGAGTTGATCTGTACTGATCGAACACAGGAGTGTTTAGGTGATCGTCAACGGCAATGATGGTTCCTTTCTTGAGGTTCTTCATACACGCACAGAGTTCTTTCACATGGTGAAGTTGTGAAGGAACAGGATCAGTAGGAACGAAATCGTAGGAATCAAGGTAAAGGAAATCAATCTTTCTCTTTGGAGATAGGCCCCACAGGTACTCAACGGAGTCCTGACAGTAAACTTGTGTCTTATCCGACGTGTTCGCATTGGCATAATCAACATTGACCCGGTTGATGTCAACAGAAGCAACGTCTCCATCATAATAATTGACGAAGTCATCCCAGATGTAAGTGCTGGCGCCATCATCACCAAAGGTTAGGTGTCCATGGTCAGGTCTCATACAACCTGTCTCTACGATAAAAAAGTCTTTGGTCTTCTTCTTATCGAGTTCTTCAAACACAATTTCCAAAGAGGATGCCCTGTCTCTCTGAGGATTGCTTCCTGCTGGTTGAAGAAGTTTAGAAAAGAATTTACTGCTGAATCTCTTAGAATAAGTCATTTAATCAAACGGTTCTCATTATTGTAATTCATATCAATAAGATCTTTATGTCTTTGATAGAATAGTTTCATGTTCTTTTGGTTTGCCTTCAACAACCAAGGAGCAACAGATCCAGACACTCTGGTTCCACCCCACTCATCTCTTGATTCGAAGTCAATCCAATAACAACCACACACCTTATTTAACTCCTTGTGCATCCTAAACATTAGGTCATGATCATCCATGTCCTGTGGTGCAAACTCCTCATCAAAATAATTCAACTTCTTCAGATCAGACATGTCAATCATCAGAGGACCACGATTGGCAGTTGCTCTGACAGCAAATTCATTTCTTGGAGTGTTCTTTCTCTGTGCGTGATCTGTGTGGTGGAGGATGTCACACCAACAGGAGTCAAGGTCTTCCTTCATTCCCAGATGAACTGAGTGAGGATTGGGAACCCAGTTGTGTGCTGTGTTAGCAGTGACAGCAAACACATCATCAAACACCTCAAAGGGTTCCATCATTCTCAAGTTCCAACCAGGTTCTCGAACGATGATGTCATCCTGAACGATGATGGCATAATCACCTTCTGCAAACTTCAACCCAGCATTGTTTGCCTTGGTCTCGAAGACATCAGGTGTTTCAACAATAATTGTCTTATCATTCACAACACTCTCGACAACTGCTGCTGAGTTATCAGTACAACCATCCAGAACAACGATGAGCTCATAATCACCCACTGTGTATTGATAAATTGCTTCAATGACACTCTTGATGAGATAATCTTTATTGTGAACTGTGAGGATGATACTATGCAACATGTGGAGAATCCTCCTTCAGCTTCAGCAAGAGGGACTCAATGGGTCTTCCCATGTTGAACCCACTCTCTTCATTTCTCTCATACCAATAATCAACATTACACTCAAGGTAATTTCTAATCTGATCCTGTTGAGGGACAGCAGAGAGACCATACTTACAAGCCAGGTTAGTCAGAACTGCCTGGTCATGGAAGTGGCCACGGAATCCATCAAAGTTCTCCTTACCAGAAACATTCTCATCGTCTGTAAGGATCCTTCGATCAGTGCAAGCTTCCAACCATTCACCCACAATCTTTCTTGCCTCTGGTGTGTTTCTCCAGAACTGCATTCCACCTTCGAGTTGAGTACACTCCCAGTAATCCTCTTCGTCACAATCCATGTAAACAAAACAGTCCCTCTTGGTCAGGAGTTTCTGAGGGAAACCACCAATCAAAAGAAGACAAGGATCATCAGGACCCATCAGATCCTCAACATAAGGGAAGAGTTCTGGATGGAACATATCACCAACATCAGAGTAAATAATCAACTCACCATCATCGAGTTTATCCATTAGGTTGGCAATGATGTAAGGTTTCCACAACCAATAACCTGCACCTGTCTCACTGCTCAGGATCTCTTTGTTATTCTTGTAAAAGGACTGTTTCTTCAACCAGGCTTGTGTGTAAGGATGAGTGACCAAACCCAAGGACTCTGAATAATCATTCAAGTATTTCTGCTTTACTGAGTTAGCCTTATCAGCAAATGTAACTAAGTTCCAAAACTTCATCCCAACCTCTCCTTAACGTAATCTTGTTGTGTGTAATACTCAATCAATTGTTCCTTTGAGAGGACTTTCAGTTCTTCCCAGAGTTGATTGTTCCTAACCATGTGTGGGTTAGTGTACCATGAGTTCTGAGTTCTGTCATGCTCAAGGTGATAAGCATGTGTATCTACTCTTCCAATATTATAACCCAACGTCTTCCATCTGTGGTGTCTCTCCACATCTTCTGGAGCATATGCAATGAACCCCTCGTTCTCCAGGTAACCATCAATGTAAACTTGTCTGTTGAAGAACTGAACCATTCCATACTCTGCCCACCCAAGACCATTTACATTACGAGCATAAAAGGCATTCTGATCAAAGAGGTTTGGTGAGTAATCACTCTCAATAAATGACTTGACCCAATCATTGTTCTCAAACTCATCCATGTCCTCCTGAGTGTCAATGGTGAGAGGAAGATTGACTTTCCTTTCTCCCTTTTCACCAAACTTATATGGATAGACAACATCACATTCACCAGACAACATCTCCACTGCAGTTGTGTAAGTCGAAACAGGGAGGATGATGTCCGTGTCATAGTTCACAACAATGTCAGTCTTTGACATCATCACCATGTCATTCAGAACCTTGGTCCTGTGGAAGGCGTCATCAGTTCTCGTCTCTTCTTCGAAGACATGAACCAGGTTCTTTGTGTCAACAAGTCTCTTGATGATAGGAAGAGCAAAGGTTTCAAACCTCCTCTCACTGTCAACTTCCTTGATCATCACGGTGGTGTCAAAGTGATGAAGGAGAAAACAAGTTGAGAGAATGACGTTACGAAGTCTGTCTCCAGTGTCAACCCTAAGAGGAATGATGAACGTTGTCTGTTTGAGATCAATCATAATCTAAGATTTCCCAATGAGATGGATAAAGATCTTTGAGTGATTTATGTTGGTTGTTAGGACCAAACCATCTTGCTGGTGCGATCACTCTTCCATGGTTTGCCAACCATGCACCCCACCAAGAATAAGTTGAGTTAGCGATAATGAAATCACTACATTGTGTCATGAGATAGAGGTCATGGTAAGAACCAGTCCCTTCTGAAACTATAAACCGATCTGATTCAAATAACTTTTGTTCAGATGCCCACTCAGGATCATCTGTAAAGATAATCACCTGTCTCCTTCTGGAGAACTGTTTAAGTGCCTGTCTGTAGTATTCCAGAGATAGGTTGTGATGATTGGCAGAGTTAATTAGGTAATCACCTCTTCTAATGTGAAGTGCAATGGGATCTTCAAATACCTCCTCAACAATCTCCTTACAATCATTAATGATGTGTTGTCTGAACTTGAATTCCTTTCTCACATCATCAGCGATGTGTTCAAAGTATCTCTGTGTCTGGAAGAAACCAACAAGAGATGCATCATGATCAGATGGGATCTCAAACAGAGAAGGGTCAAAGGTGAAGTCCTTCTCTTGAATGTTTGGTCCAGGAACAAAACCAGTTCTCTCTGGATTAATGTCAAAGGCATTGAACAACTCAATCCTAAGTTTGTTTCCAATCCCATCATCAAAGACTTCATCATGATTTGGAATGCAATAAGAGGTGCCAATGTTCTTTGCCACTCCCATCACAGTCGCATACTGGAACATCTGGTTACCAAGTTGTCCTAGTTTTCCGAGATAATTAAAACCAATCATAATTCTGGGGGAACTTCTGCAGGGTCGTTATACTCTTCGATCCAACCCTCAGGGATCAGATCGTCCATGATGTAGTGAGACACTGCAGGTCCAAACCAAGGGTTAGGTGCAACCACTTTCTTATCAGGATTGTTGATCAACCAAGCACCCCACCAACTCATACTGCTGTTGGCGATAATGGCATCAGAACAGAGACTCATCAAACACAGGTCCACATAAGGAACAGATGCACCATCCTCAAACAACATCTTTGAGTTGTCAGAGAAGAGGAACCTGTCACCTTGCAACCAAGGTTGTTTCTTACACCAATCAATCACGTCAGAGAACACCAACACCTGATAATCATCATCAAAGTGTGAAAGTGCTCTCTCATAATATTCTTGTTTCATCAGAGGATGGGTGTGTTGGAGTAGTTGATAAGACCACTTCTCTCCTCTCTCACCCTGAAGATTTGGGTTACCTCTTCTGATGTGAAGAGAAACCAACTTCTTATTTCCAATGCTCTCAATGTACTCAAGACAAGGATCCAACCACTCATTCTTGAAGGTGAAGTCTTCTCTGATCTCATCTTCAATGTGTTTGAACCATCTCTCTGTTTGGAAGTATCCATCCACATCAATCCCATCAGGGATGTTATCCATCAAGTCTTGATTGTAATGGAACTCTCTCCAAGAGAGTTGCTTTGTTTGTTGCTCACCAACATTCTCAGGCTTACAATGAGTAAGTTTGAATGCCTCATGGAGACCATAATTGTCTGGACGAGGAGCATCCTCAGGAGGAATCATCCAGTTGTAACCTTTGTGTGATGCAATTCCTCTCAGAGCAGCATACTGAAACATCTGATTACCCAGACGACCTGCTCTACCAAGATCATTGAACGAGATAGTCATTCTTCATTTCCTCAAATACTTTACCAATACCTTGTTCAATTGTTGTCTCTGGCAACCACCACTTTGTGATGAAGGTGTTTGCTGAGTTTCTCTTATCAAGTTGGACTTGATCTTTTTCTTCCGCTGGTTTGAGTTCCACACTCTTTTCAATGATATTGAACTGACCTTGGATGATCTGTGCAACCTCTTTGATCGTTGTTGAGTGGAAACTGGTGATGTGAAGGGGATCCTCCGAAGTGAACTCCTCATAATTGTTCATCAACATTTCCAGTGCCTTACAACAATCTTCTGCGTAAAGGAACTCTCTCTCCTCTGTACCATCAGTCAACATGTCAATCACACCAGTCTCAAATCCTTTACGAATGAAGTCTGTGATGACGTGTGCCTTATCATGGTCCTTCTCAATGCCATAAACATTCCAGAAATGACAGATCAAACCACCAAGAGATTTGGTGTAAAGTTCTCCCACATTCTTCAGAACACCATAAGGAGAGTAACTCATGTTGCTCATTTGTGAAGATGCAAACACGAACCTTTTCTTATATTGTTCCAGAAGACCGAAGGTGTTTGCCATCAGTCTTGCATTATTATTGATGAACTGGAAGGTGTGTTGATACTTTTTCAAGTATCTGGACCCACCCACATCAAAAGCAAGGAAATAAACAAAGTCGGCATTCTTGATGGCACGATCAAGATTATGATTAGGAATTTGAGTCATGTCCTCACCATGATGTCTGGCAACATCAAACTCAGTTACCTCATGACCCTTTTCTCTAAGATGTTCAGTTAAGTAAGCTCCAATCTGTCCACTGGAACCCAGAATAGTGATTTTCATTTCTTTTTCTTACCAAGTTTAGACTCTTTCTTTGTCGCCTTTGTCATTTCTCTCATACCAAATCTATCATACTGAGGATCAATTTGTGCTTCCTCTCCTGACATCTCTTCATAAGCACTGATAAACATTGAGAAATAATGCCAGTATATTTGTGGCACATATTGTGGGGAGAGACAGACGAACACATGATCAAACTCCCAGTCAGAGAAGAAATGTTCATCCTTGAATGAATATGAAAACCTCGTTTTGGAGTGAGCAAAATCAATGTCATCATAAAGAGTGCTGTTTGGATTTCTAACCCAGTGATATTCTTTCAGTCTTTTATTTGCTGAAAGGTAACCAACCCAACTCCCTTCATCGCAGGATTGACCATGAGCCATGAGTTCATAGTCTTTCCTAATGCTCTCCAAGACGGAGCTCCCACTGTGTCGATAAGAAGCAAAGTCAACATGATGATCAATGTTGATCAATTGAATGTTCTTCTTTCCTTCCAGTCCATGAAGGATCGAGTCATGTTCATATCCAAAACGAACACTCTTACAAGTCTTGATTGCTCTGAGGAAGTTATTAAAGCAAAACATTAAGTTCGACTGATCAATCGCAAACTGATCGGGTCTTAGCATCTTATCAAATTCTTTTAGATTTCTCCACCGATTAACAGCGGAATAATCAAAATGATCTCTTTGATATAAATCAATGTCTGGATACATAATGTAATCCAGATCAATACTCAAGACTCTCATTTAGTGTTGTTGGATGATACTTGTTCTCTAATCCATTCATATGTTTTACGGATCCCCTCTTCCAATGTCTGAGAGTAATCCCAACCCAACTTCTCACGGATGAGATCGTTGTTAGAGTTACGACCACGAACACCCAGGGGTCCGTCGATGTGAATCTTTCTTACTTCTTTGTTGGCAACTTTTGCTGCCGTGTCAACCAGTTTGTTAATGGTGACCATCTCCTCAGAACCAATGTTAACAGGTCCCATGAAGTCGGAGTCCACCAACCGACGAGTTGCTTCGATACACTCATCGATGTAAAGGAAAGAACGGGTCTGTTCACCATCACCCCACACCTCAATGGCTCCACCATCATAAGGAAGGTTTGCTACCTTCCTACACATGGCCGCTGGGGCTTTCTCTCTTCCTCCATCCCAGGTTCCTTCTGGCCCAAAGATGTTATGATATCGAGCAACCCGAACAGGGATGCCATGATTGCGATTATAAGCAAAGTACAAACGCTCGGAGAAGAGTTTCTCCCATCCGTACTCTGAGTCTGGGTCTGCTGGGTATGCTGATTCTTCACGACAGTCAGGATTGTCAGGATCAAGTTGATTATGTTCTGGATACATACAAGCTGATCCAGAGTAAAAGATCTTGGTGAATTTAGATCCCTTATGGTCATTCAACTTGCGTTGTTCCTCAAGACATTCAAGTTAATGGTAACAGAGTTGTGCATGATCTCTGCATCATTCTCACCAGTGAAGACAAAACCTGCACCACCCATGTCGGCAGCGAACTGATAGATCTCATCAAAGGGACGAACGAGTCTGTAAGGAACAGACTCATAAAAGTTACCAAGGTAACCACGAAATTCTAACACACGGCGAACGAAGTCAACATCAGTCAGGTCTCCCTGAATGAATTCGTTGGCTTCTGTCTCGGAGAATTCAGGTCGCTTAAGGTCTACACCTCTTACCCAGTAACCTTCACTCCGGAGTCTTTTCACCATGTGAGATCCAATGAATCCACCTGCACCGAGAACCAGTGCAGTTTTCTTATAGTCAACCATGATTTACGATTTCTTGTATTTGTATTTTATCAGAAAGACATCTTCTTGGCAAGTCTCTTAGTGAGATCTTCAAGTTTTTGCTCAAGAGCTTGCAGTCTTGCTTCTACTTCAACGTCGTACTTTGACATCGACGCACCACTTGCAGATTTACGGCTGGCCATCTTTTTGGTACCTTCCATGTGAAATTCCTGTAATTAGACTATCCATATTTATCTCAACTCCAGAGACAGACAAATCCCCCAAGTTCTCAACCACTGAGGTTCGAACTTCTTGGTTTGTTTTGTAGATCTCCCACTCCAATTGTCTGAACTCATCGTGTTGGTTCATGATGACACACCTGGATGATATGGATACTTAATATTATTTAGAAGCAAGAAGAAAGGGAAGACGTGCTTCCCCACATTACTTTATGAAGTTACTTTGCTTGAAACAACTTTGGTTTGATCTTACCATAACCATTTGTGATGGAGATGATCTTTCCACCAAGAGGTTTCAACTTATCATAATAAACATCAAAGATTGGAACCTTCTTGTAACACCTCACAGCGTCACAATAAAGTGTTTCACCAATTCGATATTCAATGAGATGAATGTCTGTTGGTAGTTCAGAATCATTTAGATCTTCTCTCTTGATATTTTCAGAGAAGATAATAACTTCCCTCTTTTTGAGGATCTCCAGTTCTTCTGTTTCCCATTTGAGGGTCATCGTGTCTCCTTTTTTGATACGGTGTCTTTTACATAACAGGGAACCCCTTCGGGATCCAACCACTTAGTATATTCAAAGTCATCGATGGCTGTGAGCATCTGCATCTTGTTATCCAGAAGATACATGTCACGATACCTCTTGGTATAGTTATCTGCTTTCTGAATTCGGTAATCTCCACATCCGTTTTCCAGCACACCGGCTTCAACGTATCTGTATGGGAACCGTTCAAAAATAACTTTAGTTGTCATGATCATTTAGTTTCCAAGTCTTCAGCAATACAATCAATGAGGATGTCATAGTCATCCAGAGGATCACCAGAGAATTCTACACCATCGTTCTCATAAAACTTACGGACCTTTTTGAAAAGTTTTGGATTCTTTACATCAAGGAAGAAGTCACCCTTGGCTGCACCTTCAAGAGTCTGAAGGTCTTTCTTGAACTTTGTTGTGATGGTCATGCTCGGAACTCAGAACAAATGTTGTATGATAATGTTATTCTTTTTTGTTTTGTTGGTTTGACGTAATGTCTTAGATGAGACGGAAAAATAATAACCGTACCCTCACCTATTGTATCATCTCTTGAGGTATCAAAATGGATGTCATTAGTAGCAGGTCTTCCTGTATGAGGTCCAGGAGAAAGGAAAACAGTTGGATTCTTTTCTGTTTGACTCTCAAGAACATAAATCAAAGAATATGATGGAATATATTCTATGTCATTATGAATTTGTGGATATTCTACTAAATGATGATGTATTTCTTGATATTGATCGTGGGAATCTTCAGTGTAAATGTTGTACCACTGTTCTTTAACAATTGAAGAATTTGGAACATGTAAACTCTTCAGTTCTTCAAACATAGAATCAACTGATTCCCAAACAATTTGTTTGACAATTTTATCTTCAAAAAGAAAACTATTAAAGTCAAAACCCATTGAGAAACTTGTATTGATATCACATTCCCAACCGTGTGGTCTACTTGATTTGGTTTCTTTTCTTTTCTTTTTTATGATTGGTAACAAGTAATCTTTAATTTTTTTATGATTTGGAACTTGTTTCCAGTAAACAAAATCTATTGGGAACGTATAATTCATTATGCCACTTCAATCGATTCAAGATCTGCACAGATTTGTTCCATCAGAATTTCATAATCATCAAGATGGTCGCCAGAAAAAACAATCCCTTCATTTTCGTAATAACGACGAACTTTCTTGAAGAGTTTTGGATTTCTCACATCCAAGAGAAAGTCACCGTTAGAAGCACCTCGAAGGATTTGAATGTCTTTCTTGAACTTTGTTGTGATGGTCATGATTCAACTGTTTACTCTCTTAGTGTAAGGGAAAAAACGGTTCCTGTCAAGGCCCTTCATCGTGATTCGTGTAAAGATCTTTGTCCTCATCAGGCAACTCAACCTTTTTCCTTGGTCTGTGGACATAAGCAATCCCCAGTGTGGGGACCACAACTAGAAGATAACAAAGAGAGGCGAGGAAAAAGTCATTCCCCATAAGACCTCTGACAACATCATTCATTTCTCAAGTCAAAGTAATTGTTTTCTTTCATAAATTGAAGGGTCTCTTTCAACCCTCCTCTGTGGACTAATCCAATGGCGATCTGTGGATACTCAGCAGTTTTGCCAAACTCTGCTTGAAATTGATTCTCAGTAAAGTCCTTACCCAGAACATACTCATGGAAATCTTCTTTCACATTTGAAAGAAGCATGACAGCCCTTTCGGACTCTTGATTTTTATTTGAATAGATTACTGATTGCATTAGTCCCTTTGCCTCCAATCATCAGGTTTATCTTGTTTAAACCAATCTACGATTTCATCCGCTCCAGAGAACCCCGTTCTGTGATTGGATGGATCGGGGTCCCCAAGACCCATCCTATTAAGAAAATCGTCTGTGCTACCTTCTTCAATATCTTGAGAAGCTTGTCGTCTCGCTTTCTGTAGCCAGTCCCTCGCAAGAGTATGAGCTTTGGCAAGTTTCTCTGCCCAGATCATGTCTTCCAAAGGAACTTGTTCTTTGTTAGCAATACATCTGCAAATGGACTCAAGTCTGAGTCTGTATTGAGTTGATAGCATTTTACTCCCGAAGTTTTAACTCTAAGTCTTCTAATTTGAGATACTCTGCGTGTGCCCGTTCTTGACGGGCGCAAATAATGTCCAGAATGTCCCCCACAATAATGTCATTTTCAACATAGTCGTCAAGGTACTTGTCTAGTGCCTCTTTTAAGTATCTTCTACGATGCCATTCTGGGGAGTAAGGTTTGTAATCCATAATGTGTTATATTCACGAGAATATTTATCAATGAGCGTGAATGACACCATTCTCATGAACATGAGGAATTGAACTATTGTAAATGTGGAACTGGCCATGAATCACACCAGCTCCAAGGAAGGCAACTACGCCGAGAAGCCCAGCGACTTGTAAAAGTTTCATATGTTTGTAAAAGCTTACTTGGTTATTTATTTACCGACACCGTAATCTGAAGCCTCAGACTCAGCCTTACGAATGTCATCGTGAAGCCTCTTAAGTGCTTCAGTCATCTCAGGAGTCTCTTCCCACTCCCAAGTGTCTCCCTTACTATTCTTACGAGATTTCTTACCCATTGGTTTTCTCCTTAAGTAAAAGTTTCTACGAGTTTGAGATCCTTTTCAAAGATCTCCATGCCAGCATCTGTGAGGATGTGATCATACATCTTATCAAAGATGTCTGGGGGCATTGTCACAACCTGAGCCCCATTGTAATAAGAACGAACAACTCTTTGAATAGAACGAATCGATGCAGAGAGAACCTGAGTTCTGATACCATGAATTTGGTACAGTCCAGTGATGGAACGAACCACCTCAAGACCTGCAACAGACTGGTCATCAAGACGACCAACGAAAGGAGAAACATAAGTTGCTCCTGCCTTGGCTGCCAGGATTGCCTGAGCCGCACAAAACACAAGAGTCACATTTGTTTTGACAAGTTCCTTACTCAAACGATAACAGGCGTCAAGCCCTTCGCGAGTGCAGGGAACCTTGATGGTGGAGACATCACCGAACTTCTCAAAGAGTCTAACACCCTCTGAGAACATCTCGTCAGCAGTTCCACTGACTTCCATGCTGATGTCCTTGACACCAATGTCTTTAATCTCCTGGTAAACCTCTTCTGGATTTCGTCCAGACTTCCGAATAAGAGTTGGGTTAGTTGTTACACCATCAACAAGACCAGTGCTGAAGTGCTTTCTGATCACTTCAGTGTCAGCTGTGTCCAAAAAGATTTTCATTTTAATTTGTCTTCGTACTTTTTAATAAGGGCCAATACTTGTTTTCGATCTGTGCCACAGGGGGCATTCTTGACACAAAGAAGGATCAACTCATCTTCACTGATGGGATCCCTCTGTGTCCAACCATGTTCATCAATCATTCTACATGCACCACTCCCGTCATTCCAGCACCCTGGTGAGGTCCACAGTAGAAGTTATAATCACCAGCGTCAGGAAAAACAATGTCTTGTGTATCACCTGTTGCAAACAGGAGTTCGTCTTTTGAAAGATCATCTCTTCCTCAACAATGATGTTGTGTGGGGGTAACATACCATTCACAAAGTGAACAGTATCACCTGCAGAGACAGTGAGTTCATTTGGTTCAAAGACCAGATTACCATTGCTCCCATGGTTACATCCACTGCCCAGGCAGGGAGAGCAAGGAACAATGTTGCGATTAGTGCGAATAGGAATTTCATACAAAAATCTTTATTGCCCAACTAATTATAAGAGAATCAATGTCAACAATAAATCTTATGTGTTAGTTCTCAGACACTAATGTGCAAGACCTTCTCATGTTCCTTTCTTCTTGGCACATGTAAATCAGTGTCTTACCTTCAGTGTTCCAGTGTCTGATAACACCAGCAACAATGAAACAATTGGTGACGAAATATGTAAGAAGAATAAAGGTTCTTAGGAGAGCGATCTTATCTGCGTCTTTCTTATTACGACCTTCCTTTTTACCAAGTGCGTAACACCAGATTCTCCACATAAGTCTTTATGTTAAATGCTCGAAGAGGGATTCGAACCCCCGACACCCTCCGTGTAAAGGAGACACTCTACCGCTGAGTTATTCGAGCGTGGCAGGTGAACCAACCTGCAATTCGGACCAAAGTCCTGGTATTGTGTAATACC
>FUIF01009826.1_pt1 | contig 18795 bp, 10 predicted proteins | sample 1003461 | NCBI WGS metagenome assembly FUIF01 (sample SAMEA80401918, study PRJEB19352) | marine metagenome | reverse complement strand
CGGATCACTTCGGCGTTTCTGTGCCGACTCTAGTTCAAATCCTTGGTGATACCGACACACCCGAGCCCGCACCGAAGAGTAGTCGAATGACTCTGTACAGGATGCGGAATAGCGCACCAGAGGTCTATGATGAGCTCATAAGTAAAGCACTGCTACAATACCACACCACAGATATGAATTTGAGGGAAGCCTCAGAGATGGTTCAGGAAGTCGGGGGGTGCGGAGTTAGCGCGGCAATATATGCTATGCGTACACATAGGGATTACGTCGGTAAACCAAAGGCGAGACGTAAGCGGAAACTATCCCATGATGAAGAAGTATTGATAGGTGATATCGTTCGGTATCATATCAGTAACCATACAACACTCGAGGAGACCTGTGAGACATTCAGAGGTGTAATGGATCTATCTACTAGTAAACTACGTGCCTTCATATCATCCCACCCTGAGTATAAACCCAACCCGAGAGGGAGGGTCGCAGGGGTTCACCTACCCACAGCATTCCTTTTGTTATCCTTCGGCTACACGATGGAGCGAGTGGGGGCACTGTTCGGGGTAGGTAGGGAGAGGGTGAGTCAGTTGACTCGTGACACCAGCGTTGCGAAGATTATAAGACCAGAATATAACGTGGCTGAGAACATGAACGTAGACCATGAAGCCGTTGTTCGCGCACTGGAGGCGGTTAATACGGCATGTTAAAGGCCCTGAGAATCGCATATACGAGACGACCCTAGGCAACTACCCTATACATTCATAACACAAGAACCCTTAATCCACCTTAATTGGTGGGTTAAGGGTCCTTTTTTGCGTTTACGGATTAAGCTCAATCTGGCGTGGTAGCTTCGCCCTCTCTTCAAAGATGACTCTACCTCGCTCGATGATACCTTCCTCTTGAAGTCGCCTTGCCTTCTGCGGGCTGATCATCGGGACATCCATTACACCATTCATAATGTTCTGCGCCCGTCGTTTCCCGAACCCTGCTTTGACCATGGTGTGATACATTTCTTTCTTGCTGACGCCGAGTTTCTCGAAGCCCCCCATCTTACGTAACATATCTTCACTTATTATCTTATTATCTTTGATACCTTTTAGATACAATTCACGGATGGACTCCTCCGACATGGGCTTCTTATTAAATATTTTGAACTGCCTTTTATTAGCGCGGCTAAACTCACCCTTCTTCTGGAATAAGAAGTTTCGGAATTGCTTACCCGCGTCAATCGTGTGTGGCTTCAGGGGTCGGAATGCGGTTAATACAATGCCAGCGGATGTATCCTCGAATTTCTCCGCCTCTATACTTTGTGCATCGTATATTGCCTCACCCCGTTTCCAGAAGTCAGGTTTGTAGGCTTCTTTAAATACATGACCCATAACCTTCCCTGCTATATCACCAACGGAATCAGTGGTTTCTTCATATATTGGGTCACCTGTTGTGGGGTCTTCATTGTTCGAGATAGATAGGAGCGAGCCTGCTAAGATCTGGTCGTCAAATAATATGTCTGCCACCAATCCTTCGGCAACACCCACCGTGGCATCACTGAAGTCGCCCCGAACCATGGAGTTGAAACCCCGTAAAAATGGATCAATTATCATTGCGAACGGGTTAATGTACGTGAAGTCATAGGAGGTTAGCTCCCCCTCTTTGTCTCGTAAGTAGAAGAAGGTATGCCCACGTAGATAATCAGGTATGGACGCTCTGAGAGCCTCCTCCTCATCATCACCGATATCGGCTATCATTGCGACCACGGCGGGTAACACCGTTGACCACCCTGCCATCACAGTCAATAAACCCGTCATACGCTGACGCCCTCGGGATCGCATAACAGAGTTGCCAGATCTTATCTCCTCAAGGGCTAACTTAACTGTGTTAATTGGAATCCGTATTACCTCCGTTCTGAATCGAAGGAACGGGGCGAACATTAAGGTGGCACCTGACTTCGTCATCTGTTGCACGATGGGCATCACTTGGTCGGCAGACTGTGAAGTCATACGTACTTTCCGCGCCGCTTCCATCTTTAAGACGCGGTCTGACAACTCAAAGTAACGGTCCCCTTCAACCGCCTCCTCACGTGCCCTTTCTAGATGGGATACCTCGTGCTCAAAGTATGCTATCTTATAGAAGGCGTCTACCGCAGATGCCATCTCCGCCGCTTTTTTATAGACTGCTTCGGCTGTTTGCCCCGCCACTTTTTTGGCTTTATCAGTTCCCCGCTCTATCGCTTCTGCCTTGGCAGTTAGGTCATCAACCTGACGTTGTAGGGAATGAACATCGGACGTGCCGTTGAAGAGTTCCATCATAACCTTAGATTGTATCTCAGCACCTACAACTCCCAAACCATATAGCTCTGAAAGATACCCGTCAACTTTATTAGGGTTGACTGCGACTTGTGTTATGTGCTTTGCCGCGGATTTGAACATCTTGTCCATCCTCCAGAACCCCTGAGAAGGTCCGAAGAAAAGTATGTTGGAGAGTATGTTACGGACGTAGAACCCTGCGGATCCTAAGGTTTTTGTTGCCATAGCCGCACCTGTTGATCTATGGGCAAATTTTACGATGCTATGAGCCACGTGACCTGCTGTCGTGTCAGAGAACTGAGACAGGTTCTGTTTGGAAGTCATCTGTCGGAACGAATCGACCATATCTTTTGGGGCCCAAAGACCATGCAGGGGGTCCTCGGCGCCTAGGTCAGACTGGCGAACAGGTTCCCACTCGCTATACTTCTGGTAATTCTCGTCACTTATAGCCTTAGCTTCCTCAAGCTCCTGCGCGGTGAGTAGGAATTTATCCTCAAGGGTTGCCCCCTTCTGGTGGGTGGCAGTGCCGATGACTTTCACACGCTCAAGGAATGTCTGAGTGGCGGTCATCGTGTTCACAGTAGCGAACGTCCTTAGTAGGTTGTCTAATCCTTGGTCATCATTCTTACCTAGAATGTTTTGTAGTTCCTCAGGTAGGTCATGACGCTTCCTACGTAAGTTGTTCATCGCCAGCTTATATCCCGTGGACCTGTTACCTAGGGCAACTTCACTATCTTGTGAGTAAGAATAAATGAAATCCATGAGTGCGTTGTAACCTAGTTTTGGATTACTACGTAGCTCGTGACGGGCTTGGGCTAACGCCTCCGAGGATGACATCTCCTCATCTTTGAGTAAGGATTCTACCCTAGCTTCGACAAACTGGCGCTCAAACAAATCAATCGCTTGGTCTCGCATTTCTACATAGTCACCTTTACCTTGTTTGATGCCGTCCAAGGTTCTCTGATAATGCCCAGACTCTGTAAACATCTTATATGTTCTGGTGATGTAGATCCCGAGTTGGTTATCAATCCTTGCCCCAAGTTGATCTGATACTTGATGCGTATCCCTAACCCGCTTAGATAGGGTATCAATAATGTCCACCCGCAGTGTGCGTATGAGCTCTGCCAACTTCGGTGATGCCTGCCTAATTTGATCCATGGCGAGTTCTTGCTTAACTCGGATCGCGTCAGCGGCGGCTGACTCCGCATCCGATCTCTTAGAATTATGGCGGGCGTCAATCAACGCGAGGGAAGACTCCCTTTCTTCTGTGGTGAGATCCTTCTCGGCGTTTAGTAGTTGGATGGCGTCTTGACGATCTTTCTCGAGGTTGTCGTAAACATCCTGATCTAATACAGCCCCTACGCTACTGCCTATAGCTTCATTAAATAACTCAGTTGGGGCGGCCTCGAGTGATCCATATGCCTTTTTAACTTCCTTATTAAATGACACGCTGAAGTCCTTGAGAATCTTTTCACCCCAACGCTGTGTGTCTTGGAAAAGGTCATAAAGACGTGTCAACCGTGGATCTGCATCACCTTGGAACAGGCTCGCAAATTTCTTGGGCGCGGCATAAGGTCCTGCGTGCATGAGTGGAACCTCAAACATTTGTGGGATGTAAGAGAAATCCAGTGAGGACTCCCCTGCAATATCTGCTGATCCCCCTACGCTGGAAGCAGAGTATTTTGGTCCAACGTCATACCCCATTTCTTTGGCTACATCTATGCTAATTTTCTCCCCCATGATAGCCTCGAGTAACACGAGGTTTGCTTCAGGGTTATTAGGGTCGAACGCCACCCCGTTGGGGCCTTGGCGGTACCCTGATTTAACTTGGCGGAGTTCCATGATAAGTCTATTGACTTTGCTATCAATGTTGGTAGTTCTGCCACTTAGCTTATATCTCTCGATAAGTGAGATCATCACCCCGCGGACATACCTGAAAACGACACTTGTCAGAGATGGGTTACTTTTTAGGAACTGAGCATCTTGCTCGGTAGTAAACCCTTTCATGGCTTTATTAGCTCTCATGCGTAGATACTCTTCCACCATGGAATAAGTTTCTTCTTCTACAACATCAGGGTCCTCGGAACGGAGCCGCTCCTTCGCACTATTGCGTAGTTCATCAGTCTGGTAATAATCCTCTGCAACTTTTGATAGACCTTCAACACCTAAGGCTTGACCAACCTGCATGATTTCCTGTTCCGTTAGGACATTGTAACTTGCGTAGTGGGCTAGCTCCTCATCTAGGATTGAGAGCATTGTAATGTTGGAGTTTGTCTGGGACATGCCACTAACTACACCCGTCATTCTAGTAGGGTTAAGATATATAACCCCACCTTTGAAGGCCATTGAGGAATCAAGCCCCCAATCAACTTGGAAGCTGACTTCGGGAGGTGTATAAGATCTCAAGAACACTATGACCCCCTCTAGCTGATCTTGGAGCTCTGTGGCGTCTAGATTTCGCATGCCACTAGGTAGCAAGTGTGGGCTATTAACAAGCTGTTCAACCACGGATTGTATGTTACGCTCCATGTCTGCCCCCATCTCGGAAGATACACTCATGCTTTCCTCTAAAACGTCTAGCCCGAGTTCTAGTTGGGTTGACCCAATAACTTCTATCGGGGACTTAATGTCAGTTTGGGCACCTTCCCCCTTGTGGAACTCAATGTCTTTTGCATTGGAGTTTGCGTCATCAATGCTTTCGGATAATGATTGCTCGACAGTACCTCTACTTCCTTTCATGTCTGACCGTGTTAGGTCTACGATGTCATTCAACGCGGCGGTGTATTGTGATACCTCCTTCGGGGTTATCTTCCCGTTGGTGATCTTACGGAACATGGTGACAATCGCTTCGATAATACGCGACATCAACCCTCGCTGTTTCGCAGGGGTCTCAACTGATTTTAAGAATGATTGGAATGTTGGGTTAAGTAAAAGTTAGCAACGAACTCATCGACATTTTCAAACCCTAGCTTAACTGTTTCAAACTGAGTGTCGCGGCTGGCGAACTCAGACTTAGCTATTTTCATTAACCCTTTGAGCCTGTTCCTAGCCATCGCTTGAGCTTTAGTTAGTGAGCCCTCAGGTCTAGCCAATATATCAGACGTGAACGCATGTATATATTCCTCAAGGAGGACGTTAACTAAACCGCGGCCATTCGAGCCCGCAAGGTTAAGTGTCACGTTATGCCTCCCGTCTGCGGTCTTCTCATATAACCCAGCTACTGCTGTAGTGGAATCTACGATGTGGAAATTTACAGTTGAGATAAACTCCGAGTCCTCAAGTAATAGATCTGCTACCAATTGGTGGTTCTCGTCCTCATCTGATTTTCTGATCTGTTCCAGTGCTGATACGACCGAAGAGGGATCCCCTGACTCAAGTGCAAGTTGAGAAACTACTTCTCCGTTTTCTTTACGGGCGGCTTCACGAGAAGCATCCGTGTCTGCGATTGAGGTTGACTTCCGCTGTCTAATAACTGCGGCGAGTCCATTGAGGATAGTCTTTGCTTCCTGCACCGTGTATGATGAATCCCGAAGCTCTAGGTCATTCAGCGGCTTGATCATTGACTTTGCGAACTCGTCACTAACCTCCGTTGGGAACACAATAAATTTCAATGACTCCCGCAGGTCTACTCCAGATTCCAGCTTTCCTAGACGTAGGTTCCTTAGGAACCCGAGGATTTCTGGTTCATGCTCATATGTGGCACCGTCAATGGTTCCAGCCAATGAGTCCCACGCGGTTGCTACATTCATGTTGTCATAGGACTTTTGGATCACTCCATTGTTACGATCAACCGTACGTCGCAACATATCAATAAACGCCTTTCGGGCGGTCGGGTCTGTTTCGATGTGGCTAATGACCCTTGCACGGGCGTTTATGTAGAGTGAGTCGCGGAGCTCTATGGCAATGTCAGCCACCTCCTTTAGATCTTTTACATCCTCAGGGTGGTATGACTCGAGGGTCGCCCTGTCGAGGGCTTCCGCAATAGCATTCTCGTCCTCTTCGACAGTGAGGGGGGTAGTCTCAACGGGGACCCCTTTAAATGGATCACGCCTCTCGAGACCAGTAAGTAGCATTTTCTCTCCTACCTCTGTGTCTTGGTAAGCTTGGAGGAACGCTTGAAGTTCCTCTTCAGTTTCAAACGCGTCCATGCTCACCTCGGAGGGGGCACCTTTTATTTCAAGGAGACGTTGTGCCTGATACCGATCCTTGATTCGTTTAGCAATCGTCGCCATCGAGGGCATATTGCCCAAGAGTAAGGATTCATGGTTCAGGATGTGGGATTCAATATAGGTAACGATAGTTCCATAGTGCATCTCTTGTTTCTCAGAGTTGCTCATCTCTTTGTTGGATCTGTTATCTACATCATAGTCTGAACCTTGGAGGTTCATGCGTTTACCTAAAAGATGTGCTACCCTTCCAATATCGGGGCGGGAACCATCAGGTTGCTCAGTGTAGGTTAAGAACAATCGAGCGGCGTGCTCCATCTTATCAGGGGCAATAGAAAACACCCCATCCTCACCCTGACTAACCATACCCTTTCTCTTAGTAATCTGGGTTCGTATCCCATGGAGTTGGGCAGTTAAGGCATATTCCGCATGGAACGCCGCAACGGCGGTAGAAAAGTATTCGGGGGGTAAATGCAGAAGCTTCCCTTTCGGGTCGTTCAACATCATGCTTAATTTACGCGCGGCTTTATTGGTGGTTTCTTGAGGTTCTGGGCGGGAGCGTCGGGAGTTTCTCTCCTCTATCTTCCCTAAGAGGTTTTCCAACCGTAGAATATCCTCCCGAAGCGATGTGATCTCTTCGCTTCTAGGGTTTATTCTCTCAGTGTCCTCAAGGTCTTGTTTGAGTCCAGATATCTCCGCCACGATCTTGGCTTCTTCGCGTGAGCGTTCCTCCCTCAAATTCTCGTCCGAAACTTGGTCCATCCCTACACTCAACTGTGTGTCAGGTCTCATACCCTCCATACCAGCTTTGATGAAGTTTCCGAAGTCACTAAGGAACTCATTTAATGATGTAGTCTCTGGCTTACCACCCTTAATAGTGATATTTCCAGCATCTAAATCCCCTGAAGTGTTAAATCTTTTTACCTTCGGAAGAGGTAGCGGGAGATCCTTGTTAAATATCCCGACGATGTTCGCCGTCAAATCACTATACGTGGTTGCAGGGGCTGTTCTTTGTTTCCTCCGTGGGGCTTGATAGGCTTCTGTATGTGTGCCATCCGCATTCATCACCCGAACAGCTTGGACAAATCCGTCTCGGTCGTATCTGATAGCTGGGTTAATCTGCTCTTTTCGGATATCCCCAACACCGCGTAGGATGTCGGCGGGTATCTTGATAGGGATACCACTTAATAACATCTCACCAACTAGAACAGGGTCATTATTGAATACCCCACGTCCATCACGGTCAATAGCCCCACGAATAACCTTGTGGGCGGTGGTCACGTTACCATCGCTATCTACTACAGCTTGTGAAACTTTTCTATTAGAAGTGAATGGTCTATAGGATTTGTCTAACTTAACCTTCGGTTCAGGGCGGGGCGTATCAGCTACCCTTGCTTCAATCTCATCCGCTTTCGTTATTAGGGTCTTGGCGAGTTGGCCGCCCCTCTTATCAGCTACTTTACGGAACTCCTCAGCTAGCTTCAATGCCTGCTTCTCAGTGTACTTTTTACCCTCAGGTTTTAGGAGATTGTTATTTACGGCCTGTCGTTGGGAAGTGGTGAGCTTCTTAATAGTTATAAATGGCTCCCTATCAGCGGCTCTTGAAGCTCTCTTCTCCGCGGATTTTAGGTCCTCAACGATAAGACTTTCAACATCCCCAATGTCGAGATGGGGGTAAACCTCAATTATTTTTGCCGCGAGGTTTTGCCTGATGTAGGCTCGGTAACCTACGCCCTTCTCGAGCCCTAATATTTTACCATAAGCCTCTGGACCTGATCCTTCAGATTGGGCATACATACCTCTCATTGCCTTAGCTTCAAATGTAACAGGGTAACCTAACGCGACAAGGGCTCTAAACTAGATCCATCTGATGACGTTGGATCATTTCTGCCGCCGTCGGTGCGGTAATCCCCTCGACTTTTGAGATGGGGGTGGCGGGAACTTTTCCAGCTTTTACAGGTGGGAGATTCGGGGATGGCTTAGTTTCAAGGGGGAAGAGTTGCTTGAGTGCATTATCATCCAGAGCGAATGTGGCGAGCGGAGATCCCTCAACTTCAGGTAAATATCCTATAAGGGTTTCGGGGGTCTCCTCCTGAGGTTGAATGCGTCCTATTGCTTTCACATTCTCTTCACGCTTAGTGCGGATCATCTCTTCGATCTCTTCCTCGGTTACATCCGAATTATCGAGTGCGCTTTGTGTGCGTGTGACTTCTTCATCTAGTCGTTGTTTCTTCAGGAGTTCCGCACGGCGTTCTGTTACCGTAGGTTCACCACGCTCTTTTAATAAACTCTGTGCGAGTTCCAACTGCTGGGCGGCGGGGCCGTCATATGGGTTAGAACGTAGCTCGGCTTCTGCGGCTTCTTCCATAGCCCGCAAAGAACTTACGGGGGTGGTTTCATTGATGGGATCTCCAAAAACAATATCGCTCTCCACGGGGGCTACCACTACGGTGTTAGCTTGACTTACGTCTGGAGCACTCTGGCTGAGTTGTTCCATATCCAGAACAGACCCTGTGGGGTCCCCTATAAACCATAGGATCTCACCTTCAGTTTCCGCACCGACTACGACAGACCTCGCGGATACCACAACGTCGTTGGATTCCATTAGGCTACCAAAAAGATACTCCCCTTCGTCTATACCTAACCCACTATATCTCGTAGCGGCCTCCGCGGGGCTGAGAACCTCGAGAACTTCTATCTGTGTCTCAACACCATCCTCTGTCAAAGCGAAGATGTCTCCTGATTGGATGGATTCAACGTCGGTATCTGGGTCCGTATCTGGCTCGGTTGCTGGCTCTCCCCTAGAAGGGGTCGTGGTAGCAGGATTATATTTATCTTTAGCCCTTTGTGTAATCTCTGGCACAGTAACAATACGACCACTACCAAGAACTTTGATTTGATCGTTGTAAAGGGTTCCTGCTGTAACTTTATTCATTCCAACGGAACCGTTCGGACTATACACTTTAACTGCGACACTGCCATTTTCCTCAACCACCAAGAACACCTTAGTTCCAGATGCAACTTTAGCAGGGAAATAGGTTTCAGGATCAATTTCAACCTCAAACCGACCACCTCCGACACTCTCAATCTCTTTAACTACTTGACCCCTCCAGCCATCAAGGACATCTTTAATAGCCGACGCCTTCTCATTATCTTCCTTGGGTGTATTTTGGGGCATCTTCAATACTGCTTTCAGCTTGGTAAGCAAACCAGTTGTAAGCTCATCAGAAGAAGTATCTGGACTTCCACCTTCCGTTTCATCTACAGAAACCGCAGGTTTTTTTCTCTTGGTGGATTTGGTTTTCTTCGGGTTCTTACCTGAGGGGCTGGAAGTAGCCCCACGGTCCGTGTTCCGAGTTACTTTTTCCTCAGGTGTAAAATCTGATTGTGGCGGGAACTCACCTAACTCTATACCTTCCCGAGCGGCTTTGGATCTCATCACTACCTGATAAAATTCATATTCAGTTGGCGACAGCTTGTGAATAGGTCTGCCTGCTGGGATACGATTTCCTTTGTGTGGGGTTACTGAGTACCTTGTTTTTCCATCTTTGGTTAACCCATCAATTGATAGGTCCTGCTCCATTACTTTACGAGCCGCTTCATACTCGGTACGGTGCTCTATAGAAAGGTCTTTGATTTTAGTCCCTCTTCGGATTAGTACCCCGTCCCCCATCTTCCGAGAGAACCCAGTGACTTCTTCTACAGAAGGTGCATCCTCTTGGGCTTTTTCTGATAGGTCAGCTTCTTGTTTTTGAAGGGTTTCTTTAGCACTTAATACACGATTGGTAATTTCTTCACGCCTACGTGCGGGTAGGTTTAGTAAAAAGTCTACTTGCTTTGCCGTAATAGGTAGCCCCGCTTGCTCGACATTTGTGGCGACAGCCGCCCTGAACTCTTGGTCTACTTGCGTTTGTTTGGCAAGGATGTTACTCTTGGCGTTAAGCGAGCCAGCTACGTGGCGTATGGTTGGGACGCCACCACCCATTATACCACCAATAACAGCGGCATGACCTGCTTGTTGGAGGCGTTCGAGGAAAGGGGTGCTTTCGTCAAGCGCGGAATCCATTACGAATGTATTCGCAAACTCGTCAAACCCTTCTTCAACGGCTTCATCTACAACATTAGTCCCCACAGTCTTAGCGAGACCCATGTAGCCACCGTGTTTTGCTAACGTCGTTGCAATTGTTTTCTTAACAATTGTATTGAACGCGCTCTCGGACATCTCACCAACCTGACCTCCGCGGTTTGCTATGCCATCTAAAACTGCTTTGACCTGTTTCTTGTTCAGGCCTCCAATTAATGCGCCTTCCAAACCAGCACGACCTAAGGCGGAAAAACTTGCCGTAATTGTTCCAGTTATCGCCCCTGCGGTCATAGCCGCACCAAGCGCGCGATCTCTAATTTCTTCGTCAGACAGGTCACCCGTCCGAGAAAGCTGGTCATAAACAGAGGCGTAGGTTGCACCCGCGGATCTGTTGGCGGCGGGGATAAACATGGCAGGTACAAGGTTCATTTTGCTGGCTACAGCCTTGTTATAACCTTTAATAACACCCATCGCGGTTTCCTCACTCATTTCCTTGGCGGCCCCTTTGACGAGGCCTTGTGATACTAATCGCTTCGCGGCTAGGCGAGTTGCCTCACTTCCTGAGGCACGTAAAGTGTTTGTGACTAATCCTTTTGCGATACCTTTTGCGGTTAATCTCGCACCTTGTTTAGCGGCAAGATATGCGACACCACCAACACCCCCCGTAGCATAGGCGAGTGCAGTCGTTGCCGCCATGTCAGCTAGCATCGGGGCGATTTGTTCAGCGACGTCTTGTCCTAAACCAAAATCGTCCCCAAACAAACGCGCGACTTCTCGGCGGTTGGACTTCTCCCTCATGTTGTTGACGAGGTAGTCCTTAGCCCAGTCTGCGCCCATCATAGCGGGGATGGCCGCAAACATATCCCCGACACCATCTACAATAGACCCCCCTACTCCTCGGAGGCGGGAGGAAACAGCACTGTAATTATCGGGGTTTTTTAAAAATTCTTGTAGGGTGTCAGTGTCCTTAACTTTGTTAGCTCTCCCCTCGTGGAGGGCATCAAGCCACTCTTCAGAAACATCACTGTCTATAAGGGTTTTGCTGTAACTCTCAAACTCACTCTCGAGGAATAATTCACGGTGTGTTGCGAGGAGCTTTACTTCCTCAGGGGTTAGATCAGGGTTTGCACTTATTGTAGCCTCGTACGCCTCAGGGTTTGCCATTGTGGCTGGGTGAATAAGAGGCATGGCATACCCCAATCGCCGTAAATTCTTCCCTGCGTCCTTGGCATCCTCAAAGTATTCAAAACCCCCACTGGCGTTCAAGACATGTGCGGCGTTATGCTCCATCGCCTTTCTTACATTATCGAGGTCAACATCCCCCTCCCCCTCACGGAGACCACTTACATTTAAGTAGTGCTCCACAGTGGTGGTGGCAGATTCCATTCTCTCTTCTAATACTTCCCTACGTTCGGGGGATACGTCCTCGTCCTGAAGTTCCGCTAGGGATTCTTGATACGAAGAAAATACGTTGCTAACATTTTCGTTCTCTTTGGCTAACGAGTCGATCAAAAGACTAACATTCTCATATTCCTTGACCCTGTATCGTGGTTCCTGATACCCGATAGGGGTTTCAGATATCCTCTGCGCTTCAGCGGCATCGCTGTAGCTCATACCCCCAACTGATACTGATTGCTTGAGGGCTTCATTAAAGCTCATGTGGCGCATCAGTGGACCAGCGATGACCTCTTCCATCCCCTCTGAGTCAGTCACTTTCGCCATGGCGATCTCCCCTGAGGATACTGCATTACGGAGTGCTGTGTTATAATACGTGTTGGCAGTCTGTTCAGCACGACTACGGTGCTCCTTCTCCTTTTGGGCGAGGTCTGGATTGTTCTCCAAGTCCCCATCATTTAAAGCATTTTGGAAAGCTAAGTATTGGGTTGCGGACATCCACTGTTCCGAATCAGACTTAGCCGTTGATTGTATAAAACGAAGCTGATCTTCGAGTGGCGGCTTCTCGGTCTTTAATAGCTGGTTGAAGGTGTCCTCGTCCTCCCGATCAACAGCCCCTACTTGGATTAGGGATTCCTTTAGTCCGTCACGGATTGATTTTTCGACGCTCCCATCATAGGAACCTGCCTGTAGGTATGACTGACGCACATAATCTGAGTATCTCTTGCGATCCCCAATATGGTCCTGCTGACTATTCTTAGATTCCCAAATGGAGTATGAGTCAAATTCAGGGGCGGCGGTCTCTTCTTGCGAAGGCGTTAGTAGGCTAGGTAGTTCAGACATATCTGTAACTTGTATTAATGTGATGTGTTATTCGGAACTATTCAAAAAAGGATGTGAATCCTTTCCCGCGGGTGGTTCCCCCCGCATCTGGCTGTATTAATCTTTCTTCTCTGTTTATGAGAATGCTAAGTTCGTTCCGTAAAGTATCATCATCGAGGGACTCAACAGTTCCGCGGGACTTCCCACTAAGTCTAATAGCTAGGTCTTCGAGACTCTTGCGGCTTGCGAGCTCCATCTTCGGTTTTTGATCCTCCGCGTATATCTCAGGATCCTCATATTTGATGCCGCCCACAACACTACGGTAATCATCTATCTTTTTACGCTCGCGCCCAAGTTTCTTTTCGAGATCCTTCTGCTGACTTTGAAGTAATTTGGTAGTCCTGTCTTCTTGCAGAAGAGATTTCCGTAGTGCTAGGCTTTCTTTTCGAGCCTCCTCTACGCGTTTGATTTCATCCCTCTTTGCCCCTGCCCCGAACGTGGAGCTCGCGGCATTTAGCATGGTTCGCATAGCGTCCCCACCCCCTGCGAAAGCCCCCGCATTCGAGGTCACGTAATTACCCCACTCCTGCTGTTTGGTGTATGGGTCTGCATCCGACTTGTTGATTTCGTCAAAAACCGATGTGATGTCACTTATTTTATCATTAAACTCGCGTTGCTGGGAGGACCTCTTGCGAGCCTCATCTAAAGCTAACTTTTGGGTTTCATACTGGAGATCCCTACTACGAGTTCTCTCAACAGTATCAATCATCTTCTCAGCCATTTGCATGGTGCTCTGCCTTATAGGTGCCGAAGTATCGGCATACTCCCTCGCTAGGGCGGAGGCGTATACGGACGGAATATTGAAATAACCCCCTTTTAAAGGAGTAATGTCCCTCGCTATTGAAAATTCTGACATCTTTCTGGGTTACTGATTCAAAAGGCCCTCTTTCCGTTTACGAAAAAAACTCGAGTAATAGTCCATTATGCCCTTCCGCATTTTATCATGCTCAAGCATGTCCTCATCCAGCTTTCTTCGATTAGCCTCTTCCTGCTCTCGGTAAGCCTCTGTCTTAATTGCGGGTTTTCGGTAATTCATTTCCTTACCTAGGGCACCACTGACGACTCTTTCCGCGGCGGCATCAAGGCCTGCACGTTTAGCCTTTCGAGCTAATCGGAATGCTCTCCCGCGGTCAGACTCTAAGGGTCGATTACTACCTGAGCCTAGAGAACTCGGTGATCCTAAAGGTGTTCTCTGCATTGCGGCTTGGCGGTCCAAGCCCGGAGTTATAGTAGCTCCTCGTTGCCCTGCGAGTGCAGAGTTTCTATCCCGCGCCGCTTCATCCCGTTTACTATAATAAGAGCCATCCCCAACCGTACCATATTCCGTAGCTTTGCGACCTTCTGGCCCAAAATCATTAGCGCCTTCGTAAGGATTTTTAGCAATGAAGGCATCCATTCCCTCTTTGTCTAGGCCTAGAGTATCCCCCCTAGCATATAGGCTTTGGGTCATATCACCATAGAGACCTTCTTCATCCTTTTCTGTCTCAGATCCTAGGTTACCTTTCCGTTGTTGCTCACGGATTTGTTTTGCGAATCTCTGACGCTTTTTAATGAGTTCCTTATCTGGGTCTGCCATAACGTAATACCAATATACGTAAAATATAGTAATTCTGCAAGCACTAATACAGGTTTCTCAGAGGGTCGGCTATCTGGGGGTCGCATTAATTAAATAATGAATCATAGAAAAAGTTTTATATGTATTATAGATGTTATAACCTATATAAAAACTTTTACAGACAGGGGTTATTTAATTAATGCGAGTAGCTATAAATACGCGTCATCATTGTGCAGGGCATCTTTCATGGACTTGATGTTTCTATTGGGGCGTGTGCATGCCCCCCGACTCCTATCTTGCTCTCGTTTCTCTTGCGTTATTAGCCCGTGCCTTTGTCTCGCACAGTCTAAGCATAAGAAAGCCGCATCCGCTAAGTCGGGGCTCCTACCCAACCTCGATTTAAATTCAACCTTGGTCTCTATCTTTACCTTGAGCCCCCCAGTCTTGATTAGCTCATAGTTTCGCCCTATGATCTCCTGCGCTAGGTCTGTATCCACTCCGAACAACTGCCCTGTTCTCATGAACTCCTTACCAACAAACCAGAGTTCTGAGACTCGGTTGACATAGAGCTCTGTCCCCTTGAGTGTGGATGTCACGGACACCCTTTTGTCCGAGGGCTTCCCACCAAACTGAACTCTCAAAAATCGTGAGGACCATTCCCCTGCCAAGACGTCACAGAAAGGCGACCCTGCGCCCGTGGCATCCACCGCCAGATCGTCAGGGGCAATCCCTTCTTTAACACATATGTCCTTAACTTGAGTTACAATCTGGTATGTCCTTGGGACTGCTTTGTTGGTGGCATCATCATTTAGTTGATAGCTCCGCCCAAACTCAAACACGAAGTCTCCGTGGTAGTTGTATCCAACGAACCCTGTGTAGAGCACCGCCCTATCACCACCATTAGTAAACGCAGGGTCAAGCCCCGCGACCTTCGTGGGTCTACTCGCCCACTGCACGCTACCCATTGAACCGCTGTTTGATATCTCGTTTTCTGTGTAAATCCCCTCATCTTCATCAGAGTCATAAAACACCGCCCTAACCATTCGCATGTAAGCCCTAGATTCAGGACCAAGTAATGCCTTGTCCTCGTCTAATTTTTCTTGGGTCGGCAAGTAAGGGTATACCACTTCTCCTGCGATTATGTTTGGGCTCCTCTCCCCGTCTAAGCGGATGTACTGACCGCCCCATTTAGTTTCCCACTCGTCTGCAACATTTGTGTCAACTGAGTCCCAACCCTCCCTCGGTTCCGCCCACACCCCGAAGGCATCAAAGCGGGAGTTAGGGTTACTCATGCCAATAATCTTCAGGTTGGGGTTCTTCGATAAGTTTGATAGCCCTGAGTGTACAATGGCCTCTGATAACTCCGAGAGCTCATCTCCGATAAGTAAGACGTTCTTCTGTTTAATACCGATGAATTTACCTACGGCTTCTCGCGTCTTCGATTTCTCTGCCGCTATTAAAGATATACCTGCCTTATCCACAACCACCCCCGTTGGTGAGACGTACGCGATACTACCAATTGAATCCCGTATCTTGAATGGTGCATCCTCTACCACGTTCAAGAGGGTGATAATTGAACCCCATATCCTTTTCCGTGCTTCCCGTAACGTGGTCGAGGTGACAAGGACCAGCGTATCCTTGGGCTGGGATAGGAAGCATATGATACCCCACGCGGCCATTGTATGGGACTTAGTACTGGAAGCGGCGCCACCAATTGCCATGTATTTGTGCTCCGCCACTTCTTTTATCATTCGGTCGGACCGACGGGTTCCGTTCCATCATAGGCTCTGGGAAATCAGGTCTATTCCATAGCTCATCACAAATCCTCCAGAAATAATACACCTTCTCTTCCACACCTTCGTGGTTTGCAAACCCACATAACAATGAGGTGAGTAAACTGGTCTGTGGTATTTCTAAGTCACCCACGGATATGTTTCCAGATTCAGGGTTCAGGTAGGGCTCAAACTGCGTGTTGATTTTTTGTTCTCATTATTATTGCAATAAAGGTCTGCTAGATTATACTTGGTGACGTCGTGAGTAACAACTCCAAAAAGAAGAAGAATCCATTTGGCCGTAATGGTAAAAAAAGCACGCCTTTTTCATAAAGCTATCCACCTATATGAGGAGGATTATAAACTAACGGAGATATCTAAAGCGTGTAATGTACACACTTCGACCCTCCGTCGTTGGTTCCGAGAGGCGGGGTTACCTCCCAAACTAAATGGTAACGTCCCTAACCCTAAGCCATATCTCGACGACCAAAAAGAGGTAGACCCTAAGAAAGTGTTCGATGGGTTCGAGGAACGGAAAGCCAAAGACGTAGTGGATGAGGCTAACGCTATAGCCAAAGCTGAAGAGGAAAACAAAATCACAAACCTAGCAGGATCCCAAAGTACACCCGCTGATCAGTATCAGAGTTACATGGCTTCCAATTCCGTTAAATTGATGCGGGACGGTTTGAAGAACATGGCCCCTCCCAAGAACGTAAGGGAAATGGAAGTTCTAGATAAGATCGCCCGACGCCATTTTGGTTTGGATCAACGGGAATCCTCAGGGGTTGGTAATCTATCTATTGATATTTCTATTCTAAACGACGCCGCCGCAACAACACGCACCAAGGTAACTAAAAAACCTGCCCCACCATCACACACCATCGACATAGACTAATGTTTACATTAAGAGAAAAAACAACCAACCCTCATGTAGTAGCTCGGGGAGCCCAAAAAATAGGTTCCGAGGTGTCATACACCACGAAAGAAAAACGGGGGGTGTTCTATAGAGTCATACCCTCAAATGCCCGAGAGGTTTTTTACATCGCCAATCTGGAAACAGGGGTGGACTCATTCGCCCCAAGCGAAGGTGATGGGGTTTATATCGCTGAACGGTGTATGCCTAAATAGATGATTGTAGGGGTAGATAATGGATCAAGTTCAGGGGGCGCGACCCTCTTAAAAATGGACGGCACCATAATCGAATACTTCCCCCTACCTTCGATTAGCCGAGGTAAACGGTCGGAATTAGACGTAGAGAAATTTATATCGAAGATTCAGGTTCATGGCGCCCCGTGCAGGATCGGGGTAGAGGAACCCCTCCACCACGCCCCATCCTCGCAGTCAATGCGTTCAATGGCTCTTTGTTACGGTCAACTCAAGGGGTTAAGTATTGCCCTAGGGTGGGAGTTTATTGATGTCGGAGTACACCAGTGGCAGAAAAAGATCCTAGGTAATTTCCCTAAAGGTAAGTCAAAACAATATGCCCTCACCACCGCAAAAAAACTCGCCCCTGAAGAAGAGTGGCTAGACCCTACAAAGCCTAGGGCGAGGACGGCACACATGGGTATTGTAGATTCATACCTTATAGGTTATTACACACTCAATGAGGTGAGGTAGTGGGGTCTTTTGTCATTGACTTTGTTTTTAGATGGGGGTATTTATTAGCCAATGAGTTCAAAAAAAGATAGTCGATTAGTGAGGGCGGGTGTTAAAGGTTTTAACCGCCCCAAGAGGACCCCCAGCCACCCAAAGAAAAGTCACGTTGTTGTCGCTAAGGAGGGGGATAAAATAAAGACTATTCGGTTTGGGGAGCAGGGGGCCAAGACAGCGGGGAAACCTAAGGCGGGGGAGTCTGAGCGGATGAAAGCCAAGAGGAGGAGCTTTAAAGCACGGCACGGACGCAATATTAAAAAAGGCAAGTTGTCCGCGGCCTATTGGGCAAACAAGGTTAAATGGTAGGAGAGATCTACCAAATACTGTATTCATATTGACTACCCCCACCTCAACATATAACATACACACATGACAAAAAAGAAGAGCACCGTTAACAAAGCTGGGAACTACACAAAGCCTTCCATGCGTAAGAGCCTTTTTAATAAGATAAAGGCAGGAGGTAAGGGTGGGAAGCCTAGTCAGTGGTCCGCCAGAAAGGCGCAGATGCTTGCCAAGCAATACAAAGCAAAAGGTGGGGGGTACAAAAAATAAACCGCCCATGAAAACTGCATCTCAAAAGAGTTTAGATCGTTGGACCAAACAAAAATGGAGAACCCCCTCAGGGAAAAAGAGTGGGGATACGGGGGAAGTTTATGCCCCTTCTCGTGCAATCGAAAAGCTAAAGAGCACCAAAAAAGGTGCCGCTAAGTTAGCTGAAGCTAATAAGAAAAAGAGAAAAGCGACTGCCAAGGGGGAGCAGTATGCACGTCATGGACTACATAAGGGTAAAAAAAGATGAGAAAAGTCTTGATTACTATGTAGAAAAACCTTAAAAGATCTCAGACACATGAGATCTTATGAAAACAGACAACAAGGAAAATAAACAGCCAAGCGGCAAGCTGTCGGATGCTTCGGCTTGTTCTGCTTGGTGGTGTGAAGAGTGCCAGCAGGAAGTTGAACCCGAAATGGTGACGTATGAAGAAACCCATGATGC
>FUIF01012728.1_pt1 | contig 18796 bp, 34 predicted proteins | sample 1003461 | NCBI WGS metagenome assembly FUIF01 (sample SAMEA80401918, study PRJEB19352) | marine metagenome | reverse complement strand
AAAGGTATAATGAGGCCATCTCTGTTTGGGAAAACACTGTCGTTGACAGGAGAAAGCAGCGATTGCAAGACGAGATAGAGAAGGGGGAGAGGCAGTTGGCTTTGCTCAAGGAAAAGCTTGGGGAAGAAAAAGATTAAATTCTGGTTGACAAGCCGTAAAAGTATGCTACATTGGACTATGAGATCGACAGCATTCGAACATTCCGCTTTCCAAGATACCGGCTGGCCCGAGCTTGATCTGATTGTAACCGCGCCCCCGTGTAGGGAAGACGATGGTTTCACTTGGGAGCTTATGGAGGATCTGGGGTGCTGGGCTTGGGATCACCTTAAACCCGACTCTTGCTTCTTTTTAAACTTCAGTGGTCTTGATGGTGTTAGCAACCGCCCATACAAAGTCGCAGAGGTTATGGAAGACTGCGGTTTTACTTGGAACGATACGATAACTTGGGTGAAAGGGTTCCAGAGACCCACTGATGGCGCAAACCTTCTGGGCGATATTTCTGAGCCTATTTTTCTTTTTTCAAAAGGCAAACCTTTTATCCGTAAAAATAGTATAGGCATACCTTATAGTAACGTATGGGATATCAAATATAATAATGTTTCGCCGGGGAGGGACCAGTCGAAAGAAAGGCCACACAACGACCGTTTTCCAATCGCTTTGCCGCAGAGGTGCCTCTGGCTTGCCGATATTCCTTCGACGGGCATTGTGGGAGATCCTTTCGGCGGTTCTGGGACAACCGCGATTGCGGCATACAAAGAGAATCGCTCAAGCATGAGCACGGAAATCGACCAGTTGAACCACGGCGTAGGATATGAGAGGATCGATGCTGTGATGGGAGATAAAAAGGAGCTTGATACAGCGGAGAATTTATTTAGGTTTAAAACCTTTGAAGATTAAACATGGGAGAAAAACACGTAACAGATAAAATCGTAGATGATGTTAACCTTCGCGGCAAACTAAGCGCGATTATAGTGGAAACAGACAGGGGTTTTCAGCTAGTTAGCTATGGCAAAGAGGGTGAAGTGGTTTTTCTCACAAGGGAATGCGAGCACGGTTTGATGATTTATACGCCCACGGGAACTGGAGGTATGAATGGTGTTTGTGATATTGGGGTAAATCGTGAATAATTTAGTGTATATAGTATAGCTATGTCTGAAAAAACGCCCAAAGTGGCAAAAAAAGCCGCGAAGAAAAATGTCCCTGTTGAGGTTGATTTAGAGCGAAAAATGGAGTTTTTGGACCAGCTTGGCGGCGTCCGAAAGCACATGAGAAACGTTAATGATGCCGCAGAGGTTATGGTCGAGAGGATGGTCCGTGCCGAAGGCGCTACAGAGGCTACCCTTGAGTTCTGCAGGATGCTTACACAGAAAGTTCGGGCGCACGATGTTTCAAAGCTTTCGGGAATCGAGTGGGACTATCTGCATAGAAAGTTTTTCAAAAGCGAGGAACCAGAGGTAAAAGGATTAGCTTTTCTGTCCCTGAAACAGCACCATGCGAACAATGCTCACCACCCCGAGTTTTACGTAAGGGGTATAATCGAAATGTCCGAGTTGGACTTGGCTGAGATGGCGTGCGACCTGAAAGCGCGATCCGCCGAGATGGGGACAAACCTGAGAGATTTTATCAAAAAAGAGGTGACGGAAAAATACGGTATAACAACCTCTTCCGCCGCATACCGTAAACTTAAAAAGTATATTGACTTCCTCTTGGAGGACACATTTTCATAACATGATACTATACATATCCCTTATTTTTATATCTGTAGTCGTCGTTGGTATAGTTTCTACCAAGTTGAGCGATTTTGTTGGAAACTCTATCATTTCTGCACTTGTGATCACACTAGCCATGTGTCTTGTTTCTTTGATCGCGTCTAGCTCAAACAGAGAGACGTTCACAACGGAGGAAAAACCAATTGTTGTAAAGGATAAATACGTAGAAACTGACGGTGAGAACTATTGGGTTTACGAGCAAAGAGACAACAACAAACTTTGGAAACCCACTCCGATAAAATCATTTCACAAGACAGAAAAAGAATCTTATGTTCTCGTGGAAACCACGCGTGGCCCGAACGATTGGTGGAATTTCGGTTTCAGCGATTACCGTGTTATCAAAACGTATTACCTAAATGAAAATTTAACTTTCGGCTTGCCGAAGTGGGACCCAGAAGACGATGAGTAAAAAAACACGCCACAGGATGTATGCGTTCGCGCCTTACAACATTAGCCCTATACAGCAGGGCATACAGTCGTGGCACGCATCAGCGGAGCTATCGGTTGACCAGAGGGCAGCAACGCCCTACCACGATTGGGTTACCAACGAGAAGACAATCGTTATACTTAACGGCGGAACCAGCATGGAGTGGAATGGCAACGAGCAGGGGACGATGCAAGATAACCTCGATTTTGTAAGCATTTATTTTGACCATTTTGGGGCGTTTTACGAGCCTGACCTCAACAACATGCTAAGCGGCGTGGCGTTTTTGGCACCATCGGAAGTTTGGGATGTGGAGGTCCCTCCGGTTGATTTTGTAAAATCGAGGGAGCTTGGCCCGGAGGAAACTGTTTCAAGCTGGGGAGACTACGGTCTTTCCGTATGGCTCAAATCACAAAGGTTAGCATGAAATCAATATCTAAAAGAAATAAGCAGCGGATTCGCGGCCTTATGATCCTTAAGGCTAGGCATGAGAAAAAGCAGCGCGAGCATTATGCGGCAGACGAAAAAGAAAGGGAGGCTCTGGACAAGCTTTGCTCTGATATGCTGCGGCGTGGTGAGAGCATAAGGTTCTCTGTTGGCGATTCGATATGGGAGATGTCTGTTGATAATCACGGCTCTTCCCATTTGGGGAAAATTGTAGAAAGCACCGAGGTAGAAAAAATATGAAAGTTTTAAGTTTGTGCGATGGTATAGGCGGGGCGGCGGAAGCGTTGCGGCAGATGGGAATTAAAGCTGACTATTTTTCTTCTGAAATCGATACCGAGTTGGCTCTTTTTGTCTCCAAGGAGTTTCAAGGCTTCCATAAGGTAGGCGACTTGGGTCCGGTTGGTCCCGCTTGCAAGGTGATAGATAAACCAGATTTGATGGTGTTCGGGGCCCCGTGCCAATCGTTCAGTGTGGCGGGAGGTTTGGCAGAATTCTATGACCCTCGCGGCAAATTACTTATCGACTGTATCAAGATTATGCGTGTTGTTGAGCCGCGTTATTTTCTCATAGAGAATGTTGCCTCTATGAGGCCGCAGTGCCGAGATTATATAAGCGAGCTTTTGGGTGTTGATGCCATTAACATAAACTCTGCTTGGTATGGCCCGCAGAGACGTAGGCGCTACTACTGGACGAACATCCCTTACGAATACCCGGTCGGTGATGAAATTTCACGAGACAACCTTTCGAGCGTGGTTGAGGCTACCGAGGTTGACAAAAGGTATCTTGTAGAAGAGAAGTATAAGGATACATACGATTCCTTGAAAAACGGTGAGAACTGGAAAAACTTGCCAGAGGACAATCCTTTTCGGGTTAAAATTCAAAAGCAATAGATGCTTACTTGGCAAAAGGGAATAAGAATGCTGGCGGGAGAACGGGCTTTTTCAAGCTCCACGACCTTTTAGAAAAAGCACCAACGCTAACTGCCACAGGGATGAGGCAATCGATGACTAGATTCGTTTTCCGAGATCTTTACGGTGACGTTCGTTACCCGACAGAGGGGGAGTGCGCCCGCTTACAAGGTTTTGACAAATCATACGGAAGCGAGCTTTCCAAACCGTATCACGCATTCGGAAATTCTTTCAACGTGGGGACGATAAAATCCATCCTCTCCAAGGTATTTTAATGATGAAAAAATATAAGCTGGAAATTATGTGGGTTGAAGACGACAATAAGACAAAAAAGAAAATAATAGAAATAGAGGCACGCGATCTTATGCATCTTAGCGAGATGATGAACGAGAAAAGAAAAACCGCTAGGAAAAATTTCGCTTGGACAGAAAAAGTTCGATAATTTTATTGATAAAAAACAAAACGTAAACTAATATAGACTGTATGAAAAACAAAATGATGACAATGCTGTTCGCGCTGGTCGGGGTATTTTCCCTATCCAGTTGCGGTGACGTGGTGACTGTCCCTTCGGCTACCGTTGGGAAAGTCCTGAAAAAAGATGGTCTCGATGAGGGCTTGAAAGACCCTTCTACCTTCCGCCTTCCGTGGTATTGGTCCGGCGAGGCGAAGCTTTTGCTGGTCGATGTGAGTGACCGTGAATACGATGAGCCTGTCAAGCTTTACATGCCAAAAAGCAAGCTCACCTTAGAGCTTACGGTTAAAGGGTTGACCTCCGCGCCTACAGATCAGGACACGCTTAATACCGTGTTTGCGAAAGTCACCGCTTCGAAAACGACCGATGATTCTGTTTTGATTATTACAGGGCAGAGCATTTACGAAAAGTATGTCCAACAGGTTGTTGTAACCACCGCGAAAAATACTTTGCGGCACTACACAATCGAGGAGGTGCTTGAGAACGGCGAAAATGTAAGTCAAGAAATCTTTGATGCTGTTGCCGCGAAGATCAAAGACGCACCGATTTCCTTGCTTAGGCTTGATCTTTCTGGGATTGAACCTCCCGCTGTCGTTCTTGAAGCTCAGGAATCTGCCAAAAGACGCGAGATCCAAATTCAGGAGGCTGAGGCAGATAAACTCGTCCGTCTAGCAGAGGCTACGGCAGATCTTGAGGTTGCGAAACAGCAGCAGGAGATTGACCTAGTGGAGGCTGAAACTCAGGTTCTTGTCGAGCAGAAGCTATCCAGTGCCGTTAACCCTAGATACATCGCACAGAAAGGTATGCGCATCCTAGACGACCTTGTCAAGAGTCCGTCCAAGCACGTTATCCTTCTCCCGACAGAGGCGCTGACAAACCCCGCCGTCATGATCGGTGTCAACGAGAAGATGCTTGAGGAGATCGATAGGACGACAGTCGAGTAATTAAAAATCAGGTAAACCAATCAGGGCGGGGCGACTTTTGTTGCTCCGCCCTTTGACGCGTAAAAACATAAAATAAATATGATACCATTAATTACAATTATCGTAATCGTCCTCCTAGCATCAATCGGCTACGTGGTAACGTCAAAACTTGTTAAAGATGGGCGAAACGACCTTGCAGTTGGCTTTGCGTGTTTCATCGTCGCTCTGGGTGCAGCATTTATTATTTTAATATCAACCAATGACCTCATAGGCGGAAACAAGTTCACAGGGCTGAAAAAGACCCCGGTAACCCCGGTTGAAAAAGCTGGTTTTAAAAATGTTGAGGTAGAGACGCTTGAGGAAAAATCCGCAAGGCTCCTAAAGGAGGCGGAAGAAAAAAGGTCAGAGCACATTAAAAAATTTGAGGGGATTGACGCAAGCCCGCAAAAATAAAATGCAAAACGATTTATCATTCGAAGACTGGCTTGATCAAAACTATGACGAGCTTAACGCGATGTTTGCGGAGAGCGGCAGAGACAGGGAATTAGATTTCAACGCGGAAGACGCTTGGGAGGAAGAGTATCAAAAATACCTTAACAAGAATTAAAAAAATATTATTATGAAAAAAGGATTTACACTAATTGAGCTTTTGGTGGTCATCACAATAATTGCTATCTTGGTTAGCTTTGCGATCCCTGTTTTTAGGGCGGTGACAGACAAGGCGAAAAAAGATAAAGCCGAGAGTAGGACGGAGAAGGTTGAGGGCGATGTTATCGAATATCCTTACTAATGGATAAGATGAGCGAGCAGGACTTGCGCATGTGGGTTGACACCGCAAGCAGCGAGCCTTGGCTCACGCTGGGTAAAGTTCTTAAAAAGCTAGACAAAGACAAAAAGGCGATAGATGCCAAATGGGGAGATTCCGCTGGCGAGGTTTATCTTAACGGGAAAATATACAAAAGGTAGACTGTGAGTAACCTAACTAAAGAGTTTATAGAAGAACGCGCTAAGAAAGCTCGTGAGGTTAGCGATTTCCTAAAAAAGGAAAACCTTATAGAGGAGGCGGCATTTTTGGATAATCTGTATTCGCAGGTTGAAAGCGCAGAAACAGACGCGGAGTATTACGAGCTTATAGTCGCTGGGCAATGGCCAGACTCTGATGAAATTATAAAACGCAAGCGTAAGCGCATACTAGAAGGTTCTTAAAATGTCATTCTCTCTTACAAATTCAAACATAGGGCTTGGAGACACCTTGTCCTTATTTAGCGCATTCGATGAACCCAGAAATTTTTCAGCCACCTCTTCCTCCCCCCACTTCACTACACTATGCATGTTCAATCCTCATATCAGTGTCTCCAAAAGACTGCCGAAAAGGAAGGTTGAGGTTATCCAAAATGAAGACAAGACAGTCGGGAGGCACTTCTTCAATAAAATACGTCGAAATGTCGGTATCGAAGAGCTAAAACACCCAAAACCGTTCCTCTGGGTTCCAAATAACGACGAGATTAAAGAAAAGCCCCGCGTTTGCCTCTCATTCGACGTGGGAGCGCACGCAAATATCCAGAGGAGGAAGATCCACCCTCGCGCCAGAATGCTCTACAGGGAGCATCAGGAGGCTTTACAGGGCTTTATAACGGACAATACGGCAAACTACGAATTTTACGAAATAGGAAGAGTGCCTACGGGCTTCGATTTCGCCAATAACAGCACAGGAATTGGCCTTGAAGAGACGGTTAGAATGCTCGCAAACGCCGACCTGTATATCGGGATGCACTCTGGCATGATGCACCTTGCCGCCGCGCTAAGTATCCCTTCAATCATTTTGATCAATTTTCCAGAGGCATATAAAGTTCAATGGCCCATCACAGAGCGTGGACCAGACTTGGATTGGCTTTACCCGCAAAATATTCATCTTCACGAAGATGAGGGTCATGGGGATGTAGAAAAGGTGGACTATTACTCGATCTCTTCTGCAGTGGAAAAAAAATAGGTTGACATTTGTCAAAACAATGCTATACTATGCGGGATGACAATTAATACGCTCACAAGGATAAAACGCTTATCTTTACTTGAGGGGAAAGACATCTTCGGATTGCTTGCAAAATTGTTTGAGGAAGGCGGTGAGCTTTCCTCAGAGGCGCTTATCGCAAACAATATCGTGGGAAGCAGGTATAAAGACTCTGGGGAAGACGGTGTTCGCGGCGAGGCTGTTGACGTTATTCTTGTCGCAATGTCGATCTTTTTCAAAGATGGCGGAACGATTGAGGACCTTGACAGAATCGTTAATGAAAAATCTAGGAAGTGGGAAGACGTAAGCATAAATGAATAAGCATTTACATTTTTATGGTTTAGCGCGGAGCGGGCACCATGCGGTTTTGTATTGGCTTTTGGGCTGCTTGGATGAAGGCAGGAAGGTTCATTTTGCCAATCACGTGAAGGTGGGCAAATATCCTCTCGACCCGGCAAACGTAAACTCGCACGACTTTCCTAAAAACATGGGCGTGATTCCCGTGTCCGCTGGTCTGTCACCCAGCAGTGTAGATTATTTTGTTTCTTCCACCGAGGACGTTTCGGCTGACCACTGGATGAGAACTTACAGGTTCCCCGGTGTCGAATGCATTCCTGTGTTCGCAATGAGAGACCCTTTTAACAACTTCGCGTCGCGCCTGAAGATGTATAAAAAGAAGGGGATGCAATTTGGACTCAAGCACGAGAAGTTTATCGACGCGTTCCCAAACCTTTGGTTATCATATGTTAAAGGGTCTGTAAAACTTCCGAATTCTGTATACATCGATTATAACAACTGGTTTGACCGCAAAACTTACAGGAAAGCTTTGTGCGCGACACATGGGGGTAAGTTAGAGCTAAAATTCGATGATAAAAATTTGAACTACGTGTCGAAACATGGTCACGGCAGCAGCTTCGAGGGCGTAAAAAAAGACGGTGACGGTCAGAGCATGAGCGTCCACACACGCTGGGAAGAATACAGGGACGATCCAGACTTTTGGAATTCTCTGAGGCTGGCAGGGGGCGATTTTTACGATACGGCGCTTGAACTTTACGGCGGCAAAGAGTATCTTCAAGAGCCTTTGGAAATGCTTAAAAAACTGATTTAATGAAAGACATAATTACAACTTTATGCGTTATCGTTGCGGTCCTTGCCCTTGCGATCTGGGGCGTTGGCGCTATGATAACACACAAAAGCAGCGACGACCCCATCTATAAGCTTTCAGCGGAGCAGAGGTTGTCTGTGGCCAAACACGCTGGCGATTACCTAGAGCTAGATTTTGGGCGCTTTATGGATGAGGGGATGCCCAAGGGTTCCGACAGCCTTTCTGAAACGTATGGCAACGCTTACAATTTTGGAATCCAGCAGTGTGCGGCAGATCTGGGAGAAATAGAAAGGGTTAATATAAAAACGAGTCTGTCTTTTACAGGTCTTGGAACCCGTTTGTCATAGTCGCTCTATCCGCCGCAGCATTTCTAATTGTTTTACTTTTGACAGAAACGAGAACATACAAGGCTTTCAGGGGCATTTTCGAATCATATAGGGATAAGATTATTGCAAAAAAAAGAGCTTACAAACAAAGAATTTAAAGAGTTTAAGCGGCACCTGAAGGCAATTCGGGATAAAATGGATTATTTGGACAAATAGTTCTTGACATTGGTGGTATTATGTGCTCTAGTGATATAGATTTAAGCAAGATAAACAAGGATTCTTCTTTGAGTTCCTTGTCGATAGAAAAAATTTGCACGAAATACGGCGCGGAATACGTGTGCGATACAGAGCACGAGGGCGTTTTGATGCGCGTATTTTATAGCAACAAAAAAGACCCAAAATACAAGAGCAGATATTTTGCTTTGTTTTACAAACTGTTTAGTGACGGCTTGCATATAACAGACGGGAGTTTTATCCTTAAGCAAAAATTTGTCTCCTCTGTCGCGGACGATGGCGAGATTATTTTTTCTAGGAGCAACCACGACTACAGGGTTTCCAACGACGGGACCGCGATGATCGACGGTGGAAGGTATTACTCAAGAACAAACATGTGCAAAACAATTGTGCTGCAAGTCAGACGCGGAAAATTTCAAATTGTAGAAACGGAATAAAAGTGGACAATCCCAAACAAATCGTTATCTGCCGCTGTCTTGGCGGTTCTCACATGTATGGTCTTGAAGGGCCTAGCTCGGACATTGATACCCGAGGTATTTTTCTCAACAACGAGCTAAAAACCGTTCTTGGGTTCGGGAGGCACGACCATCAAGATCTCCGCATGGACGGCGACGTTGATCTTTTCCTTATGGAGTGGAGGCGCTTTTTGTTCCAGTTGAACAAGTCCGATACCCAGACCTTGGAACTTCTTTTTAACGAAAAGTGGGAGCATGTCGATCCTCTGTTTTTGCATCTGCAAAAGAATAAGCATAAGCTTATCAACTCCGAATCTTTCGGTAAAAGTTTGCTTGGCTACGTTCAGGGCGAGCTAAGGCTTGCGACTGGGCAGAGGACCGGGAAGCTTGGCGGCAAAAGGAAGGCCGCTTTAGACAAATACGGTTTTAGTCCGAAAAACTTCGTCCAGATTTTCCGCCTGTGCCACGTTGGGCAACGCTTTTTTAACGATGGTGTTTTCCCGCTCAACATCAAAGATGACGACTACGAACTTTGGGAAAATCTCTATAAGCTCAAAAACGAACCAGAGGGTTTCCACGTTGATTCATTGGTCAATGAGGTTGCTGTTGCGGACGAAGAGCTTAAAAGAGCTATCGATAATTCCGATATCGTCTACGAACACGATCAGGACTTCGCCGACAGGATGGTGCTGTTGGGATACAGGAGGTTCTTGAATTTGGCGCTTAGCGACGATGGTTTCGAGCAGGATGTTTATAACTTGCACGACCCAGAGCTTAGGGCTGGCGTTAAAAACGTCTCAAGACCTTACGCGGGCGAGAAGAACGACTACTTTGATTAAAAAATGAAACCAAACAAAACGAAAATCGCAAGGCGTGTTCGGATGCTCAAGATGTTAGAGGATACCGCGAGCCATTATCATCTTGAAAACAGGTCTTTGGATCGCGAAGGAAGGTGCGTATACATCCCTTTTGAGGGATCTTGCTCGGAGGGCTGCGCTATTGGCCGTTATATGACAGGTGAGGATAAGAAAAAGATTGTAAGACCATCAATTAACACAAAGAACGTTGGGTATCTAAAAGAAAACGGCTTAAAATTGAGCAAACTGAAAGGCATTAGCATCGTTTTCCTTTCGAACTTACAAAGCCTCCACGATATGGCAGAAAACTGGGATCAAGACGGAATTTCAGGCGCGGGAAAAAAAGAGCTTGAGGAGATCAAAAGAAAATTGGAGAGAGGCGTATATGATGGGGGGAATATTATCGGTGGGTAATATAGTAAAAATAGGTGATAGGGAATGGGTTGCGGGCGAGTTTTTTGCAGAACACTTTGACCCCTTGCAGGAAATAAAGCTCGGGCGGGCACTCAAGGTCGATGCTGCGAAGTCGTGCATAAATTACAAAGGTTTTACGGTTACATGTATGTCACATGACATGAGTCGTTTGTGGCGCAATGTTAGGAATCTTAAAACAGCAGAACTTTTAGAACAGCAAGAAAAATTCGTATTAACATGAAGACATTAAAAGTATTATTTATATTTATCTCATTCCTGCTCCTTGTGTGGGGAGCTGTGATCGCACGGCTCAGCATGACAAAAAAAGCCGGTGATTTTATGATGGACATGTCTGAGGTTCCGGCTAACGCTTGGTTCATTATCGCTGCTGGCGTCGTAGGTATCATATCCTCACTTTTATGTTTCGATATCACCGAGTAGAAATTATAATTTTAAAATAAAGCTTATGAAAATACCAGAAAAAGTATACATTGGAAACGCTCTCTCTCCAGAGACTGTTTTAAGGGGCTTTCTCGCTGCTGCAGAATCTGCACGCTGTTGGAAAGAACACGGCATTGACTCATGCGAGAAGAATTATTATAATGAGGATGGATACGGGTGACCTTATGCCCAGTTTAGTGACGTAGTTTACGGCATGTGGCATGGTAATAAAAATGAATTTTTAACTATTATGGGAATTTCACACCGGGAATATTTTGAATCCGGTGGCTGGACAAGAGAAATAGACCGTGGGAATGGCGAAAAAATTGCAAAAAAATTTGAAGAGCGGGCCTTGCTTATAGAGCAACACCTTGACAGAGATTGGATTTTAGACAAATGAAAAGAAAAACCAAAAGAACCCTCGGCTGGTCCGCAATTTTCGGCGCTGGCTTTTTTATGGGGGAGTTCGCGTTGTCGTTGTTACCCTTTTTCGTGTTTGATATTACAGACGTGTTTCACCTGTGGCTAGGAAGTTTTACCGGCATCCTTCTCATGGCGAAAGAAAAAAAGAGGGAATAGTCGAATTTTCTTCTTGACGGGCGGCGACTTCTGTGTAATAGTCTTACTATGGATATTTTTAGCAGGGAAAATAGGAGAACCCCAGATGAGGAAACTCTCGCGAGAAGAATCGTTGTCGGTTTGCAAAACAACGGCTTCGTCGCCGCATTCGTAGGAGGGTGCGTCCGAGATGCGTTGATCGGTGTTGAGCCAAAAGATTTCGACCTCGCGACCAATGCGCCAGAGGATGTTATTGAAAGAATCGTCCGTGCCGTAGGCTTGAAGCCAACCGGGGTAGGGGAAGCGTTCGGCATTATCGTTGGCGCTGGTCTGGGCGTTGAGATCGAAATTGCACGATTTCGTTCAGAGACTGGATACTCCGACGCACGCCATCCCGATGAGGTGGATTTTCTTGAGGATGGAACCCTTGAGGGTGGTATTCCAAAGTGTATTCGCCAAGATGCAGCACGTAGGGATTTAACTTACAATGCTATCTACTTCGACGGTGAGAATATTTTTGACCCTTTCGACGGGCGTGAAGATATCGAAAACGGTGTAACCCGTTTCGTTGGCAAAACTGCGGACAGGATCGAGGAAGACCCTTTGCGCATGTTGCGCTACGTTAGGTTTTTGACCCGTTTCGATCACGACATTAGCCCTATCGCTTTTGAAACTATCCGCTCTCTGAGGGGATACGTTCAATTGGTGAGCGATGAGCGTGTCGCGGACGAGATGACTAAAATCCTCCGTGGCCCAAACCCCGGAAATGCGATTTTGGTTATGCAGCAACTTGGGTTGCTTGGGGAGATTTTGCCTCAGGTTTCCGCGCTGTGCGGCCCGAAGAGCGAACAGCATGCCGCATACCACCCGGAGGGCAACGTGTTAGCGCACACCTGTCTCATGTTGAACAGCATGCGTAACCCGTCCGCTGTTCTCGCTTGGGGCGTTCTTCTTCATGACGTGGCAAAGCCTCAGACCCACAAGGTTATCGGCGGCATCGTTACCAACCGTGGTCACGCGGAAGAGGGGGCGGATGTTGCAGAGAGGATTTTGGTAGGTCTTAAGTTTAGCAATAAGCTTGTGGAAGACGTTCGTATCCTTGTGTTACACCACATGAGGTTCGCAGGTTCAAACAAGATGAAAACCAAGACCGTCAAAAAGATTTTGGCGCGGCCCACCATCGATGAGGAACTTGAACTCCACAGGCTAGACTGCAAGCACTCAAGCGGCGATATGTCCAATTTTCACTTCTTTAAAAGGAAGCAAAAGGAAATCCCGCCAGAGCTAATTAACCCAGTTTACGTTTTCGACGGGAAAGACCTGATCGATCTTGGCGTGAAGCCGGGACCGCAGTTTGGAAGCATCTTGAAAATGATGAAAGACGAACAGCTTGAGGGGGACTACGACGACAGTTCCGGTGAAGCGAACAGGGGGATTGCCCTAAAAAGGATGAAACTTATTGTTGATGGAGTTGAGTAGGCGAATATACTAACCTGATGGAATCAAACGAAAAACAAAACTCCGAAAAGGTTGATATTGGTCTTAACGCCGAATCACAAAAAGTAATCCTATTCTTTATGATAGGCGCTCTGGGGGACGCTTATCATCAGGAGGGGCAATCCTTCCTCGCCGCCAAGAGCACAGAGGGCGGCCCGAAAGAGGAGGCGACAAGCAGACAGTTGGCAATGGTTCAACATCGCCGACAGTGGCAGATGAACTTGACGATGGGGACAATGCAGGATTTTATCGGCTCACCAGACGGGAGGTTTGAGTTTGATCTTGGTTTTGTTCACAACGTCCGCTACCTCTTGGAAAACAAGCTTGAGGAAGGCGAAAAGCTCCGCGTATCTCTTGCGCGTAGCGACCTCAAACAGGCTGCTGCCATTGGGGAGTCGAACAAATCTGTAAAGCTTGCCATAGGTCAACTCACAACCCCGGAAACAGAAGACGGGTATGCCAAGTATGTTGAGGCTGTAAAAGAGGAGAAGGCGAAAATGGAAGAGCAGATCGAAGAGGCTAGAAAAAGTCTGAGTCGGTCATTATAACCTAAACAAATAAAAGACATGTCTGATAATTTTGAAGCGCCCGCATTGCCATCTTTTGGCGGTGAGGAGAAAGAGAAGCCCGCAGAAACCAAATTTGGCCCATCTCAGGCGTCTCGTATCCAAACGCTAAAAAGGGAGGCTGCGGAGTTAAAAAAGGAAAACGAAAAGCTCAGGGCTGTTCCTAAGCCAAGCTTTTTTACAGATAAGTCTTCTTCGAAAATAGCTCACCTAGGGTTGCTTGAGGCACGCGAGGTGAACGCCAATCTTTTCGCTTTAAGCAAAAGTCTAAGCGATTCGTTAAAAGTTATCAATGAGAATGTAACAGAGTCTCACGATAGGCTTATCGAGTCTACCGAACAGTCGATAGATTTTGTCAAGGGCGCTCTCGACAATGATGCCGAGATCAATGTCCTTAGGGAGGAGATCGATATCCTTAATGAAAATGTTGATAGGCTTGTAGCTCAGGCAGAAAAGGACAACGGTAGCCTGAACGATCTCCATGACGAGTTGGAGGAGGCTCGCGGTAGGCTTGGCTCCATCAATGAGATGGTGGGGGCTTCCGGTCTTGCGATTCTTCTCAAAGCGGCGTCTACTGGCGAAACAGGAGATGTTTCTAAAATCATCGATGCGTTTTCAGCTATAAAAGTTTTCGCAAAAGACGAAAAGCCAGTCTTTAAGAAAAAGCTTACGTTTTCAGAGCTTGAAGATGAGGAGAATCCCTTTTTTGAACGCATTCCTCTTCTGGATAAAAAAAGCTGAAAAAACTTGTTGACAAATTGCAAAAATGGTGTATACTAATTACACAAAAGAAAATTAAAGACTTTTCGCCAGCTACGATGGAGATATTTTTTTGGTAAATACACTCTTCATTAATTCGGCGACAATATTTCAAAATAGAAAAACAAAAACTTTTTACCAGCTACTGTAGGGTTATTTTTACTGTTAATAAAACCATTACTCTACAACTTCGGTAATCTATTTTTTTTGTCAGCTACGATAAAGATATTATGAAAAAATCGGGTTAATACCCCGAACCACTTCTTTATCAATTCGACAAAACCTTAACAAAAAAAACAACATGAAGATCGCGAAATACTCCGTATTCGTGCCATCTACCGGCACGCGCACCCTCAAGAAGGGTTCATTAAAGCTCACCAACGCTCTTTTCGTAGAGCTTGCCAACTTCGGCATCGAGATGAGCGGTGACCTGTTCACACGCCTCGCCACGCTCCCTAAAAAGGATGCACGTGCCCAGTGCGAAAAAATCTCAAAGCTATACACCGCAGGAGGTCTCAACCCTCCCCTTTTCAAGGACTGGGAAGACAGGACTTTTATGTCTTTCGGCGAGCTTGTCGTCCAGATCATGGGCTACGTTTTCCGCTTTTCGGGCAATGACCTTGAGGATGCAGAGTTCTCCACGCGTCTTCGTGAGGATGTAAACTTTAATAAGCTTAAGACGCTTAAGCTCGCATCAGATCAGGAGGTAGTAGAACATGCACGTAAGCTTTTTGGAGCAAAGGTGTCTCAGGATAAAGCCGCTGCAGCCAAGCTTGGCGAGTTGGCCCGAGAGTTACCTTCAAGCTTTTTCTCAAAGTTTGAAATCACTTCCGATGAGGCCCGCGTCGCCGCGCTTTTTTCTTTAGATCTCCCACTTGGGGACTCTTTGAGAACGCTTAAGTGTAAGCCAGCGGACGTTATGCGTTATGCTGCTTACAAAAAGAACCCTGAGACGGTCAAGCTACCACACGATGTTCGTTATGCGAACTTGAAGTGGTCAGAGCGTGTTGCTCTCCTATCGTTTCTTGACAACCATACCTTCGGGTATCTGTCCGAAGCCATGGGGATGAACCGTGGCGCTTGGGAGAAGTTCGTGGGCCACACCCACATGCTTACCCAGAAGGGCTTTGCACGCAGGTTTCCGCTTGCTGTAACCGCAGCGTTTGTTGCTGGGGGTAACAAGCTTTCCGAGGCACCAGAGGACGTTGCGCTTGCGCTCGCACCTTTGGTCAAGTCCGGTCAGGTCGAAATTACCAGCGGCGGCAACTTAGCTTACAGAACTTTCGCGTCGCGTTTCGACAAGGCGATTAAGGACAAGGATATCGACGCTATCGAAACCCTCTCCAACGAGCGTAAGGGATACGTATTACGTAACCTTGCTACGGTTTCTAACGGTGTCAAGCTTCGTTCATACGGTCGTTTTGTTAAGTTGGTTCGCGGTCTGCTCAAGGACGCGTCGCCAGACGTTATGTTCTCGCTCCTGTCTATCGACACGAAGGCAGAGTATCGTCTTATCGACGTTAAGGGCGATACCCAGTTACAGGAGGCTAAGTATCCAGATTTCATCAATGCTATCCAGCACGATGTTAAGGAGGAGCTTCGCGAGCGTTTCGGTTTGCACGGCAAGTTTAAGGTGGCCAAGTCTCTCAGGGACAAGGTCGTCCCTTTCCTATCTAAGAATGCGGACCTTCCTCGCGGAACGACTTTGCCCTACTCGGACGAAAAGTATCTTTACTTCTTCATCCACTGGGTTCAGAACGCCCGCACCACCGACTTGGATCACAGTTTCACAACTTTTGACTCCGGCTTTAACAAGCTTGAGGTCATCGGATACTGGAATCAGGGCAACTCTTGGATGAAGTCGAGTGGAGACATCACAAGCGCACCAGCACCAAAGGGTTCGACCGAGTATGGTAGGATCGATCTTAACAAGATCCCTAGCAACGTAAGGTATATCGTCCCAGCGGTTAACGTTTACTCTGGTAGCGTTTTCTCCGAAAACAAGGAGGCTTATGCGGGTTTCTTCACATCGAATGCAGATAAGTTTACGCTAGACCGTGACCTTGTCCGCTACGACCTTTCTCAGCCAGCGACAGAGAACATCCCGTTCATCATCGACTGTAAGAAAAAGGAGGTTTTGATTATTGATTTCAATACGAGAAACCAGAGCGTGGGAACCTCACTCGGCTCTATAGAGAAGATGAAGAAGTTGATCTCTGCAGCCAAGTCAACCAATTACATGTCCATTGCGGATTTCGCAGAAATTCTCTCTGGAGACGGTGACGAGGTTAGCTTGGAGGTAACAAACTCGGGCAAGGGCAACCTAAAAATTGCCCCCGAGGATCTTTTCTCACTGGTATCCTAAAAATGTCTTGACAAGCAGTCCAACCTGTGCTACTGTCAAACATGAGTAAGGAAGAATTAATCAAAAAAATAACAGGTTCTCTCCCAGAAGGGGAGTCGTTCTTCGGCGCGGCTCCCCTTCCTTTGGGAATGTTTCTGGTTGCATCTAAAAGGGAAAACGACGATGCGCCGTTCGTCCTTCGCGGCTTTTATATGCCAAAGGGGGTTCTGACTGATGATTTCGTTGGAATTACAGATGAGACCACTCTCGATATTTCTATGCGCAGTTTTTGCGCGAGCGTAAGAGGTCAACTGTTTTTTCGCTATGGTGTCCAATAAAACGCTTGCTGGCATTTCTGTCTTTTCCCTGTCTTTTTTTCTGACGATTACTTTTTTGTTTTTTGCAGAAAGAAAAAGGAGAAGGAGTTTAATTTTGAAGAAACGGTCAGGTATTATATCGTAAGAGATCCCGACATAAGCGTTCCCGATAGTTATTTTATGTGGTCGGGAGGCACCCCGCCAAAAACTGACAAAGAGTGGGAAAGCATTGAAAATGACCTTCGCGCATATAGGGAAGCACAGAGAATCTTAAAAGAAAGACAGGATGAAAATTAGAGAATACGGCGAGGCTCTTGAGCTTAGAGAAAACGTTGTTTGGAACGATCACTTTGGAATTTTTCAGGTGAGCTTCGCAGACCTTCATATCGTTGAAGGATCTATCTCAAGTCACCCTTGGGGAAGTGGTGATACGCCCGATGAGGGCTGGTCCGAATATGCCCACAAAATCAAAGGGAGGGTCGGGTCAAAGGGTTTTCGCGGCGAGCCGACATTCAACATTCCCAAAAATTTAACCCACGACACACCTGAGAAATGTGAGCATTGTGGGCAAAGCATTCCGCCCTCGGAAGACGGACAAGATGACGCGTAATGGAAGTCTGGGACTAAAGACGCGTCTCACCCGGCAAGACCCACCGGGGACACATAATAACGGGGAAACCCTATATGCGTCGAGGGTCGGCGCATAGATTTTAAAATGTTCTCTGTATTTTTAACTGACCCTTATTTGGAGTATGCGGTTGGTCATGCCGAAAGGTCCGTCAAAAAATTTGAAAAGCTTGGAAAGAAGGGCAGCGGGTCTTATAACCACAATAGGCTTGCGGGCTGTCTTATAGGTTTCAAGTGCGAGGTTGCCGTTTGGAAATATCTGGAAAGCTGGGGCATCGATGTTGAGCCGCAGTTCGAAAGCTTCAATTCTAATGCAGACCTGATCGTAGGTAACATAAAAGTTGGCGTTAAAGGCTTGCGCCACTCCGATTGGGACAGATTTAAAAGGCATGTCCCGCCATGGCAACTTGATAAATATGTCGCCGACAAAGTTTTGGTTATATGGGCCACAGCAGAACCAGACGCCACGGGCAGGGAGGTTAGAATTTACGGCTGGAACTGGTCGATGGAAATAAAACGTAAGGGTGTATTTCGTAGAACGATATGCGATAACATCGGGTTGCCAGACGACAAAGACATGAGGTCTATTTACGACCTGTTGGAGAATTTCAAAAAAACTCCTTGACTTCCTTTTGTCGTATGCTATAGTGAAACATGAAGCTAGTAGACCCACAAAATATCACAAAATTCAACCGCAATATCAGGGAGTTACAAGCGTTTCTACTGTTCGTCCCCACCGTTGCAGGGAAGAATTCCGACACTCAAGCAGATAAGCTTCATGAGATGTTTGAAAACATGGAGTGGGATAACGTATGGCCAATGACACCATTCCAAATTGTTAATAGAGCTATAAAAACGGGGACTCTCAAAAAACATATGCAGAGGGTTGGTTTAGGCCAATATGGTCGCCTGATACGGTCTTTCGAGCAAATAATTAAGCTAGACCCTTACGCTTGCACTATTGAAGAACTCGAAAAGGTTCACGGCATCGGCCTCAAGTCGTCACGCTTCTTTGTCGTCCATAGCCGTAGGCAGACTGACCACGCTATTATCGATACACACATTTTGAAATTCCTAAGGGATAACGATGTTTACGCACCGGAAAAAACAACGCCAACAAGCCCGACGAGATATCGCTCTCTAGAAAAACAGTATGTAGATTTGGCTAAAGCATCTGGAATGTCGGTTGCAGAGCATGATTTGATGGTTTGGAAACTTTACAGAACAAAATAATGAGTTTGTTAAACTGGATTTTCTTCGGGTTTGCGTTATACGCATTAGTAGGTTTTATAATTGTTTGCAAAGCTACTGCCGGGTGTAGCATTTTAATAAGGATAATACTTGT
>FUIF01001518.1_pt1 | contig 18865 bp, 22 predicted proteins | sample 1003461 | NCBI WGS metagenome assembly FUIF01 (sample SAMEA80401918, study PRJEB19352) | marine metagenome | reverse complement strand
TGCTCAGTGTAATCAGAGCTTGAACTTAACGCCAACCTTGGTTCCAAAGTTTGCGTAATCCATCTCTTCAGCGGTGGCAAAACTGATCTCGCCATACAGATCGGCCTTGGGGCTCAGGGCCACAGAACCGAAAGCCTTACCGGACAGCTCAACGGTAGTGTCTGCGTTCTCAGGGGCCACCAGCATGGGGCCAGCCTGCAGGCCACCGCTCACGTTGTTGCTGCTGCCTTCGATACCCAGGTGGAAGTCAGTGGCAGAGCCAACGAAATCCAAGCCCTCATCACCAGCGCCAGACCAACCAGCATTGTTCTCCACGTTGATAAAGGGGCCAGCAATCGCAGCAGGGGCGAAAGCCACGGCACTAGCAGCGCCAATCAGCAGGCTTTTCATTAGATAAAAGGAAAACCGCCGAAACCGTAACGACGTGTCACACCACGCGCTAACCGTCATGTGCCAGTGGCCCTAACGGCCTTGCCCGCGCTTGAGCTTCCGGTTGTGCCTTGGGCGGCTGTGTTGCCCCGCCCCCTGCCTCGTTTTTTTCGGCGGGCCCTGCTTGACCAGTAGCCCCGCAGTTCCCGCCTTGCTACGAACAGCCATCAGCTAACCGGGTCAGGCCACGGGGTGAGATGCGCAGCAGGGTTATCAATCAATGTTTCCCCGTCACTGTCCAGCACCTGCCGGTGCCTTCATCAGCGCCTCCAGTTCCTCCGTAGTGCTCACCGCAGCGATCTCTGCTTGGCGTGTATCGCAAGCCGTGCGAACAGCGGCGCGATAAGTCTTGATCGCAGCAGGGATGGCCTTAGAGGTTTCAGCCTTGCGGACTGCATACCAATCAGTGTGCTGTAGCAACCGCCCAGCGATGCTGGCTTGCCTTGCCACTAATCCTGGCCTCAGACCCGGCACCGGTCGGTCATTTTCATCTGTGCCGTCATCTAAGCGTTTTGGGTTGCCAGGGCTCCAGTAATAGAACGTATCGAACGGTGCTGGGTCATCCTCCCAAGTAATACCAACGGCGGCCTTTTCCTCGTCAGAGGTCAGCTTTAACCAGTTGGCAGGGAATTGCATCCCATCGGCATTTTTGAATGGACGGTTGGGGCGAAGCTTGCGCCCCTCAAGGATGTAAGGCATGGGTCAGCGTGCGGTAGCGGGTGGAGCGTTTTCGCCCCCGAACGGATTTTCTGCAAAACAAGCGTATACATAAGTGGCAGATGCGTTATTTACGCCGGCGTTTGCAGTTCTCCACTTAAAACCGTTTGCTAGAAAATCGCAAGCGTAGGAATCGCCCGAAGTTGGGTCAGCTACTGCGTTGTTTGGCTGTTGCCCTCTAAATGCAAAGTTGTTCGGATCTCTTGTCGAATCCAAAAGAATCCAAGGGTCACCGTCTGCATTAACACGCTTGACTAATAAAAAAGCTGGGCGAAACCCTGTTTCAATGTAGGCCCCATCCATGTCAGGGGCGGTGCCTGTATTTCTTCCGCCACCGTATTTGCCGAATTTAGAATACCCAACAATAGGAGTCCAGATATATGCAATCATCTCTTCATTCAAAGTATTGTTAGCCCCACCCGCTCCAATATGGAACAAAGTGCTTGTTGGCGTTGTGTTGTTGTAATAAGCAATGCCATCGGCAGATTGACCACTATCGGCGTTTAGTTTTATTACTTTTGTGTTGCCAATTCCTTGGTGGTAGCAGTCCCAATCCGCTGGGCCATCGGTGCGTTTGAAAATTGCCCATTCAGGCACAGCGCCTAACCCGTGTGGGATTGTGCCGGCTGAACCAGTGCCGGTGTATTCAACAATGCTAAATCCTGCAGTAGTGTTTACGCTCATTTTTTTGACAGCAATACTGCCCTGAGCGAAGGAACTATCAGAACCATCTACTTTTACAGAACCAGCATCTTGTGCTACGCCTGCTGCGTTGTCGTTGTCCACTGTTGGTGTCCCGCCCGCTTTCCAACACCAAGCCACATATTTATCATTTTGCTGATAAGTTTCTGCATCTGCTGATGAAAAAGTGACGCCATCTGTAGCAAAATCAAAATTGGACCTAGTGGAGTTCTCAGCAATATTTTCGTCAGATCTGAGCGATTTAGTTTTGCCTCTAATAGAATCAAATAGAATATTGTTTTGTGTGCCGTTTGTCATTTTAATCCACACTAAATCTGGTTTAGTGCCAAACTTCAACTCACCAGTTCCGTTGTTGCCGCCGCTTCCATCAATAGTAATTGGGAAAGATGGACTAGCAGGGGCCGTGTAGGTTAATACGCCAAAATGCTCTTTTCCATTCTTAATTGTTGGCGTAGACAGACTGTTAGTTGCTACATGTTGGTAACCACTGGGCTCATGTTGAAAGTCCATTTGCCCAAAGTTCCAGTCAAGGTTGGCATCACCAGATGCACCACCTAGACGAAAATAAGGGTAAATAGTTTTATCAGTTGGGATGTTTGTAAATTCCGCACCGTTGTTAGCAGTTTGAGCAACTCCGTTGATTTCGATGGTGCAAGTGCCGGCGTCTGTATCCAGCAGAAAACCAATTGTGTCACCAACATTAGGAACAGTATGGCTGTTATTAGTTTCAGTATTGTTGTTATCCCTTCTCCCTTCGGTTAAAATCCATTCCCAAGCTTGGCCGCCATTTGCCGTATCTGTACCAAAAGAATTGTTGCCATCTTCAAGGTCAAAATCCTCGGAAACAATCCCCAGGCCGCCCTCTTTCTGCTCTTTAATTGTTACTTCCCAGTAATACTTGCCACTGCTGCCAGGAATCCCAAATCCAGCCATGCCACAGATAGACCCGCCACCGCCATACTGCACTCGCAGATTTGCGTGTTCAAAATTGAGGCCAGAAAAATCACCATTACTTCTGGATAGTATCGAATTTAATGTGGCGTAGTTATTGGTCGGCGTGTCATTGTAATCAATGTCATTGTCTTCGTTGCTGCTACTGATTGCAGTGGTGTCAAAATTACTTGAGGTGAAGTTATTAGCCGCTGTGTGGCCAGATGCGCCAGTAGGCGCAGAATCAATGCCAATTCCAACAGAAGCGGTAGCGTTTTGAGTGCTGTCAAAAGTTAATTTGAAACCATTCGCGCCATACTGTGCAGCAGTGAAGCTGTGAGTCTTTGGAACCCAAACACCATCGTCGTTCAAACGAGCAAATTCATCTGGATCAGCCGCGGTGCCGTCTAAAAAGTTAAAATCTGCCAGCTGGTAGTTAATTTCGTTGCCTAGCTCATTGTTGCAAGTAATATCAAAATTCTCGTTAAATGAGTTACTACCTGAGCCCCAGGGCGTTGTATCGTTATACACTAAGTTATTATTGATCCAGCATTTTAAGTTAGTGCCGTCACTTTGTTGGACAATGTGATACCAGGCCGACGGGTCGCGATAACGTCCAGTTAAATCATGCGGGCCGCCGCTGCCCCTAAGTTGAATTGTGCCATCTGACTTGATTTGCATGCCACGATCGGTGCCACCTAAGTTGTCAGATCTCCAAATAATACGAGCGGAAGTGTCTGAAATTGTGTTGGCAAATTTCCACCAACCGCTGCAGGTAGCAGTTGCTGAAAAGCTCCCAGGAAACTCAGTTTGCAGATTTCGGCGCAACGTCCCTGTCTGTTTGAAACGCAAGCTCTGAGCAATAGTGTCGCCAAGGTCACCGCCGCCAGCACTAGCGCCAGCAGCACCAGCCAGACCTGAAGTTGCTCCAACAAGAATACTCATGAGTAGTTGGCAGTAAAGACGCAGTGGATGGAAGTTGCGCTGCGAACCACATAATCGATGCGATCCACGGCGCTTGCGGTGGTGGTCAAAGTTGGGGCAGTGCCACCGGCAAAGTCATATTCCGACCCGAAAGTGACCGTACGGCTTCCGGTGCCGTCCTGAACAAGAAAAATACAACCGCCCTGGCCCGCTACTTGATTGCTTGGGTTGGCCAGTGTGCGATTGCCGCCGAGCGTGACGGTGAAGAAATTGCCGGTTGCTAGGTCAGGCGTGATCGTTGCCCCATCGGTCAGGGTTTGGATGCCACTAAATGCAGCCGTAACCTCTGAGCGGCCGTTGCTGTGGATCCTTAGCCGTTCAGTCGGTGCAGTGCCGTCGCTGCCATCGTTGACGCTAAAGATCAGGTCGCCGGCTTCATCGTCTGAGGTGCCATCGTGTGACGCCTGAATGCGAGCAAGCGTGCTGATCTCGCCGCCTGATTGCTCACCCTCGAAGATAATGCGCGACTCCCTGCCGCCGTCTGTGTCCTCGTGCGTGTTGTTCTTCAGCGTGATGTAGGGGGTGGCCCCATCAACCTCGACCTGGGTGCCTGGGGCGGTCGTGCCGATGCCGAGCTGGCCTGAGCTGTCTAGCACCATCCGAGCTGTCGGGCTGGCGCCGTCGTTGCCGTCGTTAATGCGGAAAATCAGCTGGCCATTTTCGTCGTCAGCCGTGCCGTCGTGGTGGGCTTCAATCTCGGCCAGGGTGCTGATCTCACCGCCGGACTGTTCGCCCTCAAAGATCAGCTTGCTCTCGCGGCCTGCCTCGGTGTCTTCCTCGGTGGTATTCCTAAGCGTGATGTAAGGCGCTGAGCCGTTCATCTCAAGCAGGGTGCCCGGCGTAGCGGTGCCGATGCCAACGGCGTCCGCGCTGCCGTCAACCATGAACAGGTTTGGCTCGGTGTCGCCCTCTACGCGGAAGTCATAGGCGGCGCCTCCATCGTTGAAGACGATCGCCGAAGTGCTGAACTCAGCCCGCTCAGTGCCACCAGCTGAAATGTTGAGCGTATCGGCTGCAGATGAAAAGAAACCGGTATTTAGGTCATCGGCAAAAGCCAGGCCAGGCGTACCGGCGCTGCCGTCTTCGATAACCATCGTGCCATCGAGTTCTCTAAGCGAGATCCAGCCGTCGTTGGCGGAGTTTCTCAGCTTGAGGATGTTGGCAGTGGTATCCGCCCACCACATGTAAGCGAAGGTCGTACTAGGAGCCGTTGAGCCGCTGTTGTTGCTAACGATGGCATCCAGCACATTGTTCAAATCAGAACGGACAGCTGCACCGGTTCCGTTCGCAATGTCGTAATCGTGCTGGGCCATTACTCCGCCTTGCCGAATCCTGTTGCAGAATAACTGAACTGCCGGTCAACAGCCACGTTCGACGAATTGAAGAACGTCACCGTAAAGCCTGTGCGGGCCAGGTTTGTCACCTGGAAGTAATCACCGGCCGCCAAGTTTTGAGCAGTGATGCCCACGCTTGGCAGGTTTGAATCAATGCCAAGCAGGGCCTGCGTCCCCCCAAAAAACGGGCTATCGAAAGTGATGTTTTTTGCGCCTGCTCCGCTGCTGATCACCGTGGCGGATTGCTCTGTGCGGCGTTGGAAGGTCGCTGTGTAACCCAGCTCATCCACCAAAATGCTTTCATTTACATCAGTGCTGGTCAGCACAGCGCGGAACTGAAACCCGCGGGCTTTGAACGTACCGCTTGCAAACTCCTGGTAACTGCTGAAGGTTGGGGCTACGCCATCGAAGTCGTCGTAATCGTCAACGGTGTTAAGCCTCGAATCAAGCGGGTCTTGGGAGGTTGGCTCGTCGTTGGTTGTCCGCACCTGCAGCTCAGCGTTTACATCATCCGCCACGCTTCCGTCAAAATCGCCGAAGTCATCAACATTTCCAGCGCGATCGTCTAGCAAGTCGCTTGGGAAATGCCCCCTAGTGACAAAATGCCTTTTTAGGTCTAAAGGGAAAACATCGCCAAGGTCGAGGATACTGGCAAAGTCATAAATCCCTTCTGATGCAATGTCGCCAGAAAAGTCAAGCTGCGCAAGGTCGTCAAAGTCATCAATATCATCAATAAAATCAATGCCAGTTAAAACTAAAGCGTCAAAGTCTTCGATGTAGGCAGTTGAATCGTGAGTGCCTTGAAATGGCCCACTGTCTTGATCTTCGCGGCGTGTTTGCACCGTAAGGCTGCCTAAAGCATCAGGCAGAGAGACAACGACGCTTGTTTCTGTTGCGCTGAACCTGCCGCCATCATCTGCATATTTCAACAAGTACTCGCCCTCAAGCAAAGGCACAATCGCCTCAGTTGATGCGCCGGCTTTGGCTTTGATTAGATCAACGCTGTTTGTCCAAGTAGCGCTGCCATCGGTCAGGCTGCTGTGCCGGATGTAAACACTACCGCCAACCTTTACATCAAGGTCTACCGTCTCATTCCAACGCAAGCGGCCGGAGTTTACGCTGATGGCCTCAAAGCGCACATTCTGAGGCGAACCAGGCAGCGTGGTTTTACCGGCGACGTTTTGGATCAATGTCGCAGCACCCGATTTCAAGCCCAAAGGGCTTTTAGCTACAACGCGGAACGTGATATTACCTGTGGCGTCAGTATTGAAAGAGATCGAGTTGTATGGCGTGTCTCCAATGGTTTCAAACGAGGCATTGTCATCTGTTTTGAAACTAACTTGGTAAGCAGTTGCGCCTGATGAATTTTTCCAAGAAAGTGTTAGTTGATTCGTAACACTGTTGCCAACCTGCACCAATTCCTCAGCAAGGTCTAAACCTTCCGGCGCTTTGGGTGCCCTGTTTAGGTCTGATATTTCTCTATCTTGTAAAGGCGTGCCATCTTCAACAAAATTATATTTTGAGGTGTTGTGCTCCAGCGCAACGATTGTATAAACGTCCTCATCTTCAGAAACACTAAGAACGCGGAACAGTTGGGCATTTAGTGTTGACGCCTCAACAACAAACACAGTTTGTGCCGCCGGCGTCTGGCCAAAAGCAGAGCCCACCGTGATGGTGGTCCCTGTGCTGGCTTCACTCACCGTGCGCTGCTCCACTGAGCCATCAGGCAGGACAACGCTCACGGTGTCGTTTTCCGCCACGGTCATTGAGTCATCAATCGTCAAGACCGTTGTGGTTGCACTGCTTACGCGCCCGGCCTTGCGGCTGCCTGCACGTACGCGTCCATCACCTTGATCAGCTGACCCGGCCGAACGATCGCCCCATCAAGGCCAACCTTGAAGGTCACAGTTTGGGTCTCTAGCTGCTCTTGCGTCAGCAGCCACTTTCCGGCTCTGTTTGCCTGGCCGCGGCTTGTGCAGCCGAACGCTGCCAACCGGGTCTCAATAATGCCGTACTTGGCGATTGCATCCTCATCGGAGACATACTCGACCTGTTGCTCAAAGTTGCTAGCGGGGTCAACCCAAGTGACAAGAGCAACCGTATGACGAGCTTTTAAGGAACTGCCTTCATAGTTAAAGTTTCCGTCAACGACGTTGGCATTTGTAAAAAGCGCAGCGGGGTCACTTGGTCGATCCTGCGAAAAAGCAATCTGACCGGCTGACCAGTAGGCCATTCCGCGAAAGATTGAAGCAAAGTCTTGTATGACGTTGTACGCCTCATCACGGCTCTGCATGTAGACATTGCAGAGAAACCGCGCCTCTTGACCGCCCTGGCCGTCATCAACCAGCTCGTTGCAATATTTGCTGATCTCGAACAATGACCACTTGTCAACCTGGGCAGCTGTGACAAAACGGCCCAAGCCATATCGGCTGCTGGTGATTAGGTCGCGCAAAATCCAAGCCGGATCAGCGCACCAAGCCGTTTGAAACGATCCATTCCACACGCCGGAATATGTCAGCCTGCCGGTTTCGCTATCAACGGTGGCATTGCTTGGGATCTGCACTTTGATCCCTTTAACGTCATAGGCACGGGTTGGAACCTGCTGAAACTGCGTTGCCTCAAACCGCAGGCCAATCACAGCGCTTAACGGATAGCGCAGCTTTCCGTCAATAATCTGGGTGAAGCTGGCTAGCTGTAGCTGCCTAAAATTTGTAGTGCCATCATGCGCGCCATCAATCCTTTTGAGGCGTATGTTCCATGGGGCGTTTCCTGTTAGCTCGATTCTGTGGCTGCGTTCATAAGTGCTAGTGCATTTCCCATTAATCGGGGCGGTCACTTTTGTTTCGTATGTTCCACCGCTTGGCTGCACCTCGATCGCGTAAGTCATCGAGGTTGCTTTTAAGCCATTACTAGAAGTAAAGAGCTGAGGAATGGCAACGGTGACAATCACCGCGTCTGCGTCTGGGTCGGTAAGGGTTCTAATTACAGAATCGTTAACATCATTACCAACAGAAGCGCCAACCGTTGTAACTGATTCAGTGTCGGCAAAGCCTGGAATGTGTGTCTGGTCTGCTGTCCCCAGGCGTGTCTCGAAACCATCGTAAACAAAGTTATCAGTATCGTCCTGATTCCTAATTACGGTGTCATCAAGAAAAACAGATTTACGGCCATCAGACTCAACAAATCCCTCAATTTCGCCCTCACTAATTAGATCAATCAGGCGGACGCTTGCCTTGCTGAAAAGCGTGTTTGCATCGTCGCTGATAGACGGTGCATTGACCTGCTGGATAACCGTCGTGTTTTGTACTGGCGGTTGTGGTTGCGGGTTAGATTTTTTCTTCTTTTTGCCGCCGCCACCTGCGCCTGAATGTAATTAGCCATTAAATATCCTCCACGCTCAAACCTGCGCTAATCACAACACTGCCGGTCTTCATCCGGCCGTAGAGGATTGGGACCGGGTTGCCTTGGGCCGTCAGGTTCACGGCGCCGTTGTAAATGTAAGAAGCGCGGTTGTCTGCAACCTCATTTGTCTCTGACGAGAAGGATTCCCGAGCTCTTGCCCTGCTAGGGCTTGTGGCCCCAAATGTGCCAGGTGAGTCTGAGATGTTCGGTGATAACAGCTGAGCAGTGCCGCCCAAGATCATTGCCGCGCCGATATAGCCAACGGCAGTTGCAGCAGTTGCGCCAAGTATGCCGGCGCCAACACCGCCAACGACAGCGCCAACAGGGCCTAAGACAATCGCGGCAGCAACCAAGGCAATGCCAGCAAAAATCTTGCCCACACCCCCACCGCCGGCGCCCTGCAGAACGGGGGTGATGCTGATTGATTCTTGCTGGCCGCTTGGAAACTCAAGGTGATCCAGCGTTTCCATAGCATCGCGGCCTATTTGAACCATGTAGCCAATGCCGCGCTCACCCGCCTCGTAAAGCTCCTGCTGGAAGCCTTGATAATTTGCGCACAGGGCGCGGATCGCTTCGCCCGGTGTGCTCAGGTCGAACCAGTGAACCCGGCCAAACTTTTTGCCTAGCTCCCCGCGCAGAATCACCTTTTTCACAGGCGGCTCCTATGTCGCAAGACATGCGTGGTGTTCTTCTGATAGTAGCCAGAAAGCAGATCCCGACTAGACAAGCGATCGCGCAGGTGATGCAGAATTAAATCGTTTCCAACATAAACAGCAACGTGAGACGGCACAGGTGACTGCAGTTGCATCAGCAAGGCATCGCCCCACTGCGGTTCTGCCTCCGGCTCCATAGCCACAAAACCCTCATTCATAAAGTTATCGACAAAGGTGTTTAGCCCTTTGTTCCACCACTCCCCCCGGCGCTCGTAATCGCCAAGCTTCAGGCCCATCTGCTCTGCGTACCAATCGCGGGCCAGGCTGTAGCAATCAAGCACGCCATAGCACCACTCTCGGCCCACTAGAGGCGCCTCGTAGCCCTTGGGCCTGTAGGAGTGCCAACGGTCCAAAGGCAGGGCGTAGATGTGCCACGGGAGCCTGACGCCTCCATGGCCACTAGGTCCGCCATGCTCGCGTCGGGGAACAGATTGGGATGGCTGTGCACCACCGCCACGATCTCGCCCGCATCGTCGGCCGCTGCGTAATCAGCAGGGCTGAGAATAAATTGATCCTCATCGGTGGCGATGTTCAGGCAGGGCCAATAGCGCTCACGGCCTTTGACCACCACCACCAACCCGCAGCATTCCGCCGGGAAAACTTCCCGCGCATGTTCTTCCGCCGCGGCCTGTGTTTTCGGGTTCATCCAATCAAGCCGGCGCTAGGAAAGCCGCCGTAAGGCAACTCTGCGTTATCTCCAAATCTGCACTTGCAACCTGTTAGGCGATGCGAGCAAACATCAGCAGGATCAGACGGTGAATCTGCTAAATCTTGCCAAGCCGTAATGGCATTGTTGTAAGCCGTCTGCGCTGTGGTTTCTGCCGTGACTGCGTTGTTGTATGCCGTTTCTTTTGTTGCCTCATCAGCCTCAGCCGCATCTAAGGCGCTTCTGCTGCCTTGCGTAAGCTGTTGAATTTCATAGTATTTGACGTTTCTTGTTTGCTGCCGAAATGATCCCCGCTGAAAAGTTGTTGACGAAAGGGTTACAGAGCATCATTGAAACGATTGCCCTGTGATCCACCTTCACTGACAAAATACCGTGGAGAGGTAAGGGAAAAGAATGTGCCTGATACGGCGTAAGAATTGTTATACGCCTCAAGTTGAACCGCAGTTTCTGCCTGTGCTGCTGCGTAAGCATCAAACGCAGTATTCTTAGCAGCCGTTGCCTCTTCTAAAGCAACGCGCAAATCGTACAGGTTTTGAATCGTTGCGTTTGTGCTGCTGGTTAGTTTGTTGTCGTTGATGTCGGCAACCGGTGGGCCGGTGTAACCGCACCCCTCCCCCCGGTAAGTCCAGGGGCAGATGTTCTGCACGATCTGCCGGCGGGGGAGCTTCACACCTGCAACGTCAAACGTGGCAGCCAGCTCAAACGTCGCAAGCTCGCGGTTCTCGATCACCTTGCGGTCAACGATAAAAACTTCCTCAGGAAAGCTTGCGTAAGGGTCCGCAGTGGCGTTGCTGCCGCTGGTGAAGTTGCTGGCGTCCAGATATTTTTTAAGCGTGCGGATCCGTTTCACCGTCGCGCCAACGAGGTCATTGTGAGCAATGGCCAGGGTTGTCACCAGCGAAAGTACGTTGCTGATTGAGATCCGTGGCCGCGGCAACTGGCCTTGCCCTTCGTATTCAAACCCGCTCGCCTCGATCGGGTATCGGCTGTAGGTGTTGCCGTTCCAAACAATATCGCCGTCAACGTCTTGATTGACTCCCGAGTGAAAGCGGTAGACCTGAGAAACGCCAACGCTGCTGGCCGTACCGTCTAGCTCAAACAGTTCAATGACCGTGCTAGGTGCCAGCTTGTTGAGTTCTTCCCCAACAGCGCTAACGGCTACCCAGGTGACGGTTCCGTCTTGAACCGTAATGTCACGGACCACCGGCCAAGGGCTCGGCTCTGAGCTTCCGCTAGTGCCAGCGACCGTGCAGCGGAACACAAGACCGCTGGGCTGTACCGTCGTCGCCCGACGTACATCACCAACAGAAAATGCAGTGCTAGCAGCCCAAGCAGTAAAGGCCATTTACGGTTCAAAGACTTGGCGGAACGTGCAGCTGAGGTTGACAAAGCCATTTGTCACCATTGTTTTCTGCCATTGCTGGCAAACGAACTTGCCAGACGATGACTCGCTGGGCGGCGTAAAAGTAAACGGCGCAGCATCCGCAGCCCTGGCGTCCAGGAACGTCTCAATAGTGTCTGAGTCAGCCTCTGAGACAACAAAAAGCAGCTCATAGGTTTTTGGGTTCTGGTTTAAGCCGTGCGTGATGCGTTGCTCGTAACCGTCACCCAGGCTGACAACCCGCAGCTTTGGGGCGCTGTTTTTGACGGTCCCATAAGCCGGGTTTATGGATGGGAATGTGGCCATTAGGCGAGCAAGCCTCCGGGTCGTTTTTGCTTGAGCAGTTCTTGGCGCACTGCCACGCCGATCACGTTGCCGAGTTGCTTGGCCTGGGCTCCTTCACCCTCCACAGCGCTGCCGGAAGCGTCCACATTGACCACGATAGAGCCGCCGCCCATCAGCGCATGGTTAGGCGTTACGGTGCCAGTCCCGCCAGGGGTGAACAACTCGGGGCCACGCTCACCGACGATGTAGGAGCGGCCTGCCTGTGCTCTTCCACCCTCGGCCAAACCGCCTCCAAACATCTTGGTAAAGATGCTCGCCGGGTTGTTTCCGCCAAGGCTGCCTAACAGCATGTTGACGCCCATATTGAGCAGCTGATTAGCCAGGTTGTTGAGGGTGTTGGTCGCAACCTCGGCGAGTGATTGCGTCTGGAAAACAGCGGCAGAAATGCTGTCAACGATCCCGGTCTTGATTGCATTGCCTATTGCTTTGTAACGCTGGGCTATTTTCTGTGCCGCCTGTTCCTGGAGGCTTGTCATTTCCTGCAGGTCTTTTTTCTCTTGCGCTCGGGCTTCGTTGTTCAGTTGAGTCTGTATTTGCTGTTCTGTAAAAATACGACCGGACTCTGCTCCGTATTTTTTGATATTTTCAAATAAAAGCATACTGTTCTCAACTTGCTTACGCTCTTGTTCTGTTTTTGCCTCTGAAAGCAAAAGCTCAAAGTTTAATTTTGTTAGCCTATCACTTAACATCTGCTGCCTTTCTGCCTCTTTTTGGATAATCCTGTCTTGCTCGTCTAGTTCTTTTAAGCGCAGGCGTTCTAGCTTTTCTGCTTCTGTAAGGCGTGAGCCCCCTTTGCTTTTGCTCAGTTTGGTGATTGGACTTGTGCCTAAAGGCTGCCTAGCGCCTGGGATGTTCGCAGCAGAAGCAGGCAAGTTGGCCGTTTGGCCTTGCCTTGCAAACCGTGCGCCGATTATTAACTTTTCTTCTGCTAGTGCCCTTTGATACTCAGGGCCGGCATTTTTGCCAGTGCGCCTAATTGCTTCATCGCTTGCCAGTTTGTCTATACGTGCCCCCTCAAAACCTCTACTAAGGCGACCTGTTACGCCTTGAATTTGCTCCAACAAACCACCAAGCAAGCCACCCACAAATTTGATGGGCCCTTCTAGGTCTCTGATGATTTGCGCAAGATCCCTAAACCCTTCTGCCATCCCCGGCACAACGGCTTCAGTAAGAGCGACGCCACATCCTCTGCGGCATTCTGGAACTCTTTGATTGCGGCCGCTGGCCCACCAAGCGCTTCCGCCAACTGATCAGCCCCTTCAGTCTCAATACGCTTAAGGGCCTTGATAACAATGTCGCTGGTAAGCAGGCCGTCTTTTGCGTAATCTTTCAGCTCGCCAGCCGCAATCCCGGTTTCATCCGAAATAGCCTGCAAGACTAACGGCGCTTGCTCTGCAACGCTCCTAAATTCATCCCCTCGCAGGGCCCCGGAGCCGAGGGCTTGGCTTAGTTGGGTGAATGCTGCAGACGCCTCTGTTGCAGTGGCTCCGCCAAGAACCGCTGCTGTACGGAATCCTGCAAACGTGGAGTTAATGTCAGCAAGCGAAACGCCTAGCGGCCTTAAACGGGCAAAAACATTCGCTAGCGCTTCGTTCGATTCTGTTTGGCTTAGGTTGAATTTATCGGCATTTTGTGCCGCAAGAGCCTGCAGCTGAGAAACCTCCCCGAAACGCTCACCTAACAGCTTCAGCCGGCGCTCAGACTCAACCCTGCTGATGCCAACTTGTGCAGCCTTGAAAGCGGCAAAAACTAAAGCGGCTTTACCTGCAACGCCACTCAAAGCAGTCAATGCACCGCCAAGCCGGCGGCTCCGCCTGCTGGCCTGCTCTTTAGCCTGCGATGCGCTTCTCAGCCTTGTTTCATAAGCGGCAATCTTTTGCCCAGCTTTTTGATAAATGCTGCCGCCTAGCTCGACCCGGCTTTGCACATCACGCAGCGCACGAATCTGCGCCTTAATGGCTGCCTCTGTGTTTCTAACCTTGGCGGAAAAAACACCCTGAACCTGGGACAGTTTGACAAACCCAGCGTTATTAGCCTCAACAGCGCCCTTAACCTTTTTTGCTTCTGACGAAATGCCGCTAGTAAAAGCCCTTTTTAGCTTTTCTGATTCTTTGTTGGTTTGCCGCAGCCCTGTCAGAGCATTACGGGCGTCAACTAGCAGCCTTACGACCGAATCAGCCACGCCCGCGCCCCATACCGTGCCCTAATCTTACCGCCGTCTGTTCTTGGCGCGATCCATCGCTTCTTTCTCCCTTTCGCCTTTTAGCTCGTAGTAAGCCGCAAAATGTATAAACTCAGCGTGCGTCATCTCTTGCCGCATCCGGCTTATGGTCATACCTAGGTCGCAGGCCAAGCAAAACTCAAAATAAAGCCAGTTGTCCTGCTCTAGTCGTTTTTTGCTTCTTCAAAATCCTGGGCACCAGCCAAGCCGAACAAAAACAACTCAAGATCATTAAGCACCTTTTCCGGTAGCTTTCGCTGAAGCTTGGGGGCGTCGGCCATGGCAAAGGCAAGCGTTCCATCCTCTAGCTCTGCTTTTTGGCAAAGCATCAGAGTAGACATTTCCAGGGCATCGTCAGAATGCGCGTGGGCTTGAGCCTTGCTGCGGTCAGCCCGAGTGATCGGCTTGAAATACAGATTCAACACCGGCTCGCCAGCGTCATTCTTTACAACAAACTTTCGCCGCTGATTCAGGTCGAACGCTTCCGTCAGCAGATCGACCGGGCGCGATGATTTACCAACAGGCATAAAAATGGGGAGGGGGTGCCCAAATGTTACTTACGGCTTAGACTTTAGCCCGATCACTCCAGGTTGGAAGTGATAGCGCCGCTAGTGATGAAGTTTGCAGTGGCCACCACAAGCTCACCAACCGTCGAAGTAATCTCCATGTCGGTAATAATCCCAGCAAAGCTGACCGAATCGCTACCAGAAGATGTGCCGGTAGTAAACAGCTCAAAGGTGGCGTCTGCGGTGTCGGCCGCAGTAATTACATCCTCCAAAAACGCAGCCTGGCCGGTTGCGTCGGGGTCATATACCAGCTCAACGGTGCCAGAGCCGGAAACAAGGCTGCCAACGAAAGCGCGGGCAGTGTCACCGTGATCGGTCACATCGAGCGTTTCTTTAGTAACGCTCAAGCTCCAACTACGGGTGCCGACGATTGTGGCGTTGGATGAGCCGGCGGCGTCGAACTGAACGGCGCCCTGCTCTCCGCGAAGAATGGCCATGGGTCAGAGTTCCTCGATAAATTCAAAGGTCACACGGACCTGGGTTTGAAAGAAGCCTTCAACTGCTGGTCTAGCCACCAGTGAGGGCCCGTTGACTGCATCGAAGTAAACCCCCGATACGATAGCCCTATTGTATAGGTCACGAATCCGCTTAGCGATAACATAATTCGCGCCGGAGCCCACACCAGTAGCCGTAAAGATGTTGATCGTCAGGAGCCAACGATCAGGTTTTGGCTGTTGGTGGTCCCGCCGTGGCTCAGGTATTCGTTTTCCCCATAAGTCACCAGGCACTGCACCCAGGAAGTGTCAGCAGTGGGCGTGAAAGAAACATTGCCAAACGCTATGTCAATCGCCGGTGAGTCATCCAGCTCATCGGCCAGTCGTGCTTCGATCGTTTGGCGAATCGTGTTTAGGTTGGCCGCAGGCATCAGAGGCGCCTCAAAAGTTTGACAAGATAAGACCGAGAAACCTCTTTGCCGATCAAATCCGGGTAGCCCTGCCGGGTAGCCCTGTTCACCCTGTTACCTGTTGGGCTCGGCGTCAAGGTCCGCCAGCCAGACGGCGTAGCGTTGAGCCAAGAGGGCGGCATATTGACTCCGTAAATGACGGCATCCGCATACTCAACGCGGTTAGTGATCTCACCTACAAACGGCTTGATATTGACGCGCCAATCATTCCTCAACCGGCCGGTGTCCACTGGGGTCTCATTGATCACCCGCTTTTGCCATTCCAAAGTTGTAGCAGCAACAACCTTGCGCACAACCTGCCTGTCAAAGTATTTGCCAATGTTTCCGATGTCGATACTTTTACCAAGACGGCCTGCCATGGCTACTCCTTCAGAAACAGCTCGTAAGTAATTGCCGTGTTGTCTTGCTCAATCGTCTTGACCCTGACGATCTTGTAGACCACGCTGCTGATCACGATCTTGTCTTTTGTACCGGGCTTAGTCGTAACAGCTGATGCCGCGATGGTCAGCTTTTTCTCGTGGGCTTCCACAAGGTCGCTCACTCGCTCCTCTTTGATTTCCTGCAAAACACCCTTGATGGTGGTGTCGTCGTTGCTTTCGCCTGCCGTGCCAGTTGCTGTGTTGTAAGCGCCAACCGTTACGATCCGCACCGTTACATCACCGCCGAACTTGTCGATGGCTTTTTTGGTGGCCTTGCGGAGGGAATCGACCAGAGCCATCAGAGGTTATAGCAAGGCACGCGCCGCTAGTCAGTGTAATGCTGGTGATGATCCCGCAAATGTAGGTGTCAGCCACGAACGTCTCACCGGCCAAGCTGTTGCCCGATGCGTTCTTAACGGTGATGGCACTAATCACAGTGTCTTCCTTGAAATAGATCTTAGAAAACCTGCCGGTATGCGCATCGGTGTCAGAGATGAACTCGAAGCCGCCTGAGAGGTCTGCGTACATGGTCAGCTCCGTTTGATTGCAATGTTGCCTGGTCCACTAATTCTAAGGCCCGTCAGATACTGTTCAAAAAGCGGTGGCACGCGGTCGGCGCCAATCGATCCGGTCTTGGCAGGCGTTACAACAATGCTGCCGATCTGAAGGTGCTTGTAATCCTCAAGCCGCTCAGCCCAATCCCGTCTTTATTGTTGTGCAGGTAAACAGCTAGAACAACCTGCGCCTTTCTAACCTGCTCCGGGATCTCGCTGTCGGTGAAATAATCCTCAGAGATCCGAAAGGGGAAGCCGGTGGCGTAAGTATTCACATAAGTATCAGGCTTGCGTACGCCAGTGCGTGGCCACTGCATCGCCTGCTCATCGTCTGCCCTTGCGCCTAAAAACCGCTCACGGTCAATCCGTTGGGCCGCGGTGAAGAGGGCACGATTTTTCTGGTCATCCGTGGCTGAACCCCACGCGGTCACGTCATCGTCTTCGACAAAACCATCAACGATGAAATTTGCGTCACTGAGCGTGATGTAACTGTTCGCGCTCGCGCTGCCGGCTGTTGCCGTGATCGTTACCGCCATCAGCTTTCACTCGCTTGCGTTTTCTTGGTGTCTTGGTTTGGGCTGGCTCAGAGGCAGAGGCCGCCGCTTTCGCAGCAGCCTCACGCTCTTTAGCTCGCCTGAAAGCGAACAGGCCCATCAGGAGGTTGCGCCCTTCAGCACAACGTAATTGAGCACGATGGCTTCACCCAGGGAGCCGCCCGACACGTTGCTCACAGTGATCGCAAAGGATCCAGCAGCAAGGGTGTTGGCTTGCACCAAGTAAGAGCCAGCAGTGCCACCCGAAGCATGGTTGACGACAACCACATCGGAGGCAGTCACCTTGTCATTGGTGACAGCGAAAGACACCTCAACGCCAGCTGCCAAGGCAGCGTCGTCCATGGTGATTGCACCGGCAGCAGCGTTAATGGTTACGCCGGTTGCTTTGTTGGTCGCTTGAGTGACCGAGGAACCGGAGGTGTAGCCAATGGCTAGACCAGCGGTTGCTTCAAAAACAGATGCCATGGTTAGTTACCTCCTCAATCCAGTGCGCTGGTGGTGGTAATCCGCACGATGCCAATGTTGTTGGTCTCGTAAACCTTGGTCCAGTTGCCCACGGTTTCCAGTTGTGCCCGAGTGGGGTTGGAAACGGAAGTGGAGAACGACGAACCGATTGGGTGGTAAACGTAGTGCAGATCAATCGACATGGCATCGCTCTTAGCGAGGATGTCACGGTCGGTCTCGGTCTGAAGGCCGAGCTGCTCACCGGAGCCAATGGCGCCTTGGGTGAACATGTAGCTGGCATATTCGGTGGTAGCACCAGAGCCGGCGGTCTGCACATCAGCAGACACGATCACGCGCATCCCCATGAAGGTGGGAACAGCAACGTCACCGAAAGCAGCAGCCAACGAACCCTGAGTGGCGCTGCCATCAGGTTGACCGTTGTTGTCGTAGACGAAATCAAGCGCACGGCGTTCCTTCAGGTCGTAATAAACCTTGGGGTGAACGCAGATTGCGGCCAGCTTGTCGCCTTGATCGCCCAGCAGGGACTGACCTTCGACAACCTGACGGGCAGTCAGTTGGCTCGGGCTATCGCCAGAAGCACCATCAACAGCCAAAGCAGCGAAGGATGCGGAGCTGGTGTCACCAACGGCACCAAAGATGCCAGCCAGGCAGGACAGCAGATCCTTTTGACGCTGGTTGGCAACGTAATCAGCAATCTTGTTACCGATTGCGGCCATCGGGTCAGAGCCGGCAGCCAGAGCAGCCAGATCGCGGGACTCGAAAGCGCGACCACGGTGCAGAACGACGCCAACTTGCTTGTCAGCTTCGATCTTGCCGGGGGTCAGCGAAGTGCTATCAGTCAGACGCTCAAAATCGCCTGACAGGTTGGCCTTGTAGAAAGGCACTTGGACATAATCACCACCATCCTCGGCGGCATTTAGCTCGGCCATGGGCTGAACCACACCGCTAGCCAAAAAGGCATCACGCTGGGTAGTTTGCTCGATGACGTACGGCGTAAATACCTCGGGGATGATGATGTCAGAGCGAAGAGTCGCCATGACAGATCCTCGTTTGAATTGGTTTTACGGTGTGGGCGTAACCCGAACGGCTCCGCGTAGCTTCGCCTTACTTTGCATCTTACCGTTTTGCGGCAGCTTTCAAGCGATCGTATAAATCACGGTCGGTCCGATATAGCCGCGATTGCTCGGTGAGGTTGAAATTGTCGGGCGAAAACGGGTTGTTAATTCCTGCAGGAATATCACCGGAAGAACGGCCAGACGGTGCGCCGCTGCCCTGTGGTTTGGGCTGCTTCTGCATCCATGACGGCAGAGACTTGGCCCACTCGCCCACAGGCGTGCGCTGGTAGCCATCGACCACCACAACAGTGCCATCAGCTTCGCGGGCGATCTGATCGCTGCTCAGCTTGGTTTTAAGGATCAGGTCCGGGTCGTGAACAACATCAGCCAGGGCAGAAACTGCGGGCGTGATTAGCTCCAGCTCGCGCACTCGCGCCTCAAGCTCAGCAATCCGCTTGTCTTTCTCTGCAGTTGCTTCCCTAAACTGCTGCTCCAGGGCTTGGCGGGCTTCTGTGTACTTGCC
>FUIF01004883.1_pt1 | contig 18893 bp, 28 predicted proteins | sample 1003461 | NCBI WGS metagenome assembly FUIF01 (sample SAMEA80401918, study PRJEB19352) | marine metagenome | reverse complement strand
TAAACAATCCAAAGAATACCACCATAATGACCATTAACGAAGTTATCTGTAAACCCAGACAACGGCTCCCTTGTGGTTGTAGTAGTACTACCTGAGATACTGACAGTTTCAGTGACTGATACTATAGGCGTTGTGAACTCTTTAGGGATATCGGGGAATGTTAATCTATATGATCCTTTATCTCCTGAGGTATATACCTCACCAACTTCATTAACTATTGATGAAGCATTGATAGTATCTGCAATATCAAAAATACTCATCGAGCTAGTTACTGTAATAGTGGCTGTAGGTTCAGATGGTGTTACACCTGATGTACTGTCGGAAACACTTGTTATATCAATTGTGTACTCACCACTTGACCAATCAGATGCAGGTTGCCCGCTTGTATCACTTACTATTTTAATATCATAATAGACAACATTAGATTCGTTATTACCTACCCTAACATTCCTATTTAATATATAAACCTTGTCCTTATCCTCGATTACCCTAATACTATCTTGGGTAGCATTTGAGAAATAAGAATCACTGGTTATTGATGAAGTCAGTGAATCAATATCTGCAGATAGTGGCACATGGACTAGAGGTGTAGCATCATTTAAATCCATACCCATAATATATTTTGTACCATCGACTGAAAACTCAAACTTCACTCTGTTTGATAGGTCGATATCTAATTTATTCTTAAGTTCAAGACCATTACGTATAGTCAATCCCTTTGTAACATCAGAGAAACAGTTGATCTGCTCCTCTAACTGGTTATCCAATCGCACCGAGGGAGCCTGTTGTGATACTCCGTTAATCAAATTCGTGATTGAGTGATTAACCAATCCTGCCATTATGACCCCCTTGTTCTATTTTTAAATGCAATGCTAGTAGCTTTAGTACTACTAAGAACATTGATATCCATGTTTTCTAAGTGTGTTCTGTCAAGCTCTAGTTTAGCTTCTTGTACACCCTGTGCCAACGTCTGTCTCAAGGAGTCCTCTCCGAAGTACTCGTCGTTATACTGCATTTTACAGCGTGCTTCAATATATTTTCTTGCCTCTTGTGGTAGCTCTGAGAACTTCAGCATCAACGTGATATCCGCTGTGATCTCTTCCTCAATAATAGTAGTCCTAGCTTCCTTGTCGTATACACTAAGTCCCCTAGAGACATACTTAGTATCCTCAGGTTCAAACTTAAGCATATTATATGGCAATGTTATTTTACTTGTTTGTGTGTTTGGTGATAACGTGACTTCATACTCGGTGTTAAACCAGTACTTCTTAGTTTGAAGATCACGTGATACGTTGTTAATCATTGTCTTAATGATAAACGCAGGTTGATATGTGTCATCTAGTGTTTGAATTGGGGAGTCACCTGCTGTACTCAGTACACTGTTGACAACTTCTAGTTCTGTGATTAGACCAATACTCATGCGTCCCTCCTTACGAAAAAAGAGGGGACAGCATTATTTGCCATCCCCAGTGTTAATATTAAACTTGCTGATTGATGTTGATCGCACAAGCATGGTTGAGTACACCGTACCCTACAGCCATCTTACCAACAACAAGGTTAGAAAGACGTTGTGGGATGTAGTCAACACGAGTTGATACACTCATAAGCTCAAGACAACCTACGGCTTCCTTAGCAAAAAGCACACCAGCAGTTTCACCAGCAGCGATTGAAGAACCAGCTAGTGCAGGAAAGTGTGGAGAGTTGAATACTCTTTTACCAAGTAGCATTGGTACTTTCCCTGACTGAGCGAATGGATCATTTACCCAAGTAAGCCCAGTGTTTGCAGGGTTATTTAGTAGCATGAAATACTGCTTAGGTCTAAAGACGAATACAGGCTCACCCACAGCGTCTTTGTCTGTGTATTCAGCTACTGCGTCAACACATGCACTGTATACTCCAGAACCTGCTGTAAGATCGCCAGTGATGATAGACGTGTATACATCATCGTCGAATGATTTAAGACCATATGATGTAGCAGCAGCAGCGTCTACAATCTTACCTGCTTCAATCACTTCAAGAAGTACATCTTGGTCGACCTTCTTAGCAAGAGCACGACCGATTGACTCAGCCTGAGCTGATTGAGAATCATAGTGAACCATTGCTTTATCAAGGTCAGTAATCCAAGCATGGGCAACAGTTAGATCACCAATGGCAATCTCACGCTCTGTTGCTTTAAGGTTTTGAACTGCAAGTTCTCCACCATCATTTGCGATATCAACCGCAGTTGCGTTTCCTACTACTGGGAATGATTCTGACTTACCAGAGTCAATAGTTCTTACAGTAATAAGAGCTTTCATAATATTAGTATCCATGAAGTACTTTAGTACATCAGTAGAAAATTTCTTAGCAAACAAATCTCTGTCTGTTGATGCTGTAGGTAGTGATCCATCACCTGTTCCGTTGTTTGATCCAATTGGACTATATGCCATTTAAAGCCTCCTTGTTAAAATCCTGATAATCTTCTTTTAGACTCTACTTGTTGTCTATATTCAGGATTGCGTTTATATTCAAAAGTCTGTGTAGCCTTGATGTAGTCCATCTGACTACTAAATGGTCTATTAGCTTCATTACTAGTACCACCACCTTCAATCACCTTCATAGGTTCTTTCCCGTTCTGTGCTACGTACTGAGCTTGTAGACCTTGTACTGCGAGTTTAGCAAGATACATATCACCAGAGAATAGAGCGTCATTGAATGACTTCTGTTCCTCTTTAGATAGATTGTTCTTACCCCACTCCTGTAACTCACTGTATGATTCCTCACCACCAACTACCTTGAAAATCTCTTGGTTGTTCTTATCTTGAATAGCTTGGTGCCCTGCGACTAGCATATCAATATGTTTACCAAGACCGTTCTCGTCGATCAGTTTACGAGTATCCTCAGAGAGTTCACCACTTAAGGCTTCATTAACAATATCATCAATAGATGGTTGTGCTACTTCAGATGTCTCACTTTCCTCTTTAGCTTCAATCTCTAATGATTTTCCTAATGATGCACTTTCTTGAGTAGTTTCTGCTTGCTCAGTAGATTGAGTTTCTACTGGTTGAGTTTCTACTTCCTGTACTTCATTGGTTGTTACTTCTGCTTCTTGTGTTGTATTTTCTTCACTCATTTTATTATCCTTGTTCAGCCATTTGCTGTTGGTTAGCTGCATTTATCATTGGCGATACAGCTTGTTGTTCAAGTTGTCTTTGTTGTTCTGCTTGTTGTTCTGCTTGTAGTTGCTCCTGTGACTTAACCAGATCACCAGTGTTAACATCAAGTGAATAAGCCATTCTATTCAGTGCCTCTGGTACATTCAAGAATTGAGATGCTTGCTCACCCAGTAATGCTGTAGCAGCCCCCATGAATGATTGGATAGCTCTAAACTCCGTACCTCTACCTAGTGCTGCTGAACCTGTAGTGATCTCTAGCTCAATGTTAGACTTAAGAATATCTTGTACAAGACCTTTCTTAACTAATCTCTTAAGATATAATCTTACCAAAGGCTCCTGCAATACGTTAGCCAGTGTTGAATAGATACCACCTAGTGCCACTTCAAGCTCCTGAGAAACCCTGCGGATTTCCTCTGCCGTCACTCTTTCAGCATTACGTCTAACCGCACTATCAAGTAAGAAGATAGTTGATAACTCAGTCCTTAGTACCTCTAGTTCCTGCTGTGCAATCTGCAAGTCAAGCCTCTTATCAGCCTGTAATGTAGACACATCATCTGGACTTCCCAGTAACACATCACCACTGGATGCACTCTCTAACTTCCTAGGTGTAATGACAGCATTCGGTTTAACTAGGTAAATAATCCTAGCTGACTCTGCTGCTGCCTCTAGTACAGACTGTCTAAGACCTTCCATTGATTGTAAATCACCCATGTAATCTTCAATGTAACTACGTCCATAGTCTTCACCTCTATCAACGAATGGTACGAATACGTATGGTAGTTCTTTGTCTTTATACGATGCCTCTGTTCCATTAATCTTAACACCTTTAATCTCTTGGATTACTTGGTACATATTACCTTCACCTAGGACAACTAGAGTAAATACATCTAGGTCCTTGGAGCCATCTCTTTCTTTATCATCTAACTCTTGGAGCTGACCTTGTGTATCTGCATCTAACTCAAGAAAATTAACAGACTCTTTAATTACTAGCTGCATAATTTTACCTGACTTACTACGCTTGATACCAAATTGTTTCATGGTATATGACTTTGGTTTATCCTCTTTTGGCACATATAGTACCGAGCTTCCACCAACTACACCTTGTTTAATAATGTCAACCAGTACTGCCCTGAGTTGAGACGTTTCCATCTCATTGACAATACCTTTCTCAATCTTGTACATAGCATTCTGGATGTCACCCTCTGATGCACCAGATTGCTCCTGTGCCAATGGGTTCAGTCCTAATTTAAAGAATGCTGTTGCAGGCGGAAATAGAGATAGAATAATCTTATTAGCCAGATTGTTCACCCCTCGTGCACCTAAGGATTGATAGGGAGTACTGTATGTCACTGAGGACGTATCATCTTGCTCTGGATAAAGCTGAGGAATAGTGAGTTTACTAGCCTCTTTAGCTCTATTCAGGAAGCTCTCCCTGTTGGCTGCTAATTTGTTGTATAAACCAGACGCACTAATAGTTGTAATATCAATCATACCTGTACTCCTGTTTTAGTCCCAGTACCAAGACCAAGTGACTTCGAGACAGCCGACACACTGGTAGTTGTACTAGTTGTATTCTTAGTGGTCGTTGTGTCCTCTTCATCCTCTTCGTCTGTACCTAGTTTAATATTAGCAATCTCTTGTCCTTTACTTGCTTTCTTTTCTGCTAGTGCAATCTCAGCATCTCGTCTTGCTTGGTCTGCCTCTAGCTGCCTTAATCTGTTTTGTTCTTGGAGTGCTTTCTCTTCAGCACTTGTTCCAATTCCTAAGAAGCCACCGATACCTCACCCCCTTACATAAATACAAAGGATGCCCTGTGCTGACGCTTTTCGTCTGCCTGTGCGTTCTTACTTTCGATGTACGCCTCGGCTTCCTTTCTTGTTTTAAATTCAAGGATAGAATAACCATCGACTATCAGTCTAACCTTCTTTCTTGGTTTAACTGGTTTCTTCTCGATGGTCCCATCCTCACTCTTTTTACCATATTTTCTTTCACGTTTTGTTGTTGCTTTCTTCATTCTCTGTCCTTGTATGCAGCTCTGGGAACTCGTTCTCAAAGCATTCTTCACAGTAGTCACTGGTGTACTTAGGCGTCGGTTGTTTCCCCAACCTGTTTCTTCCGTACTCGCTTAGGCTTACTGCGTTCTCTAAACTCTTGTTCCCACATCTGTAGCATCTCATCTGTTATCTCCATATATTCGTAAGGATCATATAGTCTATCATACATAAAGAACATCTGCGAGTCCATGTATGTAAATATCCTAGCTTGTTGAATCTGTTCTAGTAACTTAACTTTAGCTTCTTCTTTATAAACTTTATAGAATGCTAAGTGTGTTTCCTTAAGTAACTCAGTCTCCGTAGTGCAATCATTAAGTAGCTTATCTGCCTTAACCTTACCAACCTTAGGGCATCCCTTATATCCATCAACAGCATCTCCCATTAGAGTCTGCTTATATAAAAACCTAGTAGACTCCATGAAGTCTGGGTAGATAAACTTGCCCAACTTAAAGTCCCACTGTTTAGCAGGTATTGTCTTTAAGTCCTTATCCTGAGAATAGATAGCTATCTCACTACCACTTACCTCTACTGGTGCTGAGGCATACATACCCATGACATCATCAGCTTCTAGCTCCTCAATTTGTATTGTATTATATTTCTCAGCGTTATCCAGAACATATTGTCTCATAGCCTTAAGACCTAGAGGCTTACGCACATTCTTTCTATTTCCTTTATATGATGGAAAGAACCTCTTTCTAAAATTAGTATCAGAAGAGATAGATAATACTAGCTCGTCCCTTTTGTATCCTGTTTTCTTAGATATAGATTGCATCTCGTTATCAATTAATCTGATGGCTGAATCTAAATCATAAGATTCTAGTACCTCATCACCAAAGTCTGAAATATCTTCAGTGACTCTACCAATTTGGAACAGTACTATGTCACCGTCAATCATTAATGTCTGTTTCATTCTTATCTCCTAGAATCCTAGTTTTGCACTGATCTTCTTGATATTGTCCATTAATTTTTTTTCTTTGTTTCTTTCTCTGTTTTTCTTTTGCTTTACCTGAGAAATTAATCTTCTTAGATATTGTCTCTTTATTTTTATCTGTCATTACCCCTCCTTTACCATAGTATCAGCCAGTGATGAAATCAACCCCTCTGATACACCAATCTGTGCTGCAATGGAATAAAGTGCTGACATCAGTGTGGCTTCGATACCATGCTCTGTCTTAATTACGTGGTCAAATGGGAAAGAATCTAAGTTAGTTTCTGTTGGATCATTAGCCCTAGACTTGTCTACATTAGCCCCACGCTGTTCACCCTCCAATCTAATTAATAGACCATTATCGTTAAACCATTTAGCTTCATTAAAGAACCTCACATCATCGCAAATAACAATATGAGCATCAGATTTCTCCATAGCTTTAACAGCCTGTTTCAACCAGAAGTTAGAATCTTTACCTCTACCCCACATACCAAGTGCGATTAGTAGATCACGATCTTTCTCACCTTGCATTTCTAATTCCAATTCGGAATATACCATATCTTGGATGTCCTTGATTGGTTTAGCTAATGATACTCGTTCTACCTTGAGGCTACCTAGTGCTTCAATAATACCATTAGTTAAAGTTGTCTTACCTACACACATTTTACCAGATATTCCTACATATAATTTCATTATTCATTACCCTTTAGTGAAATAGTTAAAGTTCTGCCATGCGATGCATCAGACTCTGATTTAAATTCCAGAGCATAACCTGATGTCGCTTGGTATTCCTGTATCATCCTTTGAACCAACTGATGTAGTTCATCTACAAATTCTTCATGTGTCATTTCTTTTTCCTTTCCTTTACAAACTGTAACTCCCATTTCCTAGCCCTCTCTGTAGAGACACCAGCGAACCTAGCTAGCTCCCTATAGTTACACTTGGAAGATAGCCAGTACAGCCTTGCTTTGTGGTATTTAACTCTGTATTCATTTAATCTAATTAGTACTCCCATGTGTTCTCCTAGTGTACTTCTGAAAAGTTATTCCCAACAGACCAGTCAATGTCCAGAGGTAGCCTAACTTCATAGACTTCCGCTGTTCTATCAACTGCTAGTTAGATATTTCGCCTAACTCTTCGCCTGTGATTACTTCAGGATTAAACACGATATCATATTGGTCATGGATATAAGCTACTTGAGCATAGTCCTTACCATGAATATATCCCCTCCTATCCATTTCTTTTCTTGCTTCCACCATCCATCTCTTTGCTATAACAGCCCCACTAGATTGTAGTAGATAATTCAAAGCAGCATGTTCTGATGTTGTTGGGATACGTCTACCATCTAGTGACTTAACGTAACCACGGTGTGCTGCTGCATCCTTAACTAAGTCTGTTAGCTTCTTAAGAGCAGGTAGATTGTTATCAAAGTCTTGAATTACTTTCTTCATCTGAGCTTTACTCATACCACACACACTGGCTAGGTTTTCTACGCCAGAACCATATATCTTGGCATAGATAAAAGTCTTAGCCATATTTCGTGTTGGTAGTCCAGCAGCTTCTTGATTCACTGTGTGTATATCACCATTTAGTACTTCATCTGCGTACGCCCCATTATCAAATGGGTGCATATAGTGTGCTAGCATTCTAAGCTCTAAACCAGATAAGTCTGTATCAAACAGCTTCCAACCTTTAGGTGGTATAAACAAAGCCCTGCATTCTTTACCATACTCAGCCCTAGTACTAGGAATCTGACCAAGATTAGGACGGCTGTGTGTACATCTATGTGTACCTGTACCAAGTGTATCAATGTTACCGTGAATAGCCCCAGTGTCCTCATTGTACATCTTAAGCCACGCATTGTTACCATCAACCAACATACCTAATCTCTTCTGAATCATAAACATCTCAGCTATAGTCTTAAATACATCACCTTTGAAGCCTTTTAGAACGGCATCTGATAGTGTAGGTTTACCATCCTTACCAAACTCCTTGGGCTTCCATCCACACCTCTCGATCAACCTAGTGGTTAGATCATGTCTAGATGTTGGGTTGAAATCCTTAACTTTAATCTTGGTAAAAGGGCATCCTTTTCTCTCACTACCTCTAAGTACAGCTTTATAATTCACATCACGTGTGGGTACTTTAACCTCCAGAGGGATCACGAATGGTCCTCCGAGTATAGACTTTATCTCGTCTTGTAGTTCTTCTTGTTTAGATTCTAATTCATCTTTGAGTTTATGTGCTGCTTCGATATCAAATTTAAAACCGAAGTCTTGTTGTTCATTACAGATTCTTCTAGCTTCAAACTCTAGGTCTAGTACTGATTCGTCTAGCTCTAGACTGAGTAGCTTATGGTAAAGCTTGGTGTTGACCTTGACGTCCTGAGTACAGTACTTCATCATGTCATCAGAGAATGTCTCGAACCCCACTTCTTTACCGAAGTCTCCTTTGTATTCACCTAGGCGCATACCGTATGCCTCTAGAGAATGTCTACCAATGTTCTTAAGCTGCTTCTTATCTTCTTCTGTTCTTAAAGACTGTGGTTTCTTAATTAGTTTTCTAAGTCTATAGAAGTCACGTTCTTTAATATCAGGGAATGCAAACTTAGCTGCAATTAATGTGTCATAAACTCTTGCCTTGGTATCCCATTTCGGGTACAGCTTTTTAATAGCTGGTATATCAAAAGACAAGCCATTATGTGCTACAATTATATCTGCTTCTTGTAGTTTCTTTAAGCCTGCCTTTATTCTATCAGGTCCATATTCAAATACATTACCTGTTTCATAACATTTTATTGATATGCAATGCATTCTATCCATATCCTCAAGAAATCCGTTTGTCTCTACATCGAAAATATAAGTAATCATATCTATTCCTTACTATTTTTATTGTGTTTAATTAAATACTCAATACCTAACTCTAGTATTCTTTTCGACTCCCTTGCGTGTCCTAGCATACAATTACATTGATTACATAAAGGCTCTAGAACTTCACCAGTAATGTGGTCATGATCTAGTGCCTGACTATCTGCACCACATATAGCACATGGTTTCTCCATTATTTTGTCATATTCTTCTAGAGATAATCCATATAATTTATTAACAGAATGCTTCTTACTTCTTTGCTTACCACGTTTCCTATATTCAGGATCAGAAAACCACTTATTGTTGCTTTTATTCTTATAACAAGTCCTGCAGTCTGACCTGTAACCATCAGGTGTATCTTTTCTCTTATAAAAATCTCTTAGATATTTATCCTCTAAGCAGGTATTACATTTCTTTTTTATTCTTTTAACCATTCTAATCCTTCTTATATGTCTTAGTTAAATAAGCAATAGCAGCTCTTAATAAAGCCCTACTATCCTTAAACATACCTAAACCTTTATTACACTCACTACAGAGTAACCCTCTGATATGGGTGCTCCCATGTAGGTGATCTATACAGGCTGCTGTGTGCTCTGTGAACCCCAGCTCATGTATGTCAACTGGTATGTCGCAAATAGCACAGCGTCCTGATTGTCTCCTATATAGGTCAACCACGTATTCTGAGTTGACCCCGTACCTTCTCTTTAAGTTAGCCGCCCTGTCTGCACAGGACTGGCTGCAATATTTTTTCTTTCGTCCTGAGAATTTCTTAGAACAAACCTTGCATTTGTGCATCAGAAACCTCCTACTTCTTCATAGGTATCTTCAATCTCCTGAAATTTACCAGTGAATCCATTATAGAATATCACATCGGACACTCCAGTTTCCCCTGAGTATCTATTCTTGAGTATAGAGACTTTAACCATGTTTCTCTCAACTTCATCTTCAGCTTGCTGGTTCCTAGAAATAGCCACCACTGAATCCGAAAGCTGCTTAATTCCTCCACTACCTCTAAGGTTATTGATGGTAATAGAACCACCCTCCTCAAATGGAGTCTGAGTATTGTTATTCAAGTGTACAACCAGACCGATGAAACAGTCTAGCTCCACAGTTAAAGATTTGAGTTCATGCATAATAGAATCAATAGCTCTCCTCTCATCGCCAACTTGTCCCAATCCTGAGACTAAGATACTGAGGTGATCTAACCATATTACTTTACAGTCTAAACCTTTCACCATAAATCTGATCTTATTGTACAGGTCTTCACTGTCCATAGAACCGAAGCTGTCATATAAGTTAATTCTTGCATTACCTTCACTATCAGTAGCCATGAATATTTCCTCGGCTTTAGATAGGTACTCCTCTTTCTTTACTGTGTCATTAAGGTGTAATCTCACATCCATTGAGATACCAACTAAGTCTTTAGCTGTTCTCTTCAATGGTTCCTCAAGGTGTATTAGAGCTTGATTCAACTGTGTTTCCTTAAAGTAATGGTACTGTAGCTGCTTTAGCATAGTAGTTTTACCCGAACCAGTACCAGCAGTAAATACCATAAGCTCGCTAGTGCGTATACCACCTAGCATTCTATTAGTATTACTTAGGAAATCGGGGAACAGATAAGAGATCACCTCCTCTTCATTTTTCAACTGTTCAATAACAGAGACACCCTGTAGGATTCCATCAGGTGTATATGGCTTGGCATCTCGTAGAGCATTGCTTAATTCATACGATCTGCCTGACTGTAACATTTCGTTTGCATCTTTGACTGGTAGATGAGCTATACGTACAAACTTAGGTGGAAATAGACACGCAACCTCATCAACTGCTGCCTGACCTGCCTTGTCATTATCGAAACAAAGCACAACCTCTTTAAAACCTAACAACCATTCTAATTGTTTCTTCACATCTTTCTTCGCTGCGTTGGCTCCGTTTGGTACGCTTACTACAGGATACTTGTTGTCCTGCATCTGAGAGATGCTCATGGCATCAATCTCACCTTCTGTAATTGTAATTGAAATCTTTTTGTTTGGCTTCCACAAGTCCTGACCGAATAGAGTAGACTGTTTAGCTTCACCTTTCCAAGAGAAATCTTTATCTCTTGTTCTATATTTCTCAGCTACGATCTCGCCTTTAGAGTTATGGTAGTAGGTAATGTGCTTACCGTTACTAACTCCATAGTTAAACTTGCGTAGCGTGTTCTCATGGATACCCCTGATTGACTTAGGGTATTCAATAAGTGATGGTTTAAATTCAGACATAGTTCTAGCCTTTTCTATAGGTTCATCTGATAGTCTCTTAGTAACTCCGCAAGAGAAGCAATGAGTAGTCTCACTCGAATATACTGCGTTTGCATCAGAGCTACCGCATTCATCACAGCTAGTCTTGTATAGATATGTACCTTCTCCATTCATCGTTTTCCTTTTAGGTCTTTAACTAAGCAGGATACTATAGAGTGTGTTTGGTACTCATTAGTAACCTTAAGACCCCACTTGTTAAAAGTAGATATGCGCTTGTCATACTTATCTGAGTTCTTCATTACAAAGCCATATAGGAATAATACACTTGAGTCATTAAGGAACTTAGTGAAGCTCTCTAACATCAGAGAGGCAGCTAGTGACCCTCGGTGTTCAGGTATAATATAAATATCATCAATAAAGATAGAGACATTATGTTCTAACCTATACTTGATAAACCCAGAGTTATAGAATTTATACTCGGTGTCATTGTATTCTTTTGCTGCTTGTCTTATTAAATCAAAGCTATGTAAGCTGTTCGATTTTAATTCTGCATCCATATTCTTCACCTTCTTCCTGATATCTCTTACTAGTTATATTCTCTACAATCTGTACATCATCATCCCAAGCGATACCAGAATAAGTGATGCTATCATAATAAGACTTCTCGTAGTTGTCATTATCTCCTCTCGGGTACACCTGACTAGGCTTCTTAGGTCTATAACAGATTATTTCCATAGTAATCCTAAATGAAGCTGAGGTATCATTAAATTTATTCTCAATTTTCTTAAGATAACTGTATGCCTCTTTCCTAAAATCAGTATAGGTCTTACTGTAATAGCTACCATACTTACTGATTCTAGGACGTGATGCAGGTACAGGACGTACAGGGAGAAATAGCTCCAACACCTTGTATGTGTCAGAGCCTTTTACTTTCTTCTTGTACTTATGACTAAAAGTCATAGCTGTCACCAGAGCTTACCTCATCGGCTGAGTCTTCCTCATCGAACTCGAGAGCGTCAAACCCAGTATCACCACCGAACTCAACTAGCTTGGCAATCTGTACTGATTGAGGTTTACAGGATACGCCCTTACTTCCGTTGACATCGTAGGCTGATAGTAGAACTTTAAATCTACACTCACTACCATTTCCAACATTAAGTTTACGTGCTTCCTCTTCTGTGAATCGTTTTCCCACAGAGTTATAGATTGCAGGTGGGTTCACAGAGTATGGTTCATTTGTTCCTTTCTTGAAACCTGAACTCTTCATCTTTACTTTAACTAGATATGAACCATCAGCCTGTTTCTTATACGGCTTACGCCCTTCACCTGTGGCGTCGATCTTAGAGATAAACTTGTGTGTCTCTGGGCAATCTTCTAGTTCTAGGTCCACTGCATAATTAGAAAACTTATCTGTCTCAATTAAGTTAAACCATTTAATTTTTCCAATTGGTGTTACTACTGATACTTTACTCATTTTGTTCTCCTAAATATTAGTTAATGCTCATGTGAGCTTGGTATTTATATGGCACCTCTCAAGGGACTCGAACCCTTATTACTAGGTTTGGAATCTAGTGTTCTACCAGTTAAACTATCGAGGCTTATTTTAAGGTGCAGCGCACCACTCTCACAACCTCTTACTATAAGTATGTGACACTCCGTCCAGTTTATCTGTGCACAGAAAGGCTGACTACCTAAACCGCTTTATCAGTGCGGTGCTTATACCGAGATGTTTAGTCTCTAGGGTAAGCTCCCTATTTAAATAGTTTATGATCGTCATACTCTAACATGTCCTCAGAAGTCTCTACTTCTGGCTGCCATTTACTGAGTACTCGTCTAATCTCTTCTGATTTAATATCTGTTACTACTGTGTTCACTGTTCCATCTGGATTGATTGTGTATTTCATTATAGTGTCTCCTCAAGATACTTCAATAATTCTTCTTTACTCACTAGTGTCTTCATGTGCTCCTCTAATCCTCTCTCCTCTTTTACCCTGTATCCTGTAGGATGAATAGAGATAGATAGGTGAGATAGTACTTTAGGTACTTCTTCTTCTAATTCTTCTTTAGTTTTAAATAATAGTAGTTCCATATAGTTCCTTTATTAAGAATAGATAGGATAAAGATCAGTGGTATTTAGTAATACTTAGTATAACTATAGTACTATATAGCATAACAACTTATCACTTTTTCATTCCTTCTATAGTTCACCCGCTTGGAAGTTGCTGAAATCATTCAGGTTTTTCCTCGCATTTAATTAATGTAAGTTATTAATAATACGTTGACTAGATTTGTTCTTCCTTCTATAGTTCACCCGCTTGGAAGTAGCTGAAATTATGAAAAGAAAAACTCATCATCTAATACTAAGTTTAAATCTAACGTACCCTTACTAGGTAACTCTACATCTAAACCTAACTTATTAATAAAACGTGACAGGAACTCCCCATCACCATACATGTCTACAAATACACGCCTAAGTGTCTCATTTAACTCCTTAGCATCAGCAGCGTGACACCCATAACTATCGTGAATCATAGCAAAACTAGTAGTCTCAGGCATTTGATTCACAGTCTCCTGTAGGTGGCAAGCATCCAAACTATGTACTAGATTAGGTGCAATAGCAGTACCATGCTTGCGTACATTAGGTACATCAAGTGGCACGTGAAGTCTATTCTGTACATATCCACGTTCTCTAACAGAGTTACCCAGAGGAGTCTTAATTGAAATCTCTTTAGTCTTGAGTATCTTCTGTTTCACCTCAAAGCCATTGGGCGTAAACCAAGTGATCGTAGTGCCACCTTGTTCCTCCAGTACTAACTTAGCAGTATCACGTAGAAAGTTCATAACCTGTCTACCCTTAACAATAGTCTGGTTAATGGCTTCCCAGATAGTACTAGTCAATAAATTCACAGCGTTACCTAGGTTATCCTGAAAGAACTCAGAAGCCCCCTCAGCCTTAAGCTGTTCCTCTATGTACTTACGACATGCTCTCTGTGTTCCAGCGTATGGTACAATCATCACTGGTCTTTTGCATGTTTTACGTGTTATTCCGAACTCAAGGAGATCGGCTGCCAGAGGCTCAGAATTGGATTCTAAGAGCTTTACTGCTTTAACCCTTACCGTATCATAGATATCTTGTTTGGATGCCTTACAGGTCAAGTTAACAGCCTCTCCTCCTACCTCATCAAGTAATATAGCACTAAGGTGCTGTAGCCCATTGCAGCTACCATCAAATGCAATAGGTAATCTACTATAAAATGTTTCTTCACCATGAGCTTTATCGTAGAACTCCTTAAACTCGAAACAAAATGCTAGGAATAACCAAGGTTCTTCATCAGCTTCATGCCATAAAGTATTTAAATCATAAGGATTCTCAGCACTCTTGATGATACCATGGATATTATCCTGTACCCATTGTGTCTTATCTGCTAGAGTTTTCTTGTCTAAGCCATGTCCAAAACAGTTTGCACCGTGCATATAGAAATACATCTCAGATTCTCTAGTGTTAATTGGTTTAGCTTCAGAGAAATGTAACAATGCCTTAACATAATCAGTACCTTGTGGTTGTAGGTTACTAGCTTTAGGATATATACGTCCACGAAAATCACAGAAATATGCAAAGTAGATTGATTCATAGTCCTTGAATCTTTGTGCCTCCATGATTACACGCTTCATGGCTAATACCTTACTATTTTGAGACTCCTGTTCCTCATAGTGTGGTGCAGATTGCCTCCTCCAGATTTTTCTATCCTCTTTCTGCTCCTCAGTTAGGAAAGAATTGTGGATGTCAGCGTGCGGCACTGGTGTCAAATAGTCCTTAGCTCTGTATGGTTTAGGTAGATCACCCCAACCAAGATCGTTGTCACTCGCTGCTTGCATTACTTCAAGTACTCTGGTATTGATTTTCCAAGGAACATTCTGTAATCTATTGACAGCTTTCAGTGTCCTCTCAGGGATACTAGTAAAGTCCTCAGTAGCTACCTCAGTCTTCACAAGATTGTACTTAAATCTTGTAGTGTGGAAACCACCACCATATCTACTGGTCCACTCAATAGGCTTCTCAATTAGAGGTGTATGATACTCAGGCAACACGATACCATCATTAGCCGCAACTGCGCTGTTAAGCCACTCAGTAAACCAAGTAGCTACCTCAACCCTAGTCTCGATACCTTTCTTCTCAGTGATGAAACAAATAGCTGGTGCAATCTGGTTCTTAACAATCGGTTGTACCTCAGATAAAGTTAGGATCGCCTTACTTGCTAATTTGTAGAAACTCAGTTTCTCTGCCTCGATATCCTTGTGATACTTCTTAACCACATCACGTGCTACTTGCATCTGTCGGTCTCCTTTGTAGGAAGTACCCTGTATGAATTTGATTAGGCTGGATTGTGAGTCGTCATCTAGTTTCGATATGGTGTACTCGGTATCAAGATAGGTAGCTAGCTTAGTGGAGAGTGCTGTAATACTGGTGTAACGCTTGCCTACTGAGTCAATCAAGGACTTCACGGTGTAGTGTGCTACTACTAGTGGGTCTAGTACCATAAGAACTTTAGCTGGCACAGCCTTGACCTTAGCCTTACCCATCATGATCTCATCAGAGTATTGCTTAAGTCTATTAGCAAGCTCCCCAACATAGTATGGCATGACAGCTCCAGTGTATTTAAGATCAGACACCAAGCCACTTTCTTTCGCCTTTTGTAATTCATTATTACCTTTTGTAATCATAAGCTGTAAGTTCTCATTCTCAATGTCTGATTGTTTCATACTATCTCCAGTTATCTAAATTATATTTCTTAAGTTCTTCATTGGTGAAGTAATGATCTCCATCCATTCTACTAATGAAGTACCACTTCATAGGGTCAATGTTCAGCCTGTCAGCTTCTAGGTTTGAATACTTTAAAGTAAGTCTCTCAGAGTCCTCATTGAAGAACTTCATGCCGAGTATGGACATGAATACCTTGTGCTGAATTACTATAGAATCCTCCGTGAACCTCCGTTTGTCACAGAAGTCTACCATGAACGTGAAAGCCATAGAGCCAGCAATGGATACCTCACAGTGTACCTCAGCGTTCCTAAGTAGATCACCATAAGCCTCAGCAAAGTCATCGTATAGTACTGTCTTACCTCCTCCAGACAATAGACCAACCTTAATAATTGGATAGTAACCAAAAGCCTTACCTTTAGCTGATCTGGAGTCCAACAAAAACTTAATTTTTTTTATTAGTCTCTCTAAAAACATCGTCATCAGTAAAGTACTTAGTACCAATTACTACATCATTCCTTTCCAGTAGAGGAGCCAGTCTCCTTGTTACCTCGGGAGAAGTGCTCTCATTCCTAAAAGTGAGGGCTAGAATCAACACGAAGCACAGAAGAATTACATTCACATACAGTCTCTTAGTTAGCAATTTTAAACTCCTTTAGTTTGTTTGTTTTAACAAGTACATTTAGGTGTCTAGAACCTAGCTTGTTAGCTCTTAGTTCAAGGTACCCATTCTTATCACTTAGTTTCTTGAATGATAAATTGCTTCGCCGGATTGTTACCTTGTTTCCTTTTGTATCTCTCAAACTATTCACAACATGCCCAGACTTATCCACTGAATTGTCCGAACAGATCAGAACATCCCTTCTATTCTTTGGATCAATCTCCCATGTCCCATAATTAATAGAGTAAAGAGTACCTTTGTAGTCTACATAGTAATCTCTTAGATCAAAAGTTTTACCAGTTGCTGTATTGTAGACACCGATTGGTGCTAGTTTCATTTTGTTTTTCTCCTGCATTACCATTTCATAAAGTAATGTTAATAGTGCGACTAGTGAAAGCCCTGCGATAATAGTTAATCCTGTTGACATACTGTTTCTCCTTGTGGTGTAATTACCTTGTTAAATCCGATTAAAAATCCTTTCATTACCATATAGTCTTCGTGTCTTTTGAGCTTCTTCCAGTTCTCATTAGAATCTAAAGCATTTGATTCTCTCAACTGCTTCATTAATAGCTTCCATTCTAGTATTGTTGTGTCAGTCATTGTTCCTCCAGTACCCTGTCACCACTTATCAACTGATCGAGTATTTCAGCTACATCAAGTAGTGCTTCGTTGTAACATACCCTACGTATGATATCATCATTTTCCATGTAATGTGTGATATGTCCTGACTTACTGAGTATTACTTCCTTTAGTTTCTCAAGTTCTGATTTGGTCATCACTTCCTCTCCACAATTCTCTTAAGCTCGAAGCGTTCGCAGGCTATGCGCTCTTTGTTAGGATAGCAAAAGCCGCTTTCATTCTTAACCTTATTCCCTTTTCCGATCTCCGCAGCAGCCTCAAGTACAGTCAGTTTCTTTGGTTCTGGTGGGTCAGGTAGGATTACTTCTAGTTTTTCTAGTTCGTCTAAAGAACTTGTTGACCAATACACCTTCTCAGATTTCTTTATAAACTCACTTCTCGTTAATTTACTCACCTCTAGCTCCTCTATACTTCTGTATATTATTAACAATTGATTTCATATTGAATAGTAACTTCTCTTCTAACCTACCTCCTAAAGCCTGCTGCCCCTCTCTATTCATCATAGCCCTAGCAGCTAGTAGTTCACTGTTATGCTCACGCCAATAATGGATTAGTTCAATTTCTGTTAATGTTACATCTTTCATGTTCTTTGGGAATTGACCCCATGATAGGTCGTCAGGCTCCTTCATACAATTAGCTACTTCTTTATTATGAAAATCCACAAAAGGTACATAGCTATTCTCTAAAACAGTACCAGTATATCCAACCTTAATATTACTGTAACAATCATTCCTTACTAATTTTGTAACCCTGACAACATCACCCTTCTTAAATCTAATCACGCTGCACCTCCTCGGATAACGCCCCATAACACAGCTTGCAACTGGTGTGGTCTTAGGTTTAATTCCTCAGCTGCCTCTTGTATAGCTACCTCGGTAGCCTTGAAGTTTTTAACTGATGGTTTAAGATCGACAAGTCTATACATCCACATGTCTACTGTTACTTTGTCTGAGGAGCTATAGTACTTGATGTTATGGTAGAAGTTCTGTGTCTTATTACCGCTCAGGATAGCTAGGATATCCTCGTCACTACCAGTACTAGCTAGGATATCCAACGCTTTTCTTCTCTGTACTTTATAGGTACATACCTTAGTGTTCATGTGAGGCTTGTCAAGGAACTTCCAAGCATCCTGCAGATTCCTTTTCCACTTATTGTTGGGAGATAGTGCAGCAACTACACCAACTACCTTGCTTAGTGGTAGGTCAAATACTTGACTAAGTAGTAGACATTCGTTGTGCGCCCTTTCATACCAAGATAGACCATCAGTGATTAGCTCAGTATCGGCTAGTTTAAATGCTTTCATTATTTCAATTTTCATAGTAGTCCCTTTGATATTGATTCGATTGCAAATTGGTGTCGCTTAATTTCTTCCGCTAGATATCCATTCTCTTTTCCTATAGTTTTAACATGGGATAGCCAGTGTTCTATGGTGTGGTCTTGGCATCCAATTCTTATCCTATCTTTGTATTGTATGAGTTCATGTTTACCTAAGTTTAATCTTAAGATTCCCTTGCAATACTCTAAGTCAGCTCCACTAAGATCAGCTACCCTAAGATCAGCTCCATAGAGATTAGCTCCACTAAGATCAGCTCC
>FUIF01024335.1_pt1 | contig 18910 bp, 12 predicted proteins | sample 1003461 | NCBI WGS metagenome assembly FUIF01 (sample SAMEA80401918, study PRJEB19352) | marine metagenome | reverse complement strand
AACCCGAACCCGAACCCGAACCCGAACCCGAACCCGAACCCGAACCCGAACCCGAACCCGAACATAAACGTTAATGTCAACCCGGACCCAGACCCGCCACTAACTCCTCTTACCGGTTTCCCAAGTTCTGGGCAGGGTATACAGGGTATGAGTACGGAACAAGTGGGGCTTGCGGATATTAACGCTTACTACGACCCTGCGTTAAGCCTTGAAGAAAACATGGCTCGTGTATTAGGCGCTATAAATGCGAACAACCAAGATAGCACTCCGTACTACGGTGGTGGTATGATCCAAAACACTGATTTAGTTGACGAAATAGACCGTCTAATACGAGGATACTAACATGGGGATTATTGCGAACCTTAAAAAAGCAGGCAAAGACTTTTTTACTGACGACGACGGACTTGATTGGAGTAACATCCTTAAGACAGGGGCCGGTGCTGCGGCAATATACGGAATTATGAACCCCAACGACTCTCAAGGACTAGCTAGTTTCTTTGGTACTGGCGGGCGCCAACAACCTACTGGGTATCAAGGTGGCATACCTAAGTACACTCTAGGTAACGTATTAGACGATGGCAGTAGGCAACTTGCTGACGGGGCTTTTGCTACAACTATACCTCAGCAAATAGCAAACGAGCAGGGCACTATGGAAACAGTAAACGTGCCGCGCACTCCGGGGTCAATGGGTCGTAGGTACTTTACTGATACTTCTTTTTTACCTGTTACACCTGCTGAGGGAATGGCTATGGGCGGTATTGTAGGGTATGCAGGAGGGGGGCAACCTCAGATTCAAAACTACTACCTAGGTGGCCCTACTGATGGTATGGCGGATCAAATCCCTGCTACAATAGACAACATGCAGCCAGCAGCGTTAAGTGATGGGGAATTTGTAATTCCTGCTGATGTAGTTAGCCACTTAGGGAACGGTAACTCTGACTCCGGCGCACAGAATTTATACAGCATGATGGAAAGAATACGCAAAGATCGTACTGGAAATCCAAATCAGGGCCGTCAAATCGACCCAAATAAATACCTAGCGTAAGGCAGAACGACATGCAGAGATTTAATACTGGCGGAACGGCAGCAACAGGCACAGACATGCTACGTGCAGAAGAGTCCTCGCTATCTAGTTGGGCAGGCCCCTATGTAACCGATATGCTCGGGCGGGGGCAAGCGTTAGCTACTCAAATGCCCTATACCCCATACACTGGACCTCTTACTCCGGGGGCATCTAATTTACAAACTCAAGCGTTTCAAGGACTTGGGTCACTAAACATGCCTACTGCTGATATGGGCGCGTTTAATCCTCAGTCTTTTACAGGCGCAGGATACGCCGCACCTACCGCACAACAAGTTGTGGATGGAGAAACAGGTACTTATACACCGGCTTCTGGAGACGTACTACAGCAGTACATGACACCCTACCTACAGGGCGCGCTTCAACCACAGTACGATGCGGCAAACCGCCAAGCTCTAATATCTGCTCAAAACCTGCAAAGCCAGTACGGTAAAGCAGGTGCCTACGGCGGGTCTCGTCAAGGGGTTGCAGAAGCTGAACTACAGCGTGGCCTACTAGATCGTATGTCAGGAATTACAGGTAAGGGTTACCAAGATGCGTTTAGCGCAGCTCAGAACCAGTTCAACACTGAACAAGATCGTCAGATAACTGCGCAGCAAAACACCAACCAATACGGTATAGACATAGCTAAAGCCATGCAAGACGCTGGTATGACGCAAAGAAACATTGAAGGGCAAGGCATCGCCGCAGATGTAGCACAGTTTGAACAAGAGCGAGACTACCCCTACAAGCAAGTACAGTTTATGCAGTCATTACTACAGGGCCTACCACTTGAGACTCAAAGCTATCAGTACTACGAGCCTACCGGCCTTGCGTCGCTCGCCGGTGGAGTAGAAGGCACAATGACTGTGTTTGACCAAATAGAAAAAGCTTTAGGAGGGGGTTAAAATGAACGGAATACCCACAGCATTACCACAACCGGCCCAACGTCCTCAAGAACAGCAACCACAGGGTATGCCCCCGCAAAATGACCCGCGTATGAGCGCAGCTATGAACGTGGTTGAGTCGAACATACCTGAGTACTTAAACCCTACTGACGCGCTTATGAAGAGAAATCAAGCTGCGGAGCTAGCTCAACAAGCTATGGCACTGATGGCGTCTGCCGACCGCCAAACAGCTATGAGTCAACAGCCCCCCACTCCTCCTACTATAGCTGAGCAAGTGGACCAAAGAGCGATGGAAGGCATTAGCGGAATAGCGCAAAGACTAGCTCCGGGTATGCAGCAACGTGGACGACAAGTACAACAAGCTCAAGCGCGTAAAATGATCGGTGGCGGTATGCCTTCTATGGGCGCTCCTAATATGGCTCGTATGGCCGATGGCGGTATTGTCGGCTACCAAGAAGGCGGGTTTATGGGTCCTCCAGAGGCTAATATGCTACAACGCATGGGCCAAGGACTTAAGAACTACGGCGCTAATGCCCAAGAAAGTATGGGTATACTAAAAGAAGCTAAAGCCGGTATGGGCGTACCGTACGAAGAAAGATCAGCGGTAATGAAACAAGTACGCGACGAGATAGCCGCCCAGAACCAAAACAGAGACCCTAACTTTATAGAGCGTATGGGTCAGAAACTTATGGGTGTAGGGCTTGACGTAGAAGAAAGCAAGGCAATCCTTAAGAAGTTCTACAATACCTTCGGCAAAACTTATGAAGAGATGTCTAACGGTATGGCTATGGGCGGTGAAGTTAAGCGGTTCCAAGCGGGTATGGAAGTAGAAGCGGATAACAACATGTCCTATGCAGACGTAATTGCCGCAACAAACGCAGACACTACTTCGACTATGCCGGGGGTAAGTTCTTATATAGAAGCGGGGGGTGAGCGCCGCGCCGCGATAGCAGAAGTCCAAAAACTTGTGGATCGTGGAGTACCTTTAGATAAGGCAATTACCGCCGTAACTTCAAAAAGAACTAGGAACGAGAACCCCGCCGACTTAGGGGGAATAGCCGCTCTTACTAATGCTAATCGCCAACCCCGTCCAGAGTTTCGCATGCAGGGGGTCAATGCTCCGACGCCCCGTACTATTTCGGCGACAGAGTTTCTGCCGGAAGGTTCAACTGCCGAAGGCGGAAATGCGGCAGACAATACAACTAGGCAAGAATTGTTTAACGAGCTTGCTACCATAGGGGATGCGCAAACAGAGACGCCGCGCACAAACCTAGTAACTCCTGAAGTTGAAGAAAGAATGCAAACTGCGGCCGCGGCGGACCCTACAGCATTGGCGGAAGCAGCAGAAAAAAGAAGAGCTGCTCTTGCTCAGACTGCGTATGGGATACCACAAGCACTATTAGACGCCTATACCGCACGCCAGAAAAGTGTGGACGAAGCTAACGCTGCTATGAACGACCCCAAGAAACAAATCAGGGATGAACAGCGCGCAATGTTAGCTGGTTTTGCTACCCCCGGAGGTATCGCGCGTAGTGGTATTGCCGCCGGTCAAGGCGTAGCAGGAGTACAGGAAGCTGCGATACAACGTAAAAAAGATCAAGGCGAAGAGGCATTTGGCATTACTAAAGAGCTAGCTGACCTTCAGAGAGCTGCGAGTATAGAAGCATACAAGTCAGGCGAACAAGGTTATGATCGTGCGTATCGAAGCGCCGCGACTGCCGCTAACGCCTCTTTCCAAGCCTTAAGTAATATAGACATAGGCGCACAAAACCGTGCGAATGCAAACAGATTAGCAGATAGAAGTGCAAAACTAGAAACTATCAACATGCAATTGCGTAGTTTGGAAAATCAAGACAACATGAAGAGTCGTGACCGCAACACACAAGTCACCATACTAAACGGCGCTCAAAGAGATGCAAGTAGTATACGAGGAGAGATCCAAAAAGCTATTGCGGAGTCTTCGTTCTTGTCTGAAGCAAAGAGAAGGCCATACTTAGACTACATCGCGGCAAGACAAGCAGAATTGCGAGCCACGCAAAGTAGAATAGATGCCGTCGCTGCTACCCTAGGCATACAAACTACCTCTCCTGCTGCGTCTGGTGCGGGCACGGGGAGTACTGCTTTACCCGCAGGTTTTGTACCCGACTAACAATTAAATAGGTACGTTGTATGGCAGTGCAAACCGCGACTAATCCCGAAACTAACGAGAAAGTTATATTAGTAGACGGGGCATGGCTTCCTATATCTCAGACGGCAACAAACCCCGATACGGGAGCACGCGCCTACCTAGCAAATGGTAATTGGGTTGTAGACGATACTGTCCCTACCCCCGTCGCGCCTGAAGAAACCTCACTACTGGGGTACGGGCTTGAGACAGGTAAGGCACTGCTTGGCGGTGCTGCGGGGCTATTGGAATCGGCTGCGACTGGTGCTGCGTTTATACTACCGGAAGAAGCAGAGCAAGCTGCACGCGCTCGCATTAGCGAGATTGGTGGGGACGTACAAGACTTCCTTGCCACCGACGAAGCCTACGAAGGTACCTATACAGACCTTATGAAAGGCGTAGGTTCTACCCTACCTTTCCTTGCCGCCGCTCCTCTGGGTGTAGCTGGGCTTGCTGCGGGTGTTTTTACGGGTGTTACAGCGGGTGCGGGCGAAGCCGCCCAACGCGCCGAAGCTGCCGGAGCTACTGAGGATGAGATAAGTAAAGCCGCTGCTCTAGGTACAATTCCGGGCGCGCTCGAAATGTTCGGTCCTTCTAGGATTGTTAAAAGTTTTAGGGGTGTACTGAACCCAAGAGATGCTAAGCAGCTAGCAGAAGAAGCAAGTAAGAGCATACGCAATAAGATAGTACAACGTGTACGCAAAGCTCCTCTGGGGCGTGTAAGCGAAGCGGCTTTAACCGAAGGCGTACAAGAAGCTATCACTGAAATAGGGCAAAACCTTATTCAGCGTGGAGTGTACGATCCAGAGCGCGGTGTATTTTACAGGTACTAACGAATCGTTTGGTTTGGGTGCCGGTGTGGGCGGACTGCTTTCTGGCCTTACTGAAGCTATCCTGCCGTTTAAGATGCGAGCTAAAGCAGCTAGAGAAGCTAAAGAAAGAGAAGAAATAGCGCAGACACCTGTTGGCGAAACTCGGGATATGTTCCCAGAAGCGCCCGCACGTGAAGGTCCAGAGCCAGAACAGCTAATGGACGTAGAAGACCTTGCAGGTGTAACTGAAGAAGACCCCATTCAAGTAGAGGCAGAAGCTGCCGTACAAGCCCGTTATAGTGAAGCGCCTCTCAGCCCTGATGCGTTCGCAGCAGCGGTAGCTAACGAAGTAGACATACTACGTAGTCAAACCCCTGCGCCCGAATCCCCTACTCCAGAAACAGATTTAATAGCCGACCTAGAAGAAACTCAACAGGTCGAAGCATTGCTAGATGAAGACGCGTACGCTGCGATAGAAGCAGAAGAAGCAGCTATACTGGCGCAAGAAGCAGCCACAGCAGAGGCAGAAAACGCTGAACTTGACAGAATGCAGGCGGAAGAAGACGCTGAGTTTAAAGCAAAAGATGAAGCCGAGACGGCAGAGATAAAAGCTTTAATAGCCGCCGAGCCTACTCCCCAACAACGCACTGCTGCGTTGACCACTGTCCTACAGAATCCAGAAGTTCAAACACTAGAAGAAGGTGCGCGGGCCTTTAAAGAAATTCTAGACGGGCAAGACTTTACAAACACCAACGCTACAGATACAGAACTACAGGAGATTTTTTCTGTAACTAAACTGCGTAGAGAAGGTGCCGCCGGGGCAGCGCCATTAGAGGCGTTCATAAAAGAACGTGTAGCTAAGCCTGCAAAGCCACCCGCTACTTTGGAAGAGTTGTATGACAGTTTAAACATTACACCGAATGCGCCTATACGCAGGCGAGCAGCACTACAAGGCAAAGAAATTAACAGCCCAGAAGTACGTGAGGCGTTAGAGAAGCTATATAAAATAAAGACTATAAGACAACAAACTAGAACCTCGTTAGAGAGCTATTTAGCTAAGACCCCTGCTCCTGCTGTCGCTGAAGTTGTTGAAGCTCCTGCTGTCGCTGAAGTTGTTGAAGCTCCCGCTCCCGCTCCCGCTGTCGCTGAAGTTGTTGAAGCTCCTCCTCCTGTACGTCGTACGTTTACTGCTAGTACTGAGCCTGCCGCTCCCACTACCCCTCTTCTTGCGGCGGACATGCAAGTGTTGGAAGTCCAAGGTAAAGAGCGCGTAAAACGAGACGACACGTACACCCCTACTGGAGCGGCGACTAGATACCTTAGAACAGCTACAGACCCAGACCAAGCCCTACGCATCATGGCGTTTGAAAGCGTTGAACCAATAATGGGCAGGGCAAACAAAAAACAAATACAGAAAGCTAACGCCGCAATTTCATGGGCTAAAGAAAACTTGTCTCCTGAAACTTCGGCTAAGCTGGACGCGTATGTGGATTTCTACACAAAAGAAGAGAGTAGAGTAACGAGACGTAGAGATGAAGCTGCGGAGCAAGATAAAGATAGAGACTCAACACGCAAAACTGAAGCGCAGTATGAAGCTGCTGCGGATGACGCTACCACCCAAGTACTTCAAGACCAAGTGGATGAAGTAAATGCAAGTATGGAGGCGGCAGACATAGCAGAAGTAGAAAACACTCTAGACGACAAAGCGCTAGAGGACGGGTTTGCCGCTGATACTGACCCAAGCGCGCTTCTTGTAGACACTTTAGACGGCATAGACCCCGACGAATACTCTGACGGCATTCTTGATAATCTACGAGAAGATGCTGTGTCTGCCACTATGCCACTAGTTTCGGAGGAGGTAAACGACGCGGTACTCAATAGCGATCTTACTGGAGCACTTACTCAACTATCTAATGACAGTGTAAACTCTGACGTACGGAAGACGGCTGCAAAATTAGCTGTTGCTATTAAAGGTACGAAGGTAGAGTTTGTTGAAGCCGAAGACACGGCTCTTTTAGGGCGACGGGGTAAGAAGCTTGCGGGTAGCTATAATCCCGTTACCGATGTCATAAAAGTTAACATTGATGCTCCGCTTCGCACTCACACACTACTACACGAAACGGCTCACGCAGTAACACACAAAACTCTATCCAACAAGTCGCACCCAGTTACTTTAAAGCTGACTAAGCTATACAACGATGTTAAAGACAAACTTGATGGCAGTTACGGTACGGAAACCCTAAGAGACTTTGTTGCCGAGGTTTATACTAACCCCCAATTTAGAGCCACACTAGCAGGATACAAACCTGCTGGCGCTAAGTTAACTGCGTGGCAACGTTTCACTAACGCTGTTAAGAGTTTGTTTGGTATAGCCCCTACAGAAGCACAGGATGCTAGCCAGAAAGCAATCGAGTATATAGACACTTTGATCGCCGAGTCTTTAGATACTCGCAATGCTACCACCGTGTACCAAGCTATGTCTGACGGTGATGCCCTCCGTGCTGTTTACGACATGATGGGCGGCGGTACTAAGTTTGCGTCTGCTAATACTCTTAAGAAGTCTAGGATAAAGTTTTGGGGCAACACAAAAGCGCTCGGCGCTAAAGCCCGCTTAACCGTACTCAACGGTATGTCGTTACAAAACATAGTAGAACTAGCAATTGATCAAGACCGCCTACCCTCCGCCGAAGAGTTTGAAGCACTCATCAAGGAGCAAGATGGCTTCCGTAATGAGTCGATGAAAGACTTTAAGGGCAAGCTAGACGACTTCAGAGCAGCGTTTAAGTTTGATTCGACTGCACTAGACATCTTTAATACGCTTGTTGGTATGAGCACTATCGAAGGCGTAGACCCTACTAAGCCTAGAGCACGATACGAGAAATTTGGCTACGCCTACACAACCCTCGTTGCCAAAACCGGTAAGTTAAAAGTAGTTGAAAAAATATCGTTTGAGACCGCCGCAGAGCGAGACGCTGCAATAGAAGTTTTGGATAAGACTAAGGTAGTAGGGGAAATTAGAGAGTTTGATACTAACGCTGAAAAACTTAAAGTATGGGACGAAGTTAACAAGTTGTACGGTTCGTTAACCGCTAAGCAGCGGGGCGCCTATACAGGTGTTCGTGACATGTACTCGAACATGAACGACAAAATACTAGAAGCTATTGACAGTAAGCTAGATAGTTTAAACCTAGAAAAGGGCGTAAAGAACGCGGTTAAAGACCAACTACTCAGGAAGATACTAACTTCAGGAGTAGTAGATCCGTACTTTAAACTAGACCGTAAGGGCGATTTCTGGGTTCAGTACAGCTATAAAGACGCTAGAGGCCAGACTACTTTTGGCGTAAGTGCCCACCCCAGTGAGGGAGCGCGCGACGTAGCGATAGAAGAGTTAGAAAACGACACTAGCATTATTGAGGGTTCTATATCAAAGGCGACCCGCCCCGAAATAGAAGCAAGGGGAATTAACTTACCTACAACTTTCTTAGTGGGGTTACTCAAAGAACTTAAGGCACCAATAACTATAACGGAGAAAGATGCTAACGGTAAGTCGGTAGAGCGCAAAGTAAAGCTCCCAGAAGGGGCCATAGACTTCGTAAACGACCTGCTATTTAAATCTTTACCTGACCAAAGTTTAGTCCAGAGCCATAGAGAGCGTAAGGGTGTAGCAGGCTACGAAACACAGGCGCTTAAAGTGTTTGAAGATTCGTACCCGATGATGATAAACAGCCTTGCAAATATAAAGTTTGAGGCAGAGTTCGCCCGAGTGGCGAAAAAAATCCGCGAAGAAGCCGCGCTTCTCCCACAAGAAAAATTTGTGCAAGAATTAAAAGATACGTTAATTGGATCAAAAGAAGAAACTAACAAACAGCCGGGCAAACTACCCAGCTACTTAGAGTTTGCCAAAAACCCCTATATATCAGAAGGGTATAGGATGCTAAGAGCAGGCGCGTTTATGTACACGTTGGGCTTTAACGTATCCTCTGCTGCGGTAAACATGTCTACCCTACCTCTGATTGTAGGCCCGCTATTGTCCGGTAAGTTTGGTGGGATTAAAGCTACCAAAGCTATGGCTCGGGCTATGAAGATGTACATGGGTACGGCGGGAGATGTGTCACGTGAAGGACTTACTGAGACTGGAGAGATGGGTACAGTCGAGTCGTTCGGGGGGCTAAGCTTTACCAACGAAATGGGCGGACCGCTTGACCCATTAAAGAAGCAATTGAAAAAGTTTGGTATAGACACTCGAACTATATCTTCAGAAAACGCGGACTACGAAAACCCAACTTCGCCTATAATAAACAAGGCTAGCTATGTAGCTGCATTTGTATTTAACCACTCAGAGCGGGCGATACGCCAAGTTACTGCGGCAAGCTCGTATATCTTAGAAATAGAAAGGCATACAAAAAGCTAATCCCGGTAAGGCAGCTAAAAAATTATCTCAAATGACACCTGCGGACATCGAGACGTTCGGTCCTGACGCTGCTAACAAAGCTGTTGCCTTTATGGAGTACGCAAACAGTTCTGCGTTGCTTGCCACGGCTCCTCGTTGGGCACAGACCGGTATAGGTAGTCTTCTGTATCAGTTCAAGCGGTTCCCTGCACAAATACTCTATATACAAATGTCCGCGTTGAACGCAATGAAGCGCCAACTTGCAGGTACTGAGCGTACGGAAGAACAGATAGAAGATGATCGTGTCGCACGTAACGCCTTTATCTATATGAATGCCACAGGAGCTGCCCTAGTTGGGGCTAAAGGAGTGCCATTCTACGGACTAGCTGCTTGGGTTATGGATCAATTCATGGGTGAAGATGAGGACGACACTAACACTAGAGTAGCTAAGACTATAGGGGATAAGTACTACTACGGGCTTATTGCTAGAGGGTTGGGCGTAGACGTAACTGACCGTATTTCTTTAACTAACTTAATGATTAGAGATAAAGGCAACTATCGCCCAGAAAACCAATTGCAATACGCCGCAGAGTCTTTCGGTGGCCCTACTATCGGTATTATGTTGCGCTTGGGTACAAACTTAACAAAGTTAGGGGACGACAATCCGAGAGTTGCTGAACGCGCGATAGAGGGCTTACTGCCCACCGCTTTCTCTAATGCAGTTAAAAGTAATCGCTATATGGAAGAGGGCTACAAAACATCGCGCGGGGATGACATAGTCAGTGATGTGCGAACAAGTGACCCATTAAAGCAGCTTATGGGTTTTACCCCCGCTCGGTTCCGTGCAGAACAAGACAAGCTAGCTAGAGACCGTAGGGTTCTTGCCGGAGTAACGGCGGCACGGTCTGGGCTGACAGAAAGGCTCTTCTACGCACTTAGAGACGAAGAAAGCGATTCGACGATAGCGGGAATTGAACGCGAAATAGAAGAATTTAACGAGAAACACCCCGAAGCTGTAATAAAAGCATCTACTATTAGATCGTCAATTAGGACAAGACGGCAAGGCTCGGTAACAGCAGAAGAAAATAGGGGCAACGTAATATCTAATAGACGGTACATAAACGCGCTAGATGAGTCTAACGCGCAGTATTTCGACGAACTGTAGGCAAAAAAAGCCCCCAACTAGTGGGGGCTAAGTCTCTCTATGTAAGGGAGAATGATGAGCTACTATAGTAACAGTAAGCTCCGTGCAACTCCATGCAAGTCCATGCAAGTCCATGCAATCTTATGCAACACGCCACACCCTCACCCCATAGTGCCCTTTCTCTACACAAACACGTTGTGTTATATCACCTTTAGAAAGGTTGCTTGCCTCTAACATGTGCGCCACAGCTTTCTTAGTGTTGATACAGGGGATAAAGACTGACGTACCTCGGACAAACTTCTCCCAGTCCACGACAATCCTAACCCCGTCAGGCGATATATCAGTGAGTCGTACTCGCATCAAACCCTTCCTCATCGACCGATAAGTCTTTACTCCACGAACATTCGATCACATGGCTAGGGGGTAGTGCCATCTTAGTACCTTTACCTAGACGCATCTTAGTAGGTTTGCCGTTTAGCTCTTTGAATATTAAATCTCGTATGGCGCTGTAGTGGTGTTGATGCTTCACACACCATTCTTTTAGAACCTTGGGCACTATGTACAGCTTGTTAATATCGTACTCAGAACGCGCGGCCAACTGATACAGAGGGGTGTCTCCTGCTCGCGGTTCGATTAAGTTTTCTAGCTCTGGGTCTCGTGCATCGTCCGTGCTCTTCACTCGCAGAATGCCGCGTGGGTGGTCCGTAAGAAAGTTAGATACTATGTCTTCTATGTCTATGTTCATGTCTTCTAGGTTCAATTTTAAAGCCCTCAGTTTTTTTAGCATCCACTTATACAAGGCATCTAAGTCCCAAGATATAAGGCCCAGTTGTTTAGCTATCGTGCATCCTGCAAATACCGTAGCGCATTGCGCAATCCAGTGACGCTCTTGTGTACCAAGCTCTGCGTCTTGCATCAGCATGCTTCTAGTTTCAGTAACAAGTTGCTTTACTGTTGGTAGGTTTTGTAGAACGTGTTGTATGTATATCTCTCCTGCGTGACCGTAGTTTTCCGCAAGGTCTTCGTTTAAGTTGTTAGCTTTTAAGGCTTCTTCTGTAGTGAAAAGTTTCTTAACCGCAGTAGCTTCTATGACCCTTGCAGACTCGCCCTTTGGCGAAGCTCGATACTTACTTGCAGTTTCTACTATACTGCTGTTGCCGGAACTACCACAGTTAAGACTCCAAGGTTCGCCCCTGTACCGCTCAGAGTTCTCCCCCTTGTTGCTCATACGGTTCTTCTGCATACCATCACTAATGGCGTAACAGAAATCACTAGCGTCTTGGGGTTCGTAGTTGGACACTTCGTCTATGTACAGCGGCAGGTTCTTGAGTATCTCTGCGCGGTTCCATGCCGAGTTAGGTGTGTCCTTACCCCCCTGCACCAACTTCTTTGGGTCACCCCATACCGAAGCGCCACCCCACATACCTGTGGTCTTGCCTATACCTGACTCACTACTAGTTAAGTGAAAGATAGCTCCAGAAATATTCGGTACGAATTCCATTAAAGGAGAACCGAAAGACAAGCCGAACATCATCTGGTGTTCTTCAAACCCCTTTTGATTGTAGAACTCTGTAACGCGCTTCCACCCTTCTAGCGTGCCTTTCTTAGCAAACGCAGAGAAGTATTGCGCAGTACGAGACCCCGGAGGGTTAAGCTCTATACGGTCAGCAAAAATTTCTTGGTTGCCCATTACGAACGACTTGTTAACCTCAGTCCAACCGAACTGTGTCTTAACTACAATTATATCGTGGTCCATTAGTTCTTCTATCCAAGCGCCTATATATCGCATAAGTTTCTCCGCATCTTTACCTAAGACAAATATGTCGTTCTCCCCCATAGCTTTACGAAAACCATCTGGCGACGAGAGCACAACACTAGCAATAACGAAAGTCTGTATACCCTCGCGTTTTGTGTGATGTTTAAACTCGTAGCATGGGCCATCTACTGGGTCGAACATACGTTTGGAGATGTACAAGTCCCGCCTGTATATCTCTTTCTCTTCTACGTTGCCGTCTTTATCGCGTATCTTTACGCCCACACCGCCATTAGCCAACCTAACGTACGGTGCCGGATAGGTGGGTATGGTGTACTTCTCGGTTAGCGGGGGTACAGGAATGTCTTCGTCGCCGTAGTCTTCTTCCAGTCTTTCTGGATGTTCTACCGGTATGTCTATGACATTACTCTCTGCTTCGCGTAGCTCTCTGCACAACGTGATAGGAGTCTTGATTTGCCCTTTATGAGGACAGCCTTCGCACCCGCCGGGATTGTCTTTCTCGAACGTAGTACACAGGTGTGGGGTTTCTATAGAGGCAGCAACCTTCTCCGTCTCTTCTTCGCTATAGCCTTCGTACCTACTAGATATAAGGTGTATAGCCTGCTCGCCGTCTATGTCACAGTGCTTAGCTATCGACAACGCATGCAACCATTCGGGGTAGGACATTTCGTTAGGCTGCATAATAGCCTTGTTGATTTGTGCGCACCCCTTACCGCTAGCAGTCTTAACTAGTAGGTTAGAAAACTTCTTTGCGTATTTGTTTTCGCCAATCGCCCGCGCCATGTCCTTGGCGTCTTCGTCCGAGTATGTCCTTGCGGAGGATACTGGTATCATTTCTGTGGGCAGCTTAGCGGCAAACTCTTGCAAGCTAACTTCAGCTTTCGTTTCGAGAAGAACCTTAACTTGTTTTGGTATAGAGTCTTTAAAGTTACGCGTGTCCGGTACTCGTAGGATTCGCGCTGCGTCAGAAGTTACTGAAGGGTCTATAGCTAGCCCATCTTGAAGGCATGCAGCTTTTTAAACTACCCGCAACAGGGGAGCCATTCTTCCCGCGTACAAGACTTGTCTAGCGTCCAGTATACGTGAAGGCCGTAGCCCGAATTAACTACAGTAGGGCGCGGCAAATCATACTTGGTATACCAATCGCGCAATGCGATTAGAGCTTCACGTTGGGTAGGGTAGGGCTTACCTGCGCCGCAATCTATGTCTAAGAAAAGTGCCCTCAACTGGCGTACGTTATCCGCTTTGCGGTTCGTACCCTCAATAAAAGTACCTAGCGCGAAGTAAGCATCGCGCCCTTCTAGATCAAAATTAGCTGCGGTTTCGGCAACAGAGTCTAAGGAACCATAGAATTTTTGTACTAACTTGCCGTCCTTAAAACCTGCTACGCAGTAGTATCCTTCATCACCCAACACAGTACTTAGAAACTGTTTGGTGTCCATAATTTATCCATACATAAGAGAGGTGCGGGTGCCCGAGGACACCCGTTTTATTTTAATCATCAAACTCATCGAGTAAAGAAGCCAAATCTACGTCTGGCTTGGGGGCATCTTGCTTCTTCTTAGAAACCTTGACCTTTGGCTCCTCTACTTCTTCCTCTGCTTCTTCCGCAAACAACGCCGGAGTTTCCGAAACAGGGCTTGGAACTTTAGCATCAGTTAGTTGTGGAACGCTAGTCACTTCTTTAGGTTTTACAGATAGGGTAACTAATTTTAGCGTGCTTTCGTCTTTCTGAGCCTCCACTGCCATTCCTATCTCGTCTTCAGCGAGTACACGTACCGGCTTAAAACATAGCTTGGGCGTAGAACTATCAGTATCGAAACGTAGTTCTGTAACTATCGAAGCTAATGGTGCTCTTTGCGCGTCGATTAGACGGGCGTAAGTCTGTAAACCCATCTTCTTTTTATCGTCGCCAAATATACTAGTAGCAGGTAATGACAACTGGTACACGGCGTTAGACTTTAACTTGCCATCGCTATCGGTCAGCATTATAGCTACACGCTGTTGATAGCGGCACGCACGAGACTGGCCTTGTCCAGAACCTTTAATGTTCTGTGGGCAATCAAAACATGACCCAGATTGGCGAGTATCGCTTGGCACGTCACCAGAAGGCTTACCGTCGGCAGAACTCGCAGACCAACAAGATGGGGGGTTGCTCGCACCGGCTGTGTACTGAGCATCGTAGTACATACGAGAGATAGGAGAAGTCTTAACGATAACTATGTTTATCGAGCGCGACTCAAGTTCGCCTACTTCCTGTCCGTTTACTACTTTGCGAAATACCCCGCCACGAATACTTAAACGGTTAGTGCCACCTTGCTTCTTGCCACCACTAGCATTAGTGTCTGGCTCTAGTTGCGCCAACAAGTTCTTGTATTCTTCTGGCATGTTATCGAATAAAGCTAATTCGCTCATAAGTCATCTTCCTCATTAAAGTTTAGTTCTAGTTGTTCTGTTATTTGCGTAGGGTCGGGGCTTAGCTCTTCCTGTTTAAGCGCTTCTATCACGGCAGGTATGTTAAAGCGGTATGTGTAGCCCACTTTTATGTAGGTACTTTTTGGTATGAACCCCTTGTTTACCCACTGCCTGATAGTGCTCACCTTTACAGAAAGATAGTCGGCCACTTCCTCTACAGGGACGTAACTTTCTATCTCACTCATTTCTTTCTCCGTACAGTTATCGTGTACTCGTTATCCGCGTTCAGCCCCGGCGGATGTAGTTCGGGGTTTTCTTCAAGAAACTGCCGCATGTTGCCTTGGCTAATTCGTTTCTCTAGTAGGTCAACTGCTTCGTTATCCACGACAAACCTACTCATTGCCTCCCAGTCGCTAGTCCAAAAACGTTTCTTCTGGGTGCGCCAGAACGTACCAGAAGCGGTCTTCACAGATTCGGTTCCGGTCTCTTTACAATGTTCTAGTAGTACTGCTTTTAGCTTGTCTAGTTTGGCGTCAAGCTCTTTTTCTTTCTCGTTAAACTCAGCCGCTAACTCTGACTTCTTGTCCCGAATCTTTACGTACACAGAAACGAGGCGGTCAAGGTCCGGCACAACAGCGTCTGTCATGTCATCATACTCCATTTATAGTTATGTTTTATCTAATATAGTGCAGTTTAGCTTATAGTTCAAGTATATCTTGGTATAAATCAATCATTTTTGTATGCACGTTAATGCGCTGGTCTAGCATCTTGTATATATGCTTCTCTACCATAGAGCCTTCTAACTGAACTACAGTACACGGGTGTTTCTGACCTGATCTGTGTACGCGTGCGTTAGCTTGGGCATAGGTTTCTAGGGAAGACGTTGGCCCCCACCATACGATTGTATTCGCCGCAGTAAGTGTCACGCCATGCGCAGCAGCTTGCGGCTGTATGATAAGTACTCGGGGGTCGCTAGTTTCTTGGAACTCTTTAAAGATAGCGGTGCGCTTTTGCGCAGACACGTCGCCGTTTATAACCGCATTTGTTATACCATCTTTAGTCAGTTTCTCTCGCAGTATCCCTATAACATGTTTGAACGGCACAAAGATGAGTACTTTCTGGCTCGACTCGTCTATTACCTCGCGTAAAACTTTATACCGATTCTTGACGTCAAACTCTATTGTCTCGCCAGTATCCGTATAGACCGCACCACATGAAATCTGTAGTAGCTTGTTCATGTTGACCGCTGCATTGGCCGCAGTTATCTGTTCCCCATCCGCAGTAGCCATCATTTGTTTACGTAGGAGGTCGTAGTACTTCTTCTGCTGTGCGGTTAACGCTACCTCACGCTTAACGTAGGTCATGTCTGGCAAGTCTAGGCACTGTTCTTTAGTGAAACGTATTGCCGGTTGCAGGCAGTTGTACACCGTCTCAGTAGCATTAGGTTTCGGTGCCCACTTAAACTGGGTTACCTTGTGCATTACCATCTCACGGAAAGCGCCGAAAAACTTAGGTACTTCTTTAGGGTTAACAAGTTTAGCTAGCCCATACGCGTCAACGGGGGACTGTGCCGCAGGAGTACCGGTCATCAGCCATAGCCAAGTTTCGGGCTTCATGACACTTGCTAGTATCTTCCACCGTTTAGATTGTGCGTTCTTGTAGTGAGTTGCCTCGTCCACAACAATAAGATCGAACCCACCGGCAGCTACTTCATCACGTACTATCTCTACACCGTCGTAGTTAATGATGACGAACTCAGCATCACCGTTGATTATATCTTGGCGTTTTTTCTTAGCGCCGTGCGCTATCTCGACTGTACGGTGCATGGCAAAACTAAACAGGTCAGCCCGCCAAGCAGAGTCCATAATAGACAGCGGACATATAATCAGTACACGTTTTACTAGCTTCTGCGTCATTAAGAAGTCAGCAGCCCAGATAGCAGAAGCTGTTTTACCTGTGCCCTGCTCGTTAAAGCAGAAGGCTCGACGGTTCATAGTCATGAAAGAAGCAGTAGTCTTCTGGTGCTCAAAAGGTTTATACCGCCCCGGCCAGTCGTACTTACCCATAATAGGTGAGGGTACGTCATGGACGTTTAAGTTTCTAAGTACTCGGGCTTCGTCTACGCCCCATTTAACTAGTACTTCATGCTCGCTTACTACTTTACTTGTTGGTATTGCTGTTGTGATTTTTGCAGGGTTGCGGAGCCGCAAGAGCAAGCCCCTGTTATCTATAATTTGCATCATTCTCGCCTGTAGTTACTTCTCTATGTTGCGTTCTTTTTCTTCTTATAATTTCTAGCGCGGTTCTTGCTACGGCTCTCTACAGTCACGCCGTCCTTGTTACTACCACCTTTGCTTAGAGCTTTCTTGTGGCTAACGTCTTTACCTTCACGCTTATCCGCTTTGCCGTTCTTGTTCTTGTCTTTACCTTCTTTGTCCATCTTACGTCTAGCGCGTTGGCGTTCCATACGAGCCTTGAACTCAGGGCTATCTTTAGGCTTGTTCTTTTGCTTCGGTCTATCTTTAGGGTTCTTGTACGGCATGTCGTTACCTCTTACCGTTGTGGGGGCATTCCAGTACCACGCACCATGCGCGGCAAAGCCCTGATGGCCTTGCGTTCCAAGTATCTACCTCAAACGCTTTCTCTAGCTTGCCGTACTCCCCTAGCCATTTTTTCCATAGCTTAGGCTCGTTCTCTATGGTGTACGTCTCTTTAATAAACGCGTTACACACCACGAATAGCAGACCACTCTTTACTATTTTTATCTCTGGGAAGTGTTTGAACGTAGCTAACGCCATCAGTTCAAGCTGCCCCTTGTCCGCATACTTAGCAGACTTACCGGTCTTGTAGTCGAATATCTTAGCTACACCGGCCTCTCTATCTAGTATCGTCAAATCCGATACGCCCCTAAACCATACATCTCTATCAAAGAAACCGCATGGCTCAAGGTTCTCGGTCAGCCCCATCTTAAACTCGCAGAGCTTCTCACCTTTCATGTTCTTCAGTTTGTCTAGTGCGGTTAACGCATAGTCAAACCTTGGGTCTAGCTCTTCAACATCACCTCGTACATAGTGCTCCGCTGCTTCATGGAACTCGTTGCCGTACAGTATGGCTTCGGTGTTAAAGTCTTCTTTGTAATCTTTCAGTACTTTGGTGTGGTAGTACTTCTTGGGGCATTGGTCGAACGTCTTTATGCTGCTAAATGACCATGTGGGTTTACCCATTCCGTGACTTCTCCGTAGTTCTTTCCGATCTCCACGTCACCACGCACCGGAAGGCCCTGTGCCCAAGCGGGTGTGTGTCGCATACATTCATCAACATAGGCCGCAGCCTCATCAACTTCGCTATCTGGAACACAGCATACCACAGAGTCATGTACTGTAAGTAGTATAGGATACCTCTTTGAAATCAATAACATCTGGTCCGACATCACGCAGCGGGCAATGCCTTGGCAGACGTTCTCTATAACCTTACCACCGTAGATGTTTACCCTGCCCCTACGGGTCTTGTATGAAAACTGTAAGCCCATCTCACCTTCTTCAGCCTTTAGGTCTCCATACCGCATGATGAGTCCAGAGGGTAGACGTATGCCATTAACTTCTGGTAACACCTTTAACACCCCGGCCTTACCTACACCATACCGTTCGTCTTGGTACATGCCCATCAGGACGTTCTGTGCATCACGCCACAGCGAAGAGATAGCCCCGTTAGCACTACGATAGACACGTATGATGCGCTTGCATTCTTCTTCCTCTACCTCGACACCCATACCTTTTAGTTGGTCGCGGAACTTAGCAGCGCCCATACCATAGCCCGCACCTAGAATTGTGGTCTTGCCGATGAAGCGTTGCGAACCGTCTATCTCATCCACCTTCTTGTTATAGATAGTAGCGGCCATCTTCTTGTATACGTCTTCGCCGTTCTCAAACGATCTAACTAGGTCAACTTGTCCTGCTAACCAAGCTAAGACACGGGCCTCTATCTGTGCAGAGTCAGCTTCGATCAGGGTGTGCCCTTCAGGGGCGCAAATACATGATTTCAATACCTTGGCATTTGGCCCGCGTGATGGTAGGTTCTGTAGGTTTATCTTGTCGGAACCGCCCCACCTGCCGGTATGCGCAGCGTAGTACCGAATCGGTACGGGCATCGTCCCGCGTATCCCGATACCAATGAACCGCTCGGTGCGTGTCTCTTCTAGTGTACTCTTCAAACCTATTCGTGCAGCTACTAGGGCTTGCACTCG
>FUIF01000262.1_pt1 | contig 18914 bp, 23 predicted proteins | sample 1003461 | NCBI WGS metagenome assembly FUIF01 (sample SAMEA80401918, study PRJEB19352) | marine metagenome | reverse complement strand
AACGTCTGCTTCCACCAAGGGGGATTCTTTTCTCGTTCTTCTAGATTAGTAAAGTCAGAGAAAGCTTTACCCCAGTTGGCAAGCTGACTGTCATATCCTGTAAGTCTCTACCTGCGCCAATGGCTGCTTTGAGTCCTTTGAACGCGCCAGTTGCCATTGCAACACAAGTTACTGGGTCCATTACTTATCTCTCAGTGCTTGCTCTATGTTGTCTAGTTTGTTGAAGATTGCCTTGACAGTTTCTTTTAGTTCTTTCATCTCTCTGTCGTAGCTAGTCTGTTAGATTCATACTGTGCTTGTAATACTGCAATGTCTCTCTCGTTCTTTGTTGACTTCATAAATAGAAACCATACAACAAACGCAAGAGGTGCGGCTAACCACTGGGCTATGAACTCTAACATCTCCATTACATCAACTCGAAGTGAGGTGCATCAATGAAGGGTCTTCGTCCTTGTGATCTACGTAAGTCTACATATGCCATCATAGCATCTTCTGAGGTTCCTGGATAGGTTCTTATGTCACCTTCACTCCAAGCTGCTCCCCACTTTATACTGCAACCTACTTCTATAGCTGCTTCTTTGAAAGCATCACAGATGTCATCGTACAAGTTTAGTTCCCATGATACATCCGAACCTACATACGCTACTACGTCTACAGCATGGCTGAATCCATCATCTTGTAGTAGGTGTTTAGACCTCATGGTTTGTGATCTTCCTGCAGCTACGTTAGCTTTCTGCTCTTCTAAAGTTCTGACTCCTTGCGTTACTCCGAAGTCTACCTCTGTTAGTTGAATAGCTCTCTCAACTACTGCAGTCATATCTGGATGTACTCCTTCGAGTCTATCCAATGACCTTTGACTTAATCTGAATGACATTAATTACTCCATTGATCCAAAGTTACGCTGATATATTCCCTGCAACTCTTCGTCAGAGAGTCCTTGTAGTATATCAGCATTAAGTGTTTTAAACTGTTCAAAGCTCATCTGACCTCTAGGTTTAGGACGTGGGCTTGATAGTGGACCTACTCTCTCTTCCCTAATTTCTGGTCTAGGTTCTGGTCTTGGGCTACTTGTAAGTTCATCACTTCTTTCTATAGCCTGTTCTGCTACTCTTTGTACATCCGTAAACTTATCAGAGGTTACTTCTCTTAGTCTTGCTAGTGCCTCACCTCTAGTTACTGTACCGTCCTCTGACTTATCTAGACTTGAGTTAGCTTTGTATGCGTCAGAACCTTTTCTGTAAAGAACATAATCATCAGATTTACCTATACCTCTAGGCCAATGAACAGCCATATAGACGTCACCTGTGTTTTCTATTTTACCTTCGTACTTAGCAAGGTATCTTCCTACGTAAACCATCTGCTCTGCACGAGTCATTTGAGATAATTTCTTAGTAGTAGTTCCTAACTCTTTAGCTGTTCCCTCTAAGAACTGAAGCAACCCAGTACCACTTGATGTCTTACTCTTTTTGCTAGGAGAGAAAGAACCTATAGTCTCAAAGTCCATTACAGCTAGTAACTGATCAGGATTTACACCGACTTCTTCTGATACTCGAACAACTTCATTCAAGAACTCAGTGTCACCTTGTACATCTTCAGGTAGATTGTATGTAATACCTTCTATTGTCTCAGTCTGTGGTGTTGTAGTCTCTGCTTCAGCACCTTCTACAGATAAGTTATTTATAGCACGATCAAGTATCTTAATTGATTTACGTCTATCAATAGCTTCTTTGTAACCTTCAGGGAATGTCACACTCGTATCAGCTATCTTGAAACCTTTATCTGTCATTTCTCCTTTTATTGCAGAGTTAGGTCTGTTTAAAAACTTACCTTGATCACCAGTTATGTAGTAGGTTTGATCTTGCTCATCCCACACTGCACCAACTAAAGCATTTTCCATACTTTGTAGGTTAGCTTTCAATGCTGTTCTCTGTAAGTTAGCAACACTACGTAAAGATATACGTATTTCATCTGCAGCTTCACGGTCTACTGCAGCAACCATACTTAAAGCCTGTTCTAAGTTAGGATTGTTGAATACTTTAGACATTGTAGCTGAAGAGTAGAATTGTTTATCTGACAACATACCTGCAGCCATAGACATTGTAGAATTATAGAAGTGTTTTATTGAACTTTCGTTCTGAAGCTCCATAGGTTTAATGTTTTTTAACATCTCTAACCCTGCTTCTACATTTCTTTGCATAGTTTTAGGATCATCATTGACGTGATCTTTTAGAAATGACGGAGCAGTATCTATTGTGAAAGTAGAATTACCACTGACAGGCTCAGTTACATCTACTGCCTGTACATCTGTAATAATCATACCTTTTTGTTTGTAGTTATTGTCTGCAAATGCGGTTTGAGCTACTCTGTTCACCACCTCTGGTACGTTTGTACCAAATATATTTGCTAAGTTAGAAGAATCAGAGGCGGCTGCTATAGCCATAGCATCTTCAGGAGTTTCTGCGCTTTGCATCAACTGTGAAACCATGTCTGTTAGTAAAGCATCAGGATCACGAGCAGATTTTAGTGTAGTCAAGAACTCTTTCTGTAAATCTAATCTTTGTTTTACTGAACTCCACTGCTCATCTGTAACGTATGCAGGTTTTATTAGTTTCTGAGACATAAGGTTATGTTGTAAATAACAGTATCTATCTCTCCTGGAGTTATAGGCTGACCTTGTTGAGTCCTGCTTATTAATCCTGCTACAATACCCTGATCGAATTGATCTAGAGTTGTGTTGTATGCGCCTTTTACTTGAGTTTCCCAATCAAGTTGATTACCTGCAGCTACAAGAGCTAGGGTATTATTTGCAATGGCTATGTCTGTTACACTTGATTGAGCTTTCTTTAGAATTTCTTCCTCTGTAGAGCCAGAAGGAAGAGTAGCTTCAGCGGCTAAAAGGGCCATTTGAAAGTTTTTATCATTCTTCATCATCTCGAATACTTGCTGCTCACGAGTTTGACCTACATACTCCATAGGTCTGCCAGTGATAGCCTCATACTCTGTCTTATACTTATCTAAATCAACACCTGCACCCACAGCCGCTCTGGTAGATTTTCTCTCGAACATACTAGCTTCGTTTATTTGACCCTGATCACGTAAGTCTTGAGCCTTTACCATTGAATCAAGCCATTCACCTGCAGCACCAGAAACCATACCCTTCTGATATTGACGTGAATAACCTGCACCAAACCTCAATGCAGATAGAGCTAGGTTTCCCGTAGCCTTGAATCATTGCATTTTCTGCACCCATCTTGGCTCGTTCAACCTGAGTCTGTGCTCGTATAGCTGAAGCTTGGACTTGATTAGCCATAGCCTGAAACTTAGCTTGTGTCTCACCTCTTTTATCTTCTACAGGTTGAGAGACTACACGCTCATACCCGATATTAAAAGATGTTTTAGGTGCGAATATATCTGCCATTCCTTTACCTTCCTAGTACTGATCTGAGGCGTTCTGCTTCAGCATCTTGATCTGATCTTAGTAGATTTCGTATACATTAAAGAACTGATCATCAAGTCTACGGTTCATACTTTTCTTAGAGATGTCTGAATCTCAGGAGAAAACCCACTCATGTCAATCTTTACTTTCAATTCATTGAACAACTTGAATGCTTTCTCTTTATCTGCAGTGTCACCTTGTAGTAAATCAAAAGCGTAGTTAGCTTCAGTGTTTATTTCTTTACGGAACTTAGTTAGTTTCTTGTTACTTGTAAACATAGTTCTTCGAGTGTCATACCACTCAGCCTGTTTTAAGCTACCAATACCAAGTAACTGTAAGATACCTTCTGTTGTACCCATCTCTCCTGGAATTGTTATACCATTCTTACTACGATAGATACCGTTATTGAAGATACCGTAAGCTTTAGCAATGTTATCTATACCTGATGGTTGTCTTAGAATCTTAATGACATCATCACTTAGCATAGTTCCACGATTATCTCTTAGAGATGCGTATGCTTCCATGAATGCGTCTACGATACCACCTGTAATATCACCTGAAGGGCCACCTGCAACCTCAATAAACTGACCTTCTTTGATCTTACGATATGTTTCTACAACAGCACCTGCAGGAGCTAGTCTACCTGCTAATCCTGTGCCAACTCTACCGTCTGTGTCTTCCATGAGGTAATCAGTAAGCGCATCGATTACACCATATTTTAATAATGTAAACGTATTACTGTTAACTTCTATACCGAAGTAGTCTGCTAGAGAATCAGCCGCATGTGTAAGACCGAACCCTGCAGTACCATAGAAAGGCATCAAGATTGCAAACATCTTTACTCGTTCTGCTTTAGTAAAGTTACGTCCTACAAACACAGACTCCATAGCTCTGAATGTATGAGATAACCACTGTGTAGGAACTCGCATCAAACCACTTTGAATCTGAGGTCTACCCACTGCAGTCATGTTGAATGTTAAGTCTTGATCGCGTCTACTAATCCACATACGAGCACGATCACTTGTGAGAGATACTCCAGGATTCTTAGCCTTAAACTCTAGTATAGCAGTGTATGTACCAGTAAGTCTTCCTAATCGTTCACCTTGATTGAAAGGTATCAAACCTAAGTCCATGCCTTGACGTGCAGTCTTCTTTGTAGATAACCAAGCTTTACGTAGCAGTGATGGTTTGTAGCTTTCTCCTTGGAAACCAGAGATACCATATGATACACCAGTGCCTTGTTCGATTGCTTCAGCGTCAACTACTTCACGTCCAGAGGTACGAACATATTCTATGATCTCTTTTATCTCATCTTCTGGCATGTTGTAGTACTTAGATAAACGTTGAACACCTAAGTCTACTACTTCAGGAGACTTGTGATACAGACTACGCATAGTCAAAGCCATGCTTGATCCACGAAAACCATGCTTCGGAGAAATAGCCATGATTGTAGCAGCGTGAGAACCCTGTACAAAAGCCTGAGATACGTTCAAGAAACCAAAGGCAGACTGAAAACCAATGTTTAGTAGAGCATTACTTGGATCACCTAGACGTGTAGGTATGTGAGTCTTTTGAAATACGTACTCAGAAGCTTGTCTTCCTAAGTCTTCCATTGTTTGTACGGCTGCACTCTTAACACCCATACGTCTCATCTCAATATCACGTATCTCTTTCATACGTCTATCGAATGCAGTGTTACCTTTTACTTCAGCTTTCATAAACAGTGTACGATAGTCGTTAGGTGACACACCTTCAGGAAGCCAGTTGACTCCTGCTTTCTGTGCTCTCTTCACCCAACCTACCATAGCATTGTATGTGTATGCGTGATTAGCTAACTCTTGTACGGCTGTTCCGAACTGTTGAGTTATGGTATCCATAGGATCAACGTTGTACGTTTTCTTACCACCGAACTCAGGTAGAACTCTGTCTTGTCGTGATGCTTCTTTCTCTACATAGTCAGAGAATGCCATTCTGTATGTAGCATCATCAGCATCTACGTCTTGCACAAATGAATTACGTTCTTTGTAGGCAATAATACCTTCATCTAAATCCCAGTTGTTTTCATCTGAGAATCTACGTAGCTCATCTAGATTAGTAATCGTAGGATTCCAATCGTTATTAGCATCTATTATTTCATCTAACCTTCAGGTGCATCCCTTAGTGCATTCTGTAAACTCTTAGTTGATCTACTGCAAGCTTCGCATCAGCCTCAGTGAATGTTGTCAACAAAGACTTAGGGAACCTACCTTCACGTCCTAATACTACAAAGTAGTTAGCATTAGGGTTAGTTCGAGGACCACCTGCATTGAAACCCATAACGTCTTGTGGTTCTAGTGCGTCAACTTTTCTTGGTTTAGTTACGTAACGTACTCCAAGATCATCACGATCTAGTTTCCATACGTCAAACCCTGCATCTATCTCATTCTTGTAAAGACGAACATTATCATTTAAGTCTAGGATGTACTCATCTGCTTCTATCTTAGCTGTAGATGTAGTCTTTGCAGGTACACGAATACCATCAGGCATCTCTACTGCGCGGTATCCCTTCTGTACGTATGTACGCATAATGTTGTTAGCACGAATAACGGCTGCAGTGTTAGATATAGCAACCTCTGCATCGTAAGCATCTATAACTTTCTGGCTTGGTTGTCTTCCTGTTAGTTCTGCATACCGTACAGCAAACTCCTCTTCACTGTACCATCCACGTCTAACAGCCTCTACTGGATCATCTCGTAGTTTACCTACAATGGATGCAAGTGTTGCACGATCACTAGGACCAAGAGCATTTATCTTCTTTGCTTCTTTCTGAAATACACCCTTGACTGCAGACTGAGCAGACTCACCCATCTGAGCTAGTGTAGTTAATCTGTCAACACCACGTAAAGCAGTAGAACCCATAAGAGTATTACCGAACACCCTACCTAGAGTATTCCTAACTACACCACGTTCCATCCTAAGAATTTCATCTGCGTCTATGGCAGCTACTTCTTTAGATAAATCTATGTTTTCTCTGAACTGAACAACGTACCCCTGCAACTCACCTGCAGAGTTCTTAACTGGAACTACTTCACCGCCTGTCTTCTCAGCTAAACGATTGACACCTGCAGACGGTTCACCTCTTGGTGTTGGCCTATAAGGTGTACCATCAGTAGTTTTACCTAGTTGTATGTTGACTGTGTAGTTTCCGAATCCTGTTTCTTCTAAATCTGATCTGTACACAGGGTTGTCAACTCGTTGTCTGAACTTAGATACCGTAGCAGCTACAGAAGTACGTAGAGCATCTTCGTCTACAACACGCCCCATAGCTCCACTTTTATAAATAGTAGAAATCTCATCTGCTAGTTGATTTTCTCTTAGAGCACGAGAGTACCAACCTTCAGGTGTAGCAACTTTAGGAGCATGTGGGTTAACAACTCTAGGTCCAAGATCAGCATTTACCTCTGGATCAAGATTACGAACAGCAATACCTTCACCAATTCTAGCAGCTTGTTCTGGTCCTTCAAGTTCAGCAATACGTCCAATACGTGTAGTAGGTGTAGATGCAGTACGTGCAAGTTTAAAACCTACAGTACCTAGTTCACCTAGACCTATCAATCTACGATAGCAAACGCTTTCTTTATACTTGCGTCTTTGTCGTATCCGTTACCTTCGACAACACTCTTCAACCAATCAATCTTGTTAGCATCGTTCTCACGAATACCTTCTTGCATAACTTCATTGACTGTCTGTTGAAACCACTCTTTATACTCACTAGGTTTCATGTTCAATTTGTTGAATACAAGTTGAGTACCTAATCGTTCAGTACGATCAGTTAGTGCTTCAGGTACACCTATTGTAGACTCTCTTAAAACATAAGCACCGAAGTCTAAGATAGCATCTAAAACACCTGTTTCTTCTTGAGCACTAAGGTCTTCTAGGATTCTCTGTTCTATTCTTGAGTTGATAGCAGCACGTATGTCTAAAGCATCCACATCATCTTTAGAAAATCCTTTAGCTTGCTCATAGAAGAAGTCAGGGTTTTCAAAGAAGTCATTTGACTTTAACTCAGCACCCTTGTAGGCTCTTTCAAGTTCTTCAGCTTGCATCTCCTCAGTGTAGAACTTATCTCGAATCAAAGCTTCTATAGGATTAGCACTCTGAAACAACATCTCTTTAGCTTCTGAAGGAGCAACATCTTGACCTGTAGCCATGAATGCTTCTTGTATGCTTTGATCAGTATCTTCTTGAGTAACTACTTCAGGAAGCTCCTCATCGATGGGAGCCATACTATCTTCAATGTAGTCGATAGGCTGTTGTAATTCCATTTAATAAGTCCTTATATGTATGGTATCATACCTGCGCCTACATTTGCAAAGTTAGTAAACATTCCCATGTAGCTACTTGCTTGCTGTGTATAACCTGCAGCCCTAGAACTATACATACCTGCTTTTGTTGCTGCAATATTAGCTTCTGTTTGAAGAACGTTAGCTTTACCGTAAAGTGTGTTTATCTCAGATTGTAAGTCCATACCTCTTTGCTGTCCTTGAAGTATTTCTTCTGATAGACTGATTGTTGTGTTGAGTATCCTAGTGCCGCTGATAGTTGAGAACCAATAGACGCAGCACCACCAGATACGGCTGAACCTACAGCACCCATAGCAGAAGCTATATTTCTTTGTCTTGCCCTTACTATCTGAGCCTCTCGTATAGCTTGTCTACGTTGTCTTCGTACAGCGAGTCTTTCCTGTTCCTGTCTAGTTTCAGCTATTTCTTGTTGTACTGCTATTTGTTCTGTCTGTAGTCCTGTTACCTGTTCAGTAACACCTATGATCTCTTCTTGTTTTTCTGTTATAGTCGTTATCTGTTCTTCTGCTTGAGTTGTAGCTGCAGCCGCTGCCTCTTGAGCAGCACTTACTTTATTACCTACAACTGTTCCAAGAACAGCACCACCTACAGCACCTACTACTGCAGCCGTAGCAACACTAGCTCCTATTGCAGAACCTACAACTGCACCTACAGCGGCTCCTGCAGCAGCACCAATAAGAGTAAAAACAGCCATATTATAATTCCTTTATGTATGCGGTTTCTACTTCCTTGAAACCTTTTCGTTTAAATAGAATACCTGCTTTACCTGATAGTATTCCATCTAAGGCTGATAACCTAACGAAGTCACAACCTTTCTTACTTGCCCACTCTACATATCCATCGATTAACTTGGGAGCAGTTTTACCGTTTCTATGTGAAGGGTCTAACCATAGCATAAGTTCTTGAGCTACTACTAAATCATTTATTGGTAACTCAGAAACTACACCTGCTATAGCACCTATAATTTCTTTATTGAAACATGCAACCTTTACTAAACCTACGTCACTGTCTAATAGTTGTTGCAAAGTTGCAGCTACTTTGTTTGGGTTTATTGTATTCAAAGCAGGATGGTTAGTTTCCTTAGAGAATAGTTTGGCTGCAATCGTAATATCTAAGATGTCGCTATGGTTAGCGTCACGTATTGTATAAGACATTTAGTCTCCTGTTCGCTTTCGCGGTTAATGTGTATTGTTACGTCCACCTAAAACGGAGTAACCTAGAAGTATAAAGTCTTTGCCTTGTTCGCTTTCGAACTTTATACGCATTGATCTTCCTCTACCTCTTAACTTCATTCTTGTTGTAATGACAGTCTCAGGGTAGTCGAAGTTTAATAAGTTAGTAGAATCAACTATTGGCATTGACTTCAACCTGTATGCTTGTTGTGCAGTACTAGATGAGTTAGTCTTGAAATCCCAGAAAGCAGATACTAACATTGAAGATGGATTGTTAGGAGCATACCCATCTGTTTCGTTACCTTCCCATGCAGATTCTGTTAGTCTCATGTAGGTGGTAACGTAAGGTGCATTCTTTCTTAGAAGTAAGTCACCCATAAAGTCATAACCTGCTTCAGCAAAAGAACTGTAGTTTGTAGTTCCCCAATCTAAGAAGTTATCTTCAGTGAAGGAACCCATAGTCATTTTGTTTGTATCACCATCTCTTATAATTAATATAATTGCAGGTGATCCTGTAGCTACTGCAGCGGTTTGAATAGATACAACATCATCTCCTGCAGAAGTTACAACATCATCTCCATTTGTTGTACACACATCTAAAGTAGAAGCAGCCGCACCGAATCCAGAGAAGAACTCAATACCTATAATAGAATCTGTATCTGATAACTCATCCTCTACGTACCAAGGATAAAATGCTTTCAAAGGTACATCTAAAACAAGAATGTGATTTACTTTAGACTCTACGGTTTCACCCTGTTTAGGCCATGCCCAATAAGCACGTTTGTTTATAGGATCGAAGGTAGATATTAGTTTAGTCTTAGATGCAGTAGGAACTTCATCCCAGTATCTTTGTATTGTAGAAATAGTTAGATTGTTTTCTACTGGCCTACCACTTGTAGAATCAAACTGTAAAGTGTGTATACCGTTTTTACTCCACCAGATAGGAGAACCATCAGCTACTACGAAGCTACCTGCATCTACTATGCCTACGTCTGTGATCTTTTTAACTGCAAATGCTGTAGGACTAAAGACACCATCGATACCTTCAATACGCCACACACCATTCTCAGCAAAGACATACAAACTAGCATCAATAACATAAAGTACTTTGATACCAACAGCACCAGATATTCTTATTGTACCACCGTCTGTAGCTAAAAGATCACTAATCTGTTCTGATGTAGGATCATTTCTTTGTAAGCACTCACCTAGTTGATAGAAGTCATCTATTAATTGACTAAACAATATTACATCAGAGTTCTTACTACTGTTCAGACCTGCATAGAAAGCACGTCCTGCGAAGTTAGCTACAGTTTTAAATCTACTTGATTCTACTTCTGTTGTAAGACCAGATATACCTGAAGCAGTAGAACGGTCTTTACTGAAGAAGTCTAGTATGTAGTGTCCGTTACCTGTAAGACTATTACCTGTGTAGACTTTTGCCCACTCAGCTGCATCGAATGTGCCACTCGCATTCTTACCTGCATACCAAGCATGTGTAAGAGGTGGGTGTTTGTTAGAGTTAGCTGTTTGGTATGCACTTAAAGCAGTGTCACCGTTTGGCGCAACCCATCCTGCATTCTCTGTATCATACTGTCTTTGAATTGATGGACTAGCTTTAGACTCATCATACTCTGTTGTGTCACCTTGCCAATCAAAGTCACGAGTACGAAAGCTTATTTGACTTACTGTGATTGCTTCCGTTACATTGTTGTATTCTACATAGATAGGATTAATAGCTTCAGATACTACAATCAACGCACCTTTAAGTGAAGTAAAACTACACTTGGCGTTAGATGCACCAACACCACCTGATACTTCGTATGTTGCTAGATTGACTGTGCCTGTTCTATGTTAGCTGAGAAAGGTACATCAGACTTATTGAAGAAGTATAGTGTAGCACCTTTCTGAAATACTAGAAACTCTTGACCAGACTCACCACCAACATTGAACCACGTTCCTGTTGTAGTGACTTCTGAATCAGCTATTGTAAAACTAGATAGTACGTGGTTAGTTTCTTTAGCTGCACCTTTACGTCTACGTCTTGAACCGTCACGTCTAAGGTCACAGTTAAGTTCATCTACTGAAGCATCTGGTGGAAACGTTAACTCACCTGCCTCAGTAATCAAACCTTTTACAAATGTATTAACTACCCTTTGTGTTAGACTCTGTGGCATTTCGTTTCTTACGCTCCTCGTAGTCCTTACCAAACGCTTCTCTTCGAACTGTTTTAGAAGGAGTAATTCCGTTTAGATATACTTGTATTGCTTTCTTTGCACTATCTAGTGATGTATACTTTCCACTTAAATCTCCTGGAACCTTGCCTTTTTCTACATGGACCTCGAAGAATATAAAGCCATCTGGTGATTTTCTTACATGGATAGGAGTAACTAGTTTTTCTGGACATGTAGCCTTCAGTGTTTTACTGTCGTAATTAATCTCGAAGTTAACGTCTACCATAGTACGGCCTTTTGTTTTCTTTCTTTACTCTGTACATATCACTCTGCATATAAGACTTTTGTCTACGTGCAGCTTGTTCTATCTTCTGATCTACACCACTCTTAAATAACGAGAAGCATGTAGACTTAGCTTCAGCAATCAGATACGGAAACAACACTGCGTCTATGTCAGGTGTGAAGTTATCACTTATTGTAAATGTAGGAACCTTGTGTCCTAGTGCTTGTGTCTTAGATTCTGCTAGTATTTGATCAACTGCACTGTCGTATGAATCCATTACGATATGAAGATCATCGAAGGATGTGTAGAAGTTAGGCATCTTGTCGTTACGGATTAGTATAGGTGTACTTCCGTTTACGTCATTAACAACTATTACATCATCACCTTCATTGTTTAATGTTAGGAATGTTAGAGGTTCAATGTATTCTATTTCTCTGAACTCATTACCCGAAGTTTCTTTTACATTATATCTAATTAAATCTATTCTTTTCACACCGTCAGGTACTTGAAAGTGTGTAGGCTTTGTAGAATCTGATAAACTTACAAGCCTCATTAATTCTTGGTGTTCTGGTATCATCCTTGTAGATACCATGTTAAGATAAACATCACGTACTACAGATGCAATTTGTTCTGCTTCTATAGAATCACTGATGCTGTTTACATCTTCGGAATCCATATCCGATAAGATGTTCTGTACTATTTGTAGGAGTGTTCTTTTCATTATGTGTGCTCCACTACTACTGCTACAATACAGTCCGTATGAGAAGTAGCTCCACCGTTACACTGAATAAGAACATAATCATTATTTGAAACTGTGTTGTTAGAAGATGGGTTTAAGAAATCAACGTCACCTGCGGCTGATCCTGATTGAGTTACTGTTACTGTACCCATAGTTGCTGCAGAGGAGTTTTTAACTGTAAATACAACATCACTCCCTGATATAGCACCTTCAATTACAGATGTTACCCTGCTTACTGTTCCTGCAAATGGAATTGGGACATATAAGTTTTCAGAAGTAGATATATCTGCAAAGTGTACAACTAAAACAGAGCGTCTATGGTCTTCCCAAGTTCCTGATCCTGATCCGTTTGCTACATAAACATCTCCTGAACTAGCAGTAGATGCACCCTTTGGCTCGTGAAGATAAGGGTCTGATAGTGCTGAATGGTTCACGTTTGCCATATTATAAATTCCTCAAGAGCATAAAAGAAGGTAGCCCCCGAAGGAGCTACCTGTTAGTATTAAGTTTCGATGTAAGTAATAACTAACTTAGCAGCACCTGCAGTGAATGCAGCTGTTCCGTAGTTAGCTTTGATGTATGCGTCTGCAGCACCAGTCATTACTGCACCACCTACTAGAGCACCGTCACAAGCGACTGCTTTAGTTGTAGCGTTCAATGCTGAAAGTGCAATGGTTGCATCGATACCATCAGCATCAATAGCAGAACCTGCAGAGTTATACGCACCGATTCCCAAGGTTGCAGAACCTGCAGAAGTAAAAGCAGTAGTCACCATTAGGTGAGCACCTGTAATGTAAGAGTTAGCAGGAATGAATGGATCATTCGCTGCAGGTGTTGCAGCTGAAGAACCTAGTTCTGTAGCATCTGCAATATCAATTACAAGAGTTTTTACTTCAGACTTGGCTGTAGTACCTGCATCAATTGCAGCACCTTGGTCAAGACCTGTGATGACACGTAGGCCATCGTCATTATTGTAAGACATGTATCTTTCTCCTTATCTTAATTAGACGTTAGTTTTAGATACAACGCGAACCATGTTCTCTGGACGGTACAACTTGACACCGTAACGAGCAGTAGTTACAAACTCATCACGTTGGAAGTCTTTGTTGTAATCGTAGTCCACTTCTGGCATTTGCGCCATGCACCCACTAATGGGGAAGCACTTGGGTCTGCAGAGAAGAACAAGTTAGCCTTACCATTAACAGATGAGAAGTCCACATTAGCATTTGCTGATGTAGGCAACGCACTGTCAGTAACGTCAGCTAGATAGTTCGAGCAGTACACGTCAAAACCATACACGTTTGCAACGAATTGCATACCTGTCGCAATACCATCACGTACAATACCTTCGAAGCGTGGGTTGTTTGACACGTTTGTTAGGTTTGATAGAGTATTCAATGTGTACTCTACTGATGGATCAACGATAGCAACTAGGTTACGATCAGGTACATTTGATTTCTTCAGAGCGTGTCGAGCACGAGCGAAGTCCTCAAGTGTAATAACCGCACCAGTTCCTCCTGCAGCGTATCTGTGCTCTACACCATCGATTGTCTCGTTGGAGTTTGCTGATACACCTGCTTCGGGAGCAGCCATAGTCGTTGTTTCGAAGTGTGCCATGATAGCACGTTCTTGTTCTGGAACAAAACGAGAAACCATTTCGTTCATGTAGAACATGTCTTGTTTAGCTTTCTTAGTGATATAAGTAGCTGATGATAGATACTTGTCAACACTGAATGTGAATTGACCTGTATCCAATGGACGATACTGAACCGCTGTATCTTCAGCGTAGTTGTCCACTTGCGCTTGACCGATTGATGGTATCTTGAACGTATCGCCATCAGGAAAACCTTCTAGCATACGGACATAACGCTGTGCCATCATCTCGTCACGCAGAATCTCTTTTAGCTCACCAGACCATACCTCTGAGCGAGTTAAGAGAGACACGTTACCAGTTGTCATAGACATACTGCATCTCCTTTATTAAAGTTATGTTGATTAAACACCGAACTTATCACCTAGACGTTGACGATCTTCCATCATCTGTTGTTGTATCTTTGGTGTGTAGTATAAGCTACGGTTTTCTCTACGCATAGTTTGATAATAATTAAAATCACGTTCTGCGTTAGGTTTAACTCCAACAGCCTCTGTGCGAACAGACCCCTGAGTAATGGGTTTGAATGTCTGTTGTTTTTCGCCAATCAAAGCAAAGAACGCTGATGGTGATTCGGCTGCTAAATCTTGCATACGCTCCACACTAATACCAAGTTCTTGTGACTTGTTAACTAGTATGTTACGTGCCTCAGTACCATATGTCTCTTGCAGCTTAGCGTCAACAGTAGCAATATTCTGTTGAACAGTAGCTTGAGTCTCACGTTCTGTTAGAGTTTTTTCAACAAGGCTTTTTAGATCATCCTCACTCACTGCAAGGTTGGTGTTACCTTCAGTATTAGTGCCACCATTATTATCATTATTGGACTCTAGAGGTTTTTCGTTGGTGGGAGCCGAAGCCTTTCCCTCTAGTTGTTGCAACAACTGGGCTGCATAGTCTTGCTTACTGAGGTCTTCTCGCATTTGTGTGAGTTGAGTCTCAAGGTTCTTGATGTGCTCATCAGCTTCAAGTTTACCTTTAGCAAGAACTTCAGGGTCTTTCCAGTTATCACCCCTTGTCTCTACGAGCTTTTGCAAGTAAGATTCTTTTGGTTGTTCTTCTTGTTGCGTCTGCTCTGGTGTAGTCTGAGCTTCCTGTGGTTGGGCATCTGCAGACTTTGCTTCATCAAATATTGACATTATTGTAATCGATCCTTACGGTTGAGGTCTATTAGTTTCAGAATGTCCTCAAGAGCAGCATTGTACTCATTAACGGCAATCTGTTTTTCAGCCCATCCAGGGCCATAATCACGAACAGAATCTTTCTTGAATAGTGTCTGCTCAATGACATCTTGTAAATCATCGAAGGCATTCTTGTAGTACATAATCTCTTCGATGCGTTTGTTCTTATCCTCACCCTTTAGACCTTTGGTCCAAGCTGAGTGCATTTATTTCATTACCTTCTTTTTCTTTGGCATAGGCTTCTTCTTAGGCATAGGTGCTTTAGGAGCCTTTTTCTTATATGGTTGTCCTTTTCCTGGCATATCAAATCCCCATTTCTTGTGCAGCCATTAGTTCTTCTTCGTTAAGCATCTCTGCTTCTTGAGCCATCTTCTGAGTTTCTAATTGCTCAGTTACGGTTATGTTCTCACCGTATAGCGTTGGCTCACCTAATTCGTATGCAATGATACGAGCTAGTTCTTTACCTGATAAGTGTGGTGCTACAGTTGGGTCTTGTGCTTTTACTGCAGACAACTGAATCAGGTTCTGTACTCTACGAGCACGTTCAGCAAAGTGTCTTGCTCCTACAGGAACTATCTTACCACTTGCTGTAATATCTTCTCTAGTAATTTCTAAGAACTGTAGAACACCTGAGTCTTCATCAGATACTCTTACTATGTCAGCACGATTCATGTAACGTCTAGCTACCTCAAGCATTGCATTCAACATAGGTTCTATGAAGGTACGCTCGAAGTGTGCAGCCTTGTGCTCAAAGATACGTGACGCTGAGTTCTGTAGTGTCTGTACTTCGAAGGCAGTCTTCTCTCCTGGAGTACGGATACCCATAGCTTGTCTAGGAGCACCTGCCATCTCTTCCATCTTATTCTCTAAGATTTGTATCTGAAGATCAGCGTTTAATGCAGTAGCATCAGGAGCCATGTAACCTACGTCACCTTCCTCACCCATGTAGATTCTAGCTCCAGGCTCGAAGTCGAAGTCTTCTACATCACCTTTTACTTTTAGTATCGGGTATGCGATCTGATCAAAGACATCTGCCTTGAGATTCTCTAGGTGATCAATCCTGTACTGCATTCCTACAAGATTATCTAGTGGACCCATTGCGTATAGGTTGTCTGGACGGTTACGCCACCCACTATGGAAGATAGGAGCCTTACCCATCCATGATGGATTCTCTTGATTGTCTAGTACGTGAGCACGATCTACGATAGTAATCACACGGTCTGACATTAACTCACCAGACTCTTGATCATAGATGTCACCGTAGAATGTCATAATCTCTACGTAGTCTGATTCGTAGTACTGCTCTATGCTTGTAAAACCATCAGCAATAAAACCTTCAGCTTTCTCGAAGTGACCATCTGTTCCTCGTACATTCTTACGAGCAGACATCATCTTTTCGAATACACCGTTAAGGTACTTGTTACGAGGATCAGCATCTACCATACGCTTGATTTCACCTAAAGACTTAATGCTTTTGATTATCTTTGGTGAATCATCAAATGATGCAGCCGTAGGATTAAAACAAATGTCGTATGGTGAGATACGTACAACTCTTGGTCCTACATACTTCGGTATAAACTCACCATCTTCTTTTGTAGTATAACCGTCTTCCCACTCAACCATAGCAAAACAGTTACCGTAAAGAATCCAATCTTGTATAAGATTAGACACTGTGTTCATTAGGTCAGACTGTCTTACCTTGTTTTCCATGTAAGACTGAATAATGTCACGTTTAGCTTTTACTGCAGCATCTCGTGAGTCAGCTTCCCAACGCATCCAGTTCTGTTGTGGAAACAAAGTAGCAAAGTAGTTAGCGTGAAGATTATCTGCAATCTGTGTTATCTTTGGTGTAGTAGTTGTATTAGACCAAGGAAGGATTGCGTTAGCTGTTGTAGTTGTATCGGTAGCGTAGAGGTAGTTACGTAACTCTTTAGTACCTTCAACCCAATGGTGACGTAACTGATGCCATAGTCTCCACTTGTCTGCGATCTCTACGGCAAGGTTATCTGGATCGATAAGATTTTCAATATCAATAGTTTTCATTACCTACTCCCTGCTCTGAAACGCTATTCGCCCAGACAATGTTATTCTCTCGTTTCCTGTTAAGGTTACGTGTTGGACGTACAGCCATATCAACTGCAGATGCTAGAGCGTCAATTACGTCATCATGTGGGGGGTTACGTGTAGACAGTTCGTCTTCCAAGTACTGAGTGTTACCACCACGATAATGCCACATTTGAAGATTATCGTATCTAGGTTCTAGAACCGAAGCAATACGCTCTTGTTTATTACCTTGTTGTTTGTTAGGTCTGAACTCATCAATGCTTAGTGCTAGACCGTGTTGTTTAATTAATTCTTTTAGTTGTTTAACGATTGCCATCTGAGCTACAGTAACTTCTGCTCTTAGCTTTCTGAAAGACCATTTGCTATGTAACTCAAAGATATGATCGAAGTATTCAGATATACGATCAGTCCTGAACCTGTCAATGTCTAAGACGTATACGTTGTTATCTGAGTCAACACCTATGAGAACGAGTGCAGTGTAGTCAGCCTTTGATCTTAAACTAAATGCGAAGTCAATAGCTCCGAAGAGATTTAGTTTACTATCTTTGTAGTGCCAATGACCATTATCTAAGTGTAGATGTTTCCTGTCGAAGTACTGTATCTTATCTCTAGTTACTGGTACGTTATCAGGATCACTTGGATCATTGTAGTACTGTGCTTTAAACTGTCCTTTGTCTAAGTACTTACCACGTTTTTTAGCTAACGTAGCAATGTCGAATCCAAACCACTTACCGTCTTTACGTTGTTGTTTAGGCCACAAGAACTGTCCAGTACCGTCACCTTGATCTTCTACAGGTTTCTCTAAGATTTCGTATATGTTATCTTCACCTGTTTGTTCTCCTTCATCATCGTAGAGACTTCTTTCATTTCCATCAAGTCGTTGTATAAGTCTTTACTGTGATACCTCGTACCTACAACCCACTCCCTAGCATCAGCACCTTCGATAGATGATAGTAGTGAGTACTGACTTGCTACCTTCGATCTACCTTCAGATGTCAAAGCATTCTCAGCAACTACAACATCGTCTAGTACAGCTATGTCACAGTGTAGACCTGTTAGTGATGTAGTAAGTCCACCTGTGAATATACTTGGATCACGAACATTCTCTTCTTTACGTAGTGGGTGATCTAAACTAATTTCTGAGTTAGTCCACCTTGATCGTTTACCTTCTTCTTGGTTTACGTGTTCAGGCCAGTACCGTCTGTATATCTCAGATGTCAGGATACCTTTTATGAAACTAAGTTGTTTCTCTGCGAGGTTAGCTGTAGCTGATATGTACAACACACGTAAGGTTGGGTCTTTAGTTAGTTCCCACGCTACCCTGTAAGCTATGAGTCTTGACTTACCGTGATCTCGTGGAAACAAAAGTAACTGATAGTTTCTAGCGTCCTCTCTTGTCCACCACTCTATAACTTCTTTGTGACAGTCACCTAGTAATTGTTGAGGAGCTACTAGCTGTATGAAGAACTCTAGATCATTCTCAGCCGCTTGTCTGATTTGGTCTAGTGCTTGTTTAGCCATGTTAGTTCCTTTAAGATTAAGGTTCTACAGGCCAATCATCATCTGCTAGGTTAGGCCATGCGTCTAAATCAGTAAGACCACGTAGTTCCTGTCTGTAGGTAGCCCATGCAGTCTTGTCTTCGTTGCTTAGAGGACTATCATTTATCTGTGTCCAATCACTATCAGCTAGAAGTTTGTTACGTGTAACTCTGTGACCTTCGGCTGTAGTAGCATCCAACCCTGCTTGATATGTAGCTTCGTGTTGAGCCTTAGTCGTAGTCGTTACATTACCGTCATCGTCTTCCTCTGTGGTATCAGCAAACATATCCCTTGCGACATACTTCTCAACCAGTTGCCATTTGCGTCTTGCTCAA
>FUIF01015188.1_pt1 | contig 19022 bp, 29 predicted proteins | sample 1003461 | NCBI WGS metagenome assembly FUIF01 (sample SAMEA80401918, study PRJEB19352) | marine metagenome | reverse complement strand
GCTGTTGTACTTACAGTCATATCAAATCATCCTAGGGCATTAAATCTTCGTTAGCTGGATCATCCGGGCTAACAACTGTTGGTAAATTGTTGATGCCGCCAAGCACAAAAAAAGAGGGCCGTCAAGCCCCCTAAGTTGGCACGCTTCTTGCGTACTTGACCTCACTCCGTTTGTATGATACCGGCCGCTGAAAAAAGCAAAGCCTCGAAACACGATGTAACATAGGTCAGAGCCTCGAACATGCCTAACGGCTCGCCCGTTTTCATGTCCCACGCGCCAACCAAGCCCGGCTCTATCACTTCTAAATGCAATTGTCTACCTCCTGCCATGACGGTCTTTCATATCCAAGTCGGCCAATGATACTACGTTACTAGACGGTGGCGGCACGTAAGCGATTACTGCCAACACCTGTGAAACGCAATCGCATACAGCACTTTGTCCGTGCCATTCCTGCATGAACTTGAGCTGATTTTTCCACGACTGGCCACGCTTGTCTTTACCGTCCGGGTTTTTGATCTCAATCAGGAAGGTCTGCCCGGCATACCCGACCAACAAATCTAGCGGCTTGCCGATGCTAACAACACTGATACCGGGAACCTCGCGCAGAGCTTTGACGATGCCTTTCTGGTTGTCGTCTACGCGCGCATTGTGTCCGCGCCATTTCATGCCAGCGTATACCGCGCAACTCGCGCGCCTCCAATTTTGATTATGTCGGTGCGAATGTCGTAGCCGCTGTTTCGCAGTTCATGCACACGCGCAGCCAACCGATATATGCCGAACTTTAACATCGCATCTCGCGGCGTCACTGATCGGCGTTTAAGCTCGAACAATATCACTTGGTTCTGCGTCATAGCTCTGGTTCCTCTGGCAGTTGAACGCCCGCTATTCGTTCGGCTCGTTTTAACAGGATGCTCATTCTTTGAGCGTGCCATAAAAACAGTTTTTCTTTTTGTCCCTCGGTTAGCTTGTCATGACCCAATTGAGTCAGCTCGATGTTCTCGATTTCTTTTTGATGCAGAAACTTAATAGCATCCATTTCGCTCATTTCGGAAATCTCCGTATAACGTTATCAAACATTCCTTTCTGCTTAACCGCCAGCTCTGCGTCGAACTCTTTTAGCTTGGTTCGGTACACGCCCACGCTTTCACCCTCATGCGGCTTTCTGAAGTCGATATCAGAAGCCCATTTAAGCAACGGAACAAAAGCAGGGTCATATGCGTAGACAACGCCGCCATATTCTTTAGCGCGTCGTATGTAGTTGCGGAATGCCGCAGACCAACTCGCATAAACCCAACCTTTCGCAAGTGCGTGGTCGCAAAAAAGCTCGTAAGTTTTATCCGCGTCGATTGTCGGGTACTCACTTACGAGCCAGTTGCGTAGTGCGTCGGTAAGCACAAAGCCAGATGATTCAAAATCGACTAGCTTCGGCTTAGGCATGCTACAGTTCGATGTTAAAGTCTTTTTTCTTTCTTTATCGAATCGAGCCATAGCGTTGTCGGTTGCTTCCTGCAATGTGCTGCGAATCTTCTCTACCTGTTCGTCCGTGAACTCGTAACCGGCTCCCGACAGATTGCCTATAAGCCCGATCATTTTGACCGCTGCTTTGAGGCGTTTCTGCCCGATCTGCTTAAAGCGGTCTGCTGCATCCTTGTAGCTCACTGGCTCGCGCCTCTTTTGCATTGGTACGTTTTTGGCTGGTGTTGCCATGATGTTTCCTCCAAATATGGAAGTTAAAGAAAAGCGGGGCCAAAGCCCCGCGCCATTAACCGATAAAGACATAAACCTCATTGTCTTGTAGCGTGTGTTTTGACAGTGAAACAGGGTGAGTATCACCGTCCGTCGTTCGCGCTGCTTTCAGAGTGGTTAGCACGTCGCCTTTATCCAGCCACATTGGCCACCCCGAACTGTCATCTTCCTTTAGCCGAACAGTAGTACCGACTTTGATAGCCGCCCTAATTTCGGCTTCTGCTGTTTCAATGCTGACAAGCATTTTTTCCACGTTCATTTTTTGCTCCTGTTGAAATATCAACGCCAGATACAATATAGCGCAGCAGGAACGCATATACCAGTGAAACGCGTCACATTTTGAATTTGATCTTCGCGCGAAAATTTGCGACTCTGCAATGATGCGCGACGGGACTAACAACGGCGGCGTTCAACTGCGTGGTGTGACACAAATCAAATCCACGCTCTGACGGCCCCTGTCAACGTGGTGGGTGGCGGGGTTTTGCCCTGTTCCATACCGGATCGCTTAGTACGGCTGGAGCCTCGCTCCACCCGGAAAAGGGGCGAATTGACTCTCCAATAAACGACATGCATAATTCGTGCCATGTACGAGAGCCGCGAGTATCAGCAGCAAGCACTAGCAGCAGTTGCGAGCGGCGACTATCGCAATTACGTATTTGCATGGCATCGGCGCGCGGGCAAGGATCGAACCGCGCTTGAAGTCGGCAAAAGCGAAGCGATGAGCAAGCCGGGGACATACTGGCACTTGTTCCCCAAACAATCGCAGGCGCGTGACGCGATTTGGGATCACATCAACAGGGATACGGGCGGGCGAACATTGTTTGAAGTGTTCCCGCGCGAGATCATTCACAAGCAGAGCGACAACCGCACCGCGCTATGGCTAACTAGTGGCTCCAAATGGCAGATGCGCGGCAGCGACGATTATGACTCACTGATGGGCGGCGAATGTCAGGGCGCTATTTTCTCTGAGTTTGACTTGAGCGATCCGGCAGCGCTCGCATATGTGTCGCCGATTGTGAAAGAGTCGGGCGGCTGGCTGATGTTTATCTCGACGTATCGAAACAAATTCCGAACCTATCGACTCGCGCGCCTCAATCGAAACAATCCTGAGTGGTATGTTGACGTGCGTTCGATCAACGACACGAAGCGCGAAGACGGTTCGCCGGTTGTGACATGGGATGAAGTGCAGAAGGATATCGACGCGGGCGTGATTTCGCTCGCCAAAGCGAAACAAGAGTATCTCATGGACCCCGGAACGGTTGTAGAGAATGCATACCTTGAGCACGTGCTTGAGAGAACTTTAGCAGCATAGGAGATTTTCTAATGCGGGAAGTAGACAGTACCAGTGACAACAGAGTTGTGAATAACGTCATGCGGCACAAATACCGCGTGCTTACCGACGCCGAAAAAATCATGATGTCAGACGTGAAGGATCTAGGCTTGCGCTTCTACAGCGAGATAGACGAAATCGCAGAGGCAACTGACGGCAACAGTCGAGAGCTGTCGATTGCTAAAACAAAAATCGAAGAAGCTGTGATGTGGGCAGTGAAGCACATAACCGGATGAATGACCGCTGGCAATACGATGCCGGTCTGCCGGTGTATGCAGCATGGTCTTGCGAGTCGCCCGTATACACAACCATGCTGGCGCTGCAGGTCGAGGGTAACGAAACGCGGTTGATTGGGTCGCGTTACTGGCAGAATCAGCCGCTGTCGATTTGCGTGCGCGAAGCGCGCAGCGTGTTCGAGTGGAACATGTACGACGCTCACATAACGCCGCCAGACCCGACGCAGGTGTATGCGCCGATATTTCACCGGCTCGATCAGTATTACGAAGCCGCACCGAAACTCGCGGACATGATGACGCCAGCGCGCGAAATGCTGCTGACGATGAAAATTGATCGCATGGAACGCGCGTGGACGAAGGGCGAAGAAAATAATCAGGATTTCATCGACTCAATAGGGCAGCACGCGCCGCGAGTTGATACCAAGTATGACGCATTCGTTGTGACCGACCGGCACAATCTGCCAACGTTTTTTTATGCGTGCGCTGGAAGTGTTCGCCGCGTGGCGGCACCGAGGCAATGCGCGGCCGGGCGCAAGATGGCACCGGCCTGACTACCGACTGCATGACAGGGCCGTAGTATGACGATGAAAAACGCCGAGATTGTGACCAAAGTCAAGCAGGCTTTGTTATTTTCAGTCGGGTTCGAGAACGACGACGAAAGCACCGACCGACAGCACGCGCTAGACCGCTACCTGATGCGCCCGCGCGGCGATGAAGTCAGCGGACGCTCGCAGGTGCAGGGCGGCACGATCAGCGCAATGGTTGAGGCGGTCTTGTCATTCATGACGGAAGCATTCAGCAGCACGCGCATTGTGTCGTTTGACAGCATGGGCAAGTCTGACGACCGACAGGCGCAGCTTGAATCCGATGCTGTAGAGTTTCACATCATGAAGCGCGGCCGCGGCAAGCTGACGTTCATGAAGAACTGCAAAGATGCGCTGCTGCTGCGGAACTGTCTCAATAAGGTTTGGGTCGAGGAAAAGGAAACCGTCAATACGCGCGAGCTGCAGGGCGTACAGCCAATCGCATTAGGCGAGCTGACTAACGTACCGGGTGCGGAAGTCGATTTACTGCAGTATGACGAGAAAAACGAAACGGCAACCATACGAATTAAGACAAAGCGCAAAGTTCTGCGCATTGAACCGACCGATCCGACCAACTTTGTGTATACGGACGGCTGGCACTCGCACGATCTGCAGGACATACCGCTATGCGGCGAAAGGATGGTGACGACACGCAGCGAAGCCATTGACGTGTATGGTCTGCCAAAGTCGAAAGTCAACAAGCTGACGGCGTACCGCAAGGATTACAAATCAGACAAGAGTGCGCGCAAGCCAAAATCACTCGAACGCGACCGCAGTCCGCTCGATTCATCGCAGGAGTTAATCGAGTGGTATTACCTGTTTGTGCTCATGGACATGGACGGCGACGGGATCAGCGAGCGGTATCTGATCTGCATCGACTACAAGGGTACAACGCTGCTCAAAAAAGAGCGGCGGAATCTGGTCGAGTACGCAGCCGGTGCCGCAATTTTGATGCCGCACGAGTTCCGCGGGCTGTCACTGGTTGACAAGCTGGATCAGCAGGAAACGCTCGATACGGGGCTACTGCGGGCGTTCTTTGATAACGCCAACGCCAACACCAAAAACCGCCTGCTCTACTTAGAGGGCAAACTAGACCCGACAGCGTTAGAGGATGGCCGGGTTAACTCTGACGTGGGTGTGACGGGCGTCGATGACGTGCGCAAAGCCGCCGCGCCGGTCCCGGTCAATGACCTGACGGGCGGCTTGCTGTCAATGATTCAGGATCAGCGCGTTCGGCGTGCTGAGATTGGCGGCGCATCGCTTGAGATGGCAAGCGGCAATATGCAGCTCAATGACCGACTCGGTAGTGAGGGGCTGGACCGGGCCTACAGCGCGAAAGAGCAGCTAGCGGCTATGTTTACGTCAACCATTGCCGAGACCATCATTGTCAATACGTATTTACTCGCACACGCGACGATGCGCGAGGAATTCACCGGCCCGGTTGCATACAAGCAGGACGGCGCGTGGCAGGATGCACGGCCGTCGAAGTGGATTGCACGAGAGTCGGCAACGGTTCGTATTGGCATGAGTCCCGGCGAGCGTGCGCGCAAGGCCGCAACGCTGCGGTTCAACCTTGAAATGCAGATGGGTCTCGCGCGCGAGGGTCAGACCGGCATTCTGGTTGATCCTAACGGCTTCTACGCGGCGCTCATGGACTTTAACCGCGTGTCGGATATGCCGATGCCGGAACGCTATTACATCGACCCAACGACGCCAGAGGCGCAGCAGAAAGCCGAGGAAAACCGGCAGGCCGCACAGCAGGAATCCGAGCTGTCAACGGCACTCATGCGGCAGGCGGTACAGCTTGAGGGTATCGAGAAGGCGCTTACCAAGTACATGCATGACAGTGAGCTGCAATTCAAGTATTTCGACCGCACGCTGGACTCGGAAGAAAAAGAGGCCGAGATTGTGGGCGGTGTAACCGGCGACTTGATTAAGAAGCAAATGGAGGGCGACGAACGTGACGACGGAAACGGAGGCGACAAATCTGACGCCAACGGAGCGGGAGCAGCAAGCCCGCCAACTGGAGAGTAATGTCTTTCTGGAGGAAGCCATAAAAGCCCATGAGGCCGAGATTGTGAGCCGGTGGGCCGTTGCGTCAGAGGTAGACACGCGCGAGGCGTGTCACGCGGATTTAAGGGCGTTGGGTCGGTTTCGGGAAATCCTGAAAACACTGATTCACCGAGAGTTGGCATAAGACTTGCATATTTGTGAGGAATGATGGACAATCCAGACGATACGGGCGACAGCTCGAATAATGACGCAGGCGACAGTCTGCCGCAGGCCAGACCAGTAGCACTCGAAGAACTAGCGAGAGCGCTGGCAGACGGTCCTGATTCCAATGACGACGATGCATCCGACGCGGATAGTTCCGGCGACAGTCAGAACAATGCAGACGATAGCGGCGATGGCGACAGCCTGGCACCGCCGCAAACGATAGCCGAGGCCGCAGAGCGACTTGGGCTTGACGTGGCAGAGCTTTACAAGCTCCGGGTTCCTGACCCGCACAGCGAAGGCGACAGCTTTACGCTTGGCGAGATGCAACACGAGCATGAAAAGCGCAGCCAGTTTGCAGTTGACCAGCTTGCTTGGGAAAACGAGCGGCAGGAACAGCAGCGAAAGCTGACTGAAGCGCGCGAGGAAACAGAGGAACTGCTGCGGCACCTACCGCAGAACGCTCTGAAGCCTGAAGCGTTGGAGGCTGTCAAGAAGCATCTTGAGAACCGAGCCACGCGCGAACGTCAGTTAACGGTCGATGTGATTCCGGAATGGAAAAACCCCGACCGGGCGACGGCAGACTTAGAGCAGATGGTTAAGTTTATGCAGGGGCAGGGGTTCGATGCCCGATATCTGCAGACGGTGAAAGACCATAAGCTCATGCGGTTTGTGCGGAATGCATGGTTGTTGCAAAAGCGCGTTGATGATGCGCTCGCGATGGTCGAAAAGAGACCGAGCAACAGCGGCAAACCGGGCAACTCAGGACCGCGACAGCCGCAGCCTGCTGCGAAACCTAACCGCCGCAACCCCAACGAGAAGCGTCAACAGATGGTAGATTTGATGCAACCGACAGAGGGTTAGGACAATGGCAGCTCCGGCAGACTATCTTGATACCGTTGACTTGAAAGCGGTAGCCGCAGACGGACTCGTAAACGAGGACGTACTGCAGCAAATTTTCGACATTTCCGACATTCCGACGCCGTTTATGGATCTGGTCGGCACTGACTCGTGTAAGAACAATTACACGGAATGGGTCCAGGACTCATTGCAGTCAGTCGATCTGACGAACGCGGTTGTCAGCGGTGCCGATGCAGGCACAAGCGGACAGGAAAAGGCAGGCGACGCGCGTGTCGGCAACCATACGCAGCTCAGCGACAAGCTCGTGCAGGTCACGGACGAGCTGGAAGCGGTGGACGCTATCGGCATCGGCAGTTCGCTGGCCTATCAGGGTGCGCGCCGACTGCAGGAATTGCGGCGCGACGTTGAAGCAATTGCAATGTCGCCGCAGGCGTCAATTGCAGGCGACAACAACACGACTGCAGGCAAGGCGGGCGGTTTCCCGTCCTGGTGTATTGAGAATGACCAGCTTGGTACAGGTGGCGCAGCAACCGGCTTCAACACTAGCACCAAAGTGGTAGCCGCGCCGACCGCGGGTCTGTCTCGTGCGCTGACATACTCGATGTTCAAAACCGGCGTGGAAAATGCGTACCTGCAAAACGGCAACATTTCGCACGTCATGAGCGTGCCGCAGATTGTTCGACGACTGAATGACTTTATGTTTACGTCGAGCATGCCGCACAGCACGCCGCACGCGAATGTTGACGGCGGTGGTCCGGGTGTCGATCAGACATCGCAGGGCTGGATCAATGTTGTCAAGACGGATTACGGATTTAACCTCAAAATTATTCCGAACCGTTTGCAGCAGACGTATAACTCAGGTGACACGACACCAGTCAGCGCCGCTGACCTGTTCATTATAGACCCGTCAATGGTCGCTATTGGATATCTGGACGGCTACAAGCTGAAGCCGCTCGGCAAGGTCGGTCATTCTGAAAGACGACTGGCAAGCGTGTACTGGACACTGAAAGTGTACCAGGAGAAAGCACACGCAGTCATTCGTGACCTTGTTCCGACCGGCACAGTCACCGCGTAAAACCGGGCCGAGAACGAATCGGGGGCTTCGGCCCCCGGTTTTTTAAAGGGCAGGGCATGAGTAACGCAGTAGCAATTGAAGAATTCCGCGAGCAGATCGACAACCGTGCGGTTGCCGAACGACTTGCGAGAGTCACAGAAAAGCGCGGCGCTCCGCTGCGCAGCTCCATCCTTGAACTTAACCAGACATTGCGTGGCGCAAAGGAGCAAATGGGCCACCTGGAAGACGGCACGATTATGGGCCTGATTCCTGAAGGCGACTTCTATATTTTGATGCGCCGATTTCCCGAATTGAATAGCACTGACCCCGCGGAAAACGAAGCAGCGTGGGAGAAATTCTGGCGCGATCCGGTATCAGAGAAATACCGTATTCGACGCAATGACGGTAAAAGGATCAGACGTGGCTCGCGTGGATACTAGCGGAATTGAGAAGCACATCATTACAATTGCAGTGTCGGTTATGACGGCGCTGCTTTTGTGGATTGGCTACAGCACAAACAATACAGCAATATCGGTCGCTGAAATGCGAGTCGAGCTGCGCGGACTGTCAACGTCTGTTCACGATCAGGGCAAGCGCATTCATGAGTTGGAATTACGCGACTAATGGCGCTCAGTTACACAACACTGCAGACAGAAATTCTGAGCATTGCGAAGCGGCCGACGCTGACCAGCGAGGTAGTTAGCTGCATTCGACGTGCCGAGGGCATGATTCGCCGCGACCTGCTTGGTTATGAATTACAGGCGACCATGCAGGAATCTGATCGCGTCAGCAATGGCGTGTACAACCAGCCGACCTATCTGCATTACGTGCAGTCGATTTCGACAACCGACGCAGACGCAAACGAGTACGTACTAAAAAACGTTGGGCTGAACAATATCTATCGACTCAGCGCGGCCGCGTCGTTGCTTGAGTATGCAGTCTATGGCGACTTTATCGAGTTCCGGGGCGTGCCTGCAACGAACAAAGAAATGCGCTGCAACTATATCGGGCACCCGGCACCGCTTGACGTGACAGCAACGAACGCGCTGCTGACCGATCACGAAGAAATTTATGTAAGTGGCTCGCTGTTTCAGCTTTATGCGGGCTACGTTGAGGCGCTGGATCTGGCACAGGGGCAGTTGGACATTTTCACTAACTCAGTGACCCGGCTCAATGAAAAGATACGCCGCAAACTTGGCGGCGGCGTCCGATCATACGGCTACAATCTTGGAAATCTGCGAACACAGCGGGGCTACTGATGGCACTTGAAACCGGCACTTATATCAGTGATCTGGTATCGACAAACCCGGTACACGCCAGCGATGACGTTTCACAGGGCGACGATCATATACGCCTGATTAAATCGACGCTGCTTAATACATTTCCGAATGTTACCGGCGCGATGAATGCATCGCACACGGAGCTAAATCTACTCGTTGGTCTGTCTGGGGTTCAGCCGCTCGATACTGACTTGACTGCGATTGCCGCGCTAACAAGCGCAGCAGATAAAATGCCATACGCGACCGGCGCAGGAACCTGGGCGCTGGCAGACTTAACTGCATTTGCACGCACGTTGATTGATGACGCTAATCAGGCGGCAATGCAGACAACGCTTGGACTAGTTCCGGGAACAGATGTACAGGCGCAGGACGCAGAGCTTGCGGCGCTGGCCGGACTGACTTCGGCGGCCGATAAGCTACCGTATTTCACTGGCAGCGGCACAGCGTCACTAGCTGATTTGACCAGCTTTGCACGCACGTTACTTGATGATGCAGACGCCGGAACGGCGCGCGCCACTTTGGGAGCAAACGACGCAAGTAATTTAAGTACCGGGACACTTCCGGCAGCACGGCTACCTGCAGCCAGCACGAGCGCGGTCGGCGGTGTCGAGCTGGCGACCGGTGCAGAAACATACACCGGCACCGACACCACGCGCGCGTTAACTGCTGATGGCGTGCAGGACATGGTTTTTGCGGCACGTATTGACGGACAGACTACTCCGGCGTTTGATGCAACCAGTCCGGGCGCATCGGGTTGGAGCGTGTCGAGAATCGCACAGGGGCAGTGGCGCGTGACGCACTCATTAGGGCTGTCAACGGCCGACGACATGATAGTAGTCCCTGCAGGCGAGAGTTCTTCAAACGTTGATACTGGCGCGAAAATACTAGCGTACAACGTTAACTATTTTGACATCGTAACTTATGACGGCTCGCTTGGGGTCGCCATTGACGTACCGTGCTCGTTTGTTGCGATGAGGGTTGCTTGATGAGACTTGCAGCACTGTTTCTCGTCATCGTGTTATCTGGCTGCGCGAGCAATCATCATCGTATACAGGCGGTGAAGTCAGATATGTATAACACGCGCGGCGTGCAGTGTCCGGGCGGTACTGCTGTTAGATGCGATGGAATGTGGTGCACTTGTAGATAATGGGGTATCCAAAGACATACGGAGAGTTCCGGCCGGTAAAGGGAATTAATTACGATATCCCTACGCATAGGGTGCCGCCTGAGTTTTGGACGCGCGGGCAAAATGTAAACATGCGCAAGGGGTTTGCTGAGCGTATCTCTGGCTCGCGTGCTGCGTATGGAACGCTTCCGGTGTCGGTCTTACATGCGCTAAATGTTCGATTCTCTAGCAACGCATGGCTGGTTTGGGGAACCAATGAAGTGCATGCAGAGATTGGTAGTAACACTCATGACCTGTCAAACACGCTCAGCCTGTCATCGGTCAGCGATCCGCACGAAATCAGCAGCACGATTTTGAATGGTCTGCCGGTATTCACGAACGGGCTTGATGCGCCGCACTATTGGGATTTGAATACGTCCAATGATTTCGCGCCGCTGACTGGCTGGCCTGCGTCAACAACATGCCTGGCCATTGTGGCGTTTAAGTTTCACCTGTTCGCGTTCGATATGACCGAGAGCGGAACGAGATTCGAGGATAAAATTCGTTGGTCTGACGCTGCGTCGCCGGGCGCAATACCAAGCACCTGGACGGCGGCTGCAGGAAATCAGGCAGGCGACGCAATCATAGGCGACGTTCAGGGTCCAATCATGAATGCGTTTCCCCTGCGCGGGCAGTTAATGGTTTGCAAACGCAGCAGTATGTATGCAGTCGATTACATTGGCGGGAACGAAGTTTTCTCTATCAGTCCCCCGCTTTTCTCTGATATGGGCATGCTCGCACGTCACAGTGGGTGCGTAATTCCGGGCGCATTGTTTCTCGTGACGGGCGGAGACGTGGTAATCACGGACGGCACCGCGCGCAGGTCAATCGCTAATGGCCGTGTTCGTGACGCACTGTTTAACTCGCTGAGCACGGACAACTATGAAAACCTGTTCTGCGTCTACCACAAGCGCAAACATGAGGTCTGGATATGCTACCCGGAGCAGGGCAGCGATGAATGCAACAAAGCACTGATTTACGACATTGCAAACGACAGCTTCGGCGAGGTGGATCTACCGCAGGTCACATGCGGCGGCGTTGGCCTGGTAAACGACGAAACAACTTCAGGGTTGTGGCAGGACCAAAGCTACACATGGGCAAACGCTAATCGTAAATGGGGGCAGTCTGATTATTCGCTGGCAAATGAAGATTTAGTTTTGGGCTACGGCACAACGCTGGAGCAGCAGGACACGACCGATGCAGTGAGCGAAGATGCTTCGATTGGCAAGTATGACATGGATCTGGGTCATCCACGCAGAGTCAAAAGCATTAAGGGTGTGCATCTTGATTTCGCGCCAGGCTACGGCACAGTTTACGTGCGCGTGGGTTCACGCATGAGCGTGCAAGACCCGATTCGATGGACCAATGAGGTAACGATTACCGAACCGGATGAGTTTGTCCCGCTACTTGTGGTAGGAAAATTTATCAGTCTTGAAGTACGCAGTGACGGTTCGGACGTTTGGCAGTTCACCGGGTTTTCATTTGAACACGATTTACAGGGGTATTACTAATGCTGAAGAAACTGCTTTTCAATGTGCTGCTAAAGCGCGGTGCGAGCGCAGTAGAGGAGGTCATCGGGAAAACTGTGCGTCACGGCATGACGACAATGGGTGGCGCGCTGATGGCTGACGGACTTGCAGACGCAAACGATGTGACGTTGCTGACGGGCGGCGCGATTGCGCTGGTCGGTATCGCAATTTCATATATTCGTATCAAGGTACAGGGCAAACTTGGTTAATGTTCCAGCCAACGCAGCCGGGCGGAAATCTGCGGTCATGGCTGTCACAGACAGTGACCGCTATCGCAGGCGCATTGCGCAGGCCGCAAAGCGAGTATGTGATTCTCGACGTACTCGAAACCGCACCGGCCAGACCGCAAAATGGTATGATGGTTTACGCGGATGGCACGAGCTGGAACCCCGGCAGCGGAGCTGGATTTTACGGATACCAGGCCGGTGCCTGGGTTAAGCTGTGACATACCTCAGTACAGTACTGAGGTAACGCAATTCACTGAGGTATAAAACATGCCTTTTCAGGTAGGTGCAAGCAAAAGCCGCAGCAGCAGTGAGTCATTCGCTCGCGGCGTGTCGGTGGGCGGTAGCTCAAGCCGAAGCGGACAGGAAAGCGGCAGCACGTCCAGAAGCGGCGGCACAAGTACATCGAGTATCGCATTTGCAGATCTGTTCGCAGGTCTGTTTGAGGGCGCTACCGGCGCGGCCGGCCGCGCTGCCTCGCTCGTGCCGGAGCTTCGCACGCAGTCGGCCAACTTGTTCGATGCAGGGACGGGGTTTCTGGATCAGATTGCAGGCGGTGCCGGAACTGAATTCCTGACTGACCAGCTAGAAAACAATCAGGCGCTTGCCGATGAGCAGATTGGCCAGCTTCGCACTGATCTAAGTCGATTTTTTGAAGAGGACTTGCTGCCGCAAACAGTCGATAGTGCCGTGGGTGCTGGTCAGCTTGGCGGCGGCAGGCAGGGCGTAGCAGAAGGCCGCGCAATCGACACGGTGGGCCGCGAGTTTACGCGCGGTGCGGTCGATATTCGCCAGTCGGCTCAGGACCGCACGACGCAGATTGCGCGCGACCTGGCGGCGATCAATCAGTCTGGCGGCGCGGCGGGAATCAATGCACTGCCAACGCTGTTAGCTACTGCGGAGGCGGGGGTTGGCGCAGAGTTCAGTGTATTCGATCGACTGGCTGGCATACTTGGCGGACCTACCGTGCTGACCGACTCCGAGCAATTCGCCGAGTCGGACGCATTCAGCATTGCGCAGGCCATTGCGGATAGTTTCAACTTCAGCGAAGACGTGGCAACCAGCCGTAGCAGCAGCAAAAGCGGAAGCTTCAGCTTTGGAATGGGCGGCGGGTAATGGCTGATCCGATACAGCAACTTGAACAGCCAGGACTTTTCCCTGATGGGCCATTCGGCCGTAAAGGACTGTTACGCAACCGCAGCCAGATAGAGCGCATGGGCGAAATGATCTTAGGCGATGCAGAATCAGCCGCAATGCTTGAGAACATGGGGCAAAGCGCGCAGGTCGAGGTGTTGTTAGATCAGGGCATGCGAGCCAACACGCGCGCCGCACAGCGGCCGTATTTGAATGCACTGGCTCAGATCGTTGACGGCATGGGATTGTTCGAGCGCGATGTGCAGGTCTTTGACGAGCGGGTGCAGGAAGTCGGGCGTTCGTTACTCGCGCTGCGCACCAACGTCGCACCCGATCAGTTGCCGCAGTTGACGCAGCTTTTCCACGCGACCGGCCGCGCTGCTGATCGAGCATCAATGGCACCCGGCGCAGCGCTTGACGAGTTGATGGGTATCGAGGAACAGGTATTAACGTTGTCGCAGGAAGCTGGCGACCGCATGCGAACTGCATTTGTTGAGCCGCTGGAACGGATGCAGGTCGAGTATGAAGCCGCGCGCGGACAGTTGTTGTCTGCGAGTGGAGGCAACATGGACGCGCTCGCAACCGCTCAGGAAGTCGTACAGATATTGAATCTGGTTGGCACGCAAACGAGTCAGGAGCTTGCCGGGTTGGGTATCTCGACCCCGTTCGGCACATTCGGGCCTGACGATGTTCCCGACCTAACTTACGCAGAGCTGCTTAACACGATCAACAGCCGGGAGAATGCTGTCACTGATCTGACTGCGAAGGTTTTGGAGGAGCGCGGATTTACGGAGCTGCAATCAACGCCGCAGCGCATCCGTCCGACGCGGCGAACCAACGCACTGCAGACGCAGGCGGCAATCGACGCAGCAGTGAAAGAGGCAACCGGCGTGACAACGCAGCGCGGGCCGGGCAGTCCGGGACTGAGCATTCTTGAGAACATTATGGGGCGGTATCCCGGCGCAGAACTTAACGCCGATCAGGGCACGTTGACGCTGCAGGACGGCACAGCTATACGCTTGCCGCCAAGCGCACGCGCGCAGCTTGAGCAGTTGCGCCGACAACGGTCAAGTCGAGAACGGGTGAACAGCCGATGATTCACATTCCAAAAGTACATATTGCTGAATCCGTGGTGAACCGTATACTTAACGTGCGAGATGAGATCCATTCCCCCGGCAGTGTCTCGCCTGGGTCGGGCATCGCCGTGCCAGTTGCTCCGGTGGCGGTGCCTGACTCAACTCAACAAAGCGAGATTGTCGACCAGGCGATTTCACTATCACAACCCGGCATTGTTCCAGAGTTAGGCGAACCCGGCAGCGATAGCGCGGCTGTCTTTGGTTCGGTAATGCAGGGCGGTAGCGCTCTCGATGGTTTGATTAAACAAAGGACAGATTAGCAATGATTATTGCAATGCAGGCACATAGCCGACTAATGTTATTGGCGCAGGGTATTGAAGCACTGAATGGCATGCGACGCAGCGGGCCGAAGGATCGCATTATCTTTTTGGATGATGAGCACCTGACGCACAAAGACGCTGACCTGCATGTATTCTATGGCCACCGCGCCGCAGAGGCGGCGGGATTCCCCGAACCGTTCATTATTCTTGACAGGGGTTTTGTCCGCGACCCAAGCCTGACGATTCAGCTTGGCGGGGAATGGGGCGCACTTGCGAACTATCCAGACTTGCCGCCGCGCCGCGTTGACGTGCCGGAATGGCGATACACGGACGAGAAAAAAGCGCTGATTATCGGGCAGGAGCCTGACGACTACAGCACCCGCAACGCCGTCAAGAACTATAACAAGTGGCTGCGTGACACTAAGCAGGAGCTTGAGAAGGCCGGGTTCGAGGTACGTGTGCGGGAGCACCCGCGCAATCTCGTAGAGGCACCGCGCGACGTGCCACGCCCGCCACCGCTGAAACAGGACTTATGGGAGTATCGGCTTAGTGGTTGGCATCAACAGCGGTGCGCTCGTTGAGTGCTTTCTAGAGGGCTACCCGGTGCATGCTGCTGATGAGCATTCATGGGTACACGCGCTTAATGCGCCGCTGACCAAACCCCACCAGGACGAGCCAGAGGGCCGTCAGGAGCTTTTCGACCGACTTGGCGGAATCAGTTGGACTTACCCCGAACTCCAGGACGGGCGAGCCTGGGAGGCAGTCCGGGGGGTTGTGCTGGATCAGCCAGCTTCCGAAGTTCAGCCAAAGGCACGCCCGACTCGAACCGCTCGCAAAGCGACTCGAAAGAAAGGCGGGAAGTCTCAGCAATCCGGGCAAGGGTCCGATAGTCAGACCGGGAGCCAAGCGGCCTGATTTTGCGGCTGTTGCGGTAGTGTGAATTACGATGACGTGGCGACATTTCAACCTCGATGAATTCAGGTGCAATTGCTGCCTGGAGAATGAGATTAGCACAAAGTTTGTTGACATGGTTGACGAGTTGCGCGAGCAATTGGGGTTCCCGCTGATCGTATCGAGCGGCTACCGCTGCCCCGCGCACAACGACCGTGTGAGCAGCACAGGGCGCGACGGGCCGCACACGACCGGCAAGGCTTCCGACTTCAAAGTGCACGGCAGGCAGGCACACGCGCTGATTAACGCCGCTCTGCAGGCAGGGTTCACCGGAATAGGCATACACCAGCGCGGTGACATGCAGAAAAGGTTCATTCATTTGGATATACTGACCGAACCGGAAAGGTTTCGGCCGACAGTCTGGACATATTGAGGGTTAAACGATGGGATACGCAACACCGGGTGCAAGAGACAATTTAGACTGGCGCGGCGATGGTCAGAGCGTTTCACTTGCCGACCAGATCGCAGGCGAAAGAAATGCCGACAGTGAAACTAATGGCTACATGGCGACCAAAGAAGAATGCAACGCGACGCGAATCATTCAGGGCGTATCGGTGCCGGAGGAGCACTTGATTACCAACGCTCCGGCTTACCTGTTGGGCGTTGTTTGCAATGCCTCGCATGATGGCAACATCGACATTCGAGACGCAGCGGCGACCGCTGGCGGCAGCACAGCAATTTTCGTGCTTGACCTTAACGACCAGCTAACAATTGGTTATTGGGGCGCGGTCAGGTTCGAGAATGGAATCACCGCAGAGTTCGACAACGTTGCAGGCGATGCTACGTTTTTGTGGCGGCCGATCTGATGAGCAGAATAGCGCTGCCGTTAGGGCAGAAACAGCCGGGCAAGCAGTCACTGGTAGACTCGTGCGAGGTTACTACTGGCTGGTCACAAAGCAACATCGGAAACGGTGGAACCTGGACTGTTGAAACGGGCGGCGGGCCTCAAGGTCAGGACTGCTTTAATGTTTCCGTCGCAGACGACGCCGCACAAGTCAGGCTGACAAAAACAATATCGTTATTTAACAGTGGCCTGATTGGTATCTGGCTGAAGTGGCCGGGCTTTCCAAGCGGCGGCGGGAATGTAACTATTTATTTCACTGAAGATGGGTTTACAAACTTCTTTGCCTATACCGTTCGTTTCGAAGAGGGCGCAGGCACCGAGTACCATCAAAGTGACGGAGATTGGGTATTTTTCACCATCCCAAGCTACTCATTTGCGAAGCAGGGAGCTGGCAATTCTGATTGGGTTAATGAACAGACGCAAATAAGGGTGATTTGCACATGTCAGACCGGCGACACCAATGGAGTCACGCAAGTCGGGCCTATCTATGGCGACCTAAGAGGCAGGTCAAAAGTAGCAATCACTTTCGACGACTCTAACGATACTGACTTTACTGGCGCGCTACCGACTCTCAACACATATGGAATGAGAGCGACAAGCTACAACGCTGAAAGCCTGATTGGAACAACCAACCACCTTACACTGGCGCAAATTCAGGGGTTGCATGCGGCTGGTTGGGATATCGGCATACATGGCGAACTAAATTGGAAAACGTCAACCTATGCACAAGTCGAGGCGAAGTGTCTGCTATGGAGCAGGTGCTAAGGCAGGGCGGAATGCTGCGGCGCGGCGGTATTCATGCGTCATACCCGGAAGGCGGGTTTGACAAGAAAACAGTCGATATTCTAAGGAAGTACGGCTGCGTAACGGGTAGGTCAGTGCAGGGGATTCCGTTTGTTTCGTATCCGTGGGCTGAGCCTTTCAGGGTCGGGAGCGATGGGCTAACCGTTGACGGCAGCGACACTGCAACAACCGCACTTGCTGCTGTTGATAACGGCATACTGACAGGCGGAAGCAGGATATTCCACATTCACGGCCTATACGGGACTGGCATACACTGGACGCAAGCGCACTTTGATGATTTTGTCGAAGGTCTCGCAGACAGGCAGAATCAGGGTCTAATCGACGTGGTGACTATGCGGGAGATGTATGCTGCAATGTACGGATCAAGGCCAGCCGCAACCCGTATTGCCGCCTAGTGCAAAAGCAGCCAATACTACCGCTCGATGATTTCGGCGGCGACCGACATGGCAAAGTCGATTGCACGCTTGCGTGGGAAAAAGCCGTTAAGGCGGCACACGCGCAGCAGGGCATCATCCAGCTAACCGGACAACACCTATTCACAAGACCGATATTCCTTGAGCGACAAGTCAGCGTTAGAGGATGCGGTAAGACTTGGGCAACTCATATGCGCTTCACGAAGCAGGGCGCATTGCACATTGACGGCGATCAAGTAGAGGGCGGATGGTGCTTTCGCAACAGGCTGTCTAACTTTCTTATTGATCCTCGCGGAGCTGAGTCGCCAGAAGTTATTAAGGTAAATAAAGCCTATACAGTATCACTCGATGACGTGTGGGTCTTTCAGTTTGGCCATAAAGGCGGAGAGTGGAAAGGCATACACATAGAGAAATCGAATCATATTGTTTTGGACAGGTTCGACGTGTACGGAGCAGTAAACGACTCAACGCAGGGGATTTCAATCAAGGACGCCAGCGTAAGACTTGCGAGTGTTGACGTTGAGGTGTGTAGACTAGGCGTAGTCGCCAGAGGCGGCGCACAGGTAGACATTTGGGGGCCACACATTGAACGATGCATGACAGCAATCAGACTTGCTAATCAAGGTGGAACAACGATTACAGGCGGAAAGATGGGAAACCCATCGGCCAGCGCTTCTTTAATTCACATATACCCGCACGCTGCCAATGTCACGATTGTTCAACCGGGCATGACGATTGGCGAAGGTAAAGGCATCGTATGCGAAGCTGACCCCGTTAATAACAATATCAACTTCATTGGTGTGCCGCCGGTCTAGTCGCAGTGACCTGCATCGAATGGTTCAAGCCAATTAGCACAGATCCATAGAGCCGCTTTTCTTCTTTATACCCTTTTTGTTTCCACTTGACGCCAGCGCCTTAATCTGCTTGTGACTAGGAACTCACGTGGCAGCTCAAGCCCAACCACTGAGAACACGCACACATTGAGCGCCATGTCAAGCACTAATCCAATAAAATAGAATGGATATCCCATTGCAAGCACAGACCAATGCAGCTTTTCCACTTGCATTACATGCTTGATGTGTGTTAGGGATACATAGAAGAACCAAGTCAGTGCGAACAGCACAACTGACCCTAAAGCGTAAAGCACAATTGCAATCATAAGTCAAGCCCTCCAAGTTGCGCAGATCATGCGCCAATTAACTGACACGCAAGAAGCGTGCCAACCCAAGTCAAAATGAACCGTGACCGGCACAAGCG
>FUIF01013388.1_pt1 | contig 19036 bp, 15 predicted proteins | sample 1003461 | NCBI WGS metagenome assembly FUIF01 (sample SAMEA80401918, study PRJEB19352) | marine metagenome | reverse complement strand
GCTCGCGCTCGTTTCGAAGACAAGAGAGAGTTGATGCTCCTCTTCGGTGAGAAGAGAACACACGCTGCTGGATCTGGTGCAGACTTTGACAATGAGTTCGCTGGCTCTGAAGGTTACTTCTCAGCTATCGAAGACAGAGGTATTGTGGTTCAAAACGCAAAGGCTAACCCAATGGATAGCTTCTCTGAGTTTGACGACCTCATCATCGAGCTCGACAAGCAAGGCGCTCCTTCTGAGTACGCTATGTACGTGAACAGAGCTCAAGACTTGGCTATCGACGACATGCTTGCTTCAGGTATCTCTGCTGGTGTGACTGCTGGTTTGGCTGGTCAGTTCGGTGCGTTCAACAACGACGCTGAAATGGCTGTGAACCTCGGCTTTAAGTCTTTCACTCGCGGTGGTTACACTTTCCACAAGCATGACTGGAAGCTCTTGAATGACGAAAACTTGTTGGGTGCAGGCACCGCTTACCACGGAGCCATGGTCCCAATGACGCAAGTTACTGACCCACAGACTGGTAACAGAGCTCCTGCATTGGAGATGAACTACAAGTCTGCTAACGGCTACTCTCGTGAGTTGGAGCACTGGGTGACTGGTGGTGGTGTTCTCGGTCACAGAACCGACGGTACCGACAAGGCTACCTTCCACTACCGCTCTGAGTGTGCTTTGATCACTCGCGCTGCTAACCAGCACGTGATCCTCAAGGGATTGTCCTAATTGTTAACCTAAAGTGATGAGTGAGAGCCTTCGGGCTCTCGCTCTGATCTTTACAAACTTTTTAATTATGGCAGAATTTTATCCCCCTTTACCCTGATGGTGCCGCTGATGCGATCACCGTCTCTGGTACTAATACTGTTATTTCAGTAACCAACTACCTGACTAAGATTACTGGCGCAAACGCAGACGATAAGGCTTCTTTGCCAGATGGCACTAAAGTTGGGTCAAATGAAAAAGGTGCAGTACGTTGCTGAAAGCGCGGGTGGTGATGATGTAGATGTTACTCTTACTAGCGCAGAATCAGCCTCTTTGGACGTTATTAGAATGACGACTGTTGGCGATTATTTTATTTGCCAATGGAATGGTTCTTACTGGATCATTCTTGAGCTTGGTAACGAGACAGGCGTTATGGATACTCCTACTGTATCGTAATCTAACTTGGTAACTGAGGGGAGGAAATGACCTCCCTCTCTTTTACTACCTTTGGGTGATGAATAATTTCATTATATTTAAAACAAAGGCGATAACGCCAGCTGGTTCTAACACATCAGACGATGGAACCGATATTGAAGTTCTTGCTGTCTCCGTAGATAGAATAGCATTCATCACGGCGAAGCTTGGGGGTATCACCATCTTCTTTGATGGTATCTCCGCTTACGAGGAAAGCAACCTCGCTACAGGTGAGTCGTTCCAGAAGTCTTTTGTCACAGTAGATTGTGAGAAGGGTAAGGAACTGCAGCTCATCAAAGACATTTCGGACTTTGCCTCAGATAAGTCGACGCGGTCGTACATGACTTTCGACGCTACACTTAGATCTGACCTCAGAGCAGTGTCCGACGACATCAGGGTGTTTGTAAAAAACAATCCTGTCAACAGGGTTTCTGGACAACCAAGCCTTGTACTCGACAATTCATTTACTGCCTCTACAGCCAACGTGGTCAACGACATTGACTTCTTGACTACGGTAAACAAGCCTATCCTAGATCTTGACTGCAGAGATGCTACATATTCTGTTGGCGCTTTAGCTACGTGGCCTAACGGAGGTACTGGAGGATCCACATACAATGTAAACAACTCCGCTACAGTCGGTACTGTTAGTGAGGGTACTGGTAGTGCCACCAATGGTTTCAATACAAACCCAGTATCCTTTCTTGTAAGCTCGTATGTAGAGCTTGCAAACACCCTTACAGTGCCTAACGACTACACCGTCTATGCTGTTGTAACTAGCGCCGCTGATGGTGCTGAGGGTAGGATGGGTAGCCTGTACGGATCTGATAACGGAGAGACTACTGGGTTTAGCTCTACCACAGAAGACGTAAAGCAACCTACCGTTCAAAACGTACTGGGCTTTAGACACAAGGGACGTACTGGTCTTCCTGCATCCGTGTCGTCTTCTATCTCTTTCGACAAAGACCTACCCACGGTTGTTGTAATAAGAAGAGATCAGTTCAACAACATCATCGTTCATGGGTTTGACGGAACTGTCATTGCCTCTATACAGGCTAGTGGCGAGGATCAAGACGAGACGGTTTCTGAGAACTATACTGACGACTTCAATACAGCAGGAGATCTTGAGATTGTACAGATTGGAACGTCAGGTGACAACACCACCGCTTCGTTCAAGGGTAGCTTGGGACGATTCGGTGTAATTAAAAGAGACATCGGCGCTGTGGCCGCCACCAAACTTGCCACAGATCTTCACGAACTATATAACCTTTAATTTATTTATTATGTCTGAACAAAAAAGACGGGCTCCGGGTCGCCCTAAAAAGACCCAAGAGACAGCAGTTGTTGAACCTGTTATGGAGGCTCCCAAGAAGAAAGAGCTTCAGTTTAAAAAGCCTGAAGTCAAGAAGGCTGAAAATGCTGTGTTCCGCATTGTGCGTGGGGGAGGTATCGCATACATGCTTCCTCAGAGCTCTATGACGATTTACGACGAGGAGAAGAACACAGTTCGTTCAATTCGTTACTGCCCAAATGAGCCATCTATTTATGTGGATGAACAGTCTGATAATGCTAGAAAGGAACCTGTAATCTTCTATGACAAGATGCTTATGGTCCCCAAGACCAAGCCAAATCTTCTTGCTTTCTTGGAGGCTCACCCTAGCAACAGGGCAAACGGAGGTTCTGTTTTTGAAAAGATTGACAACAAGAAAAAGTCACAAGACAATATCGAAAAGGAGTTTGCTGTGGCTGACGCTGTACGTATGGTGCGCGACAAGAGTATGAATGAACTGCTTCCTGTTGCCATCTACAACAACTTGAACATCAACAGAGATTTCTCTGAGGTTCGTTACGATTTGCTTCGCATCGCAAAGAATGACCCCACTGGTTTCATCCAGTCTTTGATAAGCCCGAGGTTCGCACCCGAGCTATTGCCACGCAAGCAAATGACTACCAGATCATCAAGGTTACCAACTCAGGTGCATACTGGTTTGACAGCAATTCTCTGATCGTCTCCAACCCTGTGGGTATGGAGTCCATGGATACCTTCGTGCGATTCCTTCTTACTGAGAAGGGAAGCAGTGTACTATCGCGGCTAGAGGATGAGCTCTCATCCCTGTAAGAGAGAGGCCCTTCGGGGCCTCTTTTCTTTTTGTATATTTGCTCCATGATAAGTGTAATAGAGGTATTCAATAACGTCAGGGCCATAGCCAATAAAGACCAGAGGGGCTTTATCACGCCTGAGATGTTTAACTCTATGCTCCCTGCTGTTCAGTCTAAGTTGTTCAAGAAGCTCTATGACTACGCGGTGGAAGCTAGAACCCTCAGAGCGAGGAACATAGACCTTCAGGGTGCTGACTCTATGTTGCTTAGAGCCAAGGACCTGCTTTCTGAGTACATCGTTTCTGAAGCAATCCAAGAGGCTTCTACGACTACGACTGAAGACCCTGAGGCGAGAACAACGGGGTTTACAGATGTCACTCAGCTTGACAAGCCCGAACACCTAAACAAGTTGATCTCTATAACTATAGGTGACAGCAGTGTAATTGACGGCGCTACTAGTGTTGATCTCGTATACAATACAGAGAACATCTCTAGGATTCTCAACAGCAACCTCTCCGCCCCAACACAAGCGTATCCTGTCGCGCTTATCAGCACGAAGATAGAGATATCCCCAGCACAAGCGAAGATGTGTACTGCGCGTACTACCGCAACCCAAGGTCTCGTTACGAGACTACGGGAAGCATGGGGAATCGTGGTGACGTAGATATGTCATCACTCCCTGTTTACTCAGCCAACACCGTTTCTGATGGGTTCGTCGTTCCCAACCCAGTGCATGTAGGGCCTTTGATTTGCCTAACGAAATGCAGAAGGAGGTTGTTATGGAGATATGCACCATGATGGGTGTGTCTCTCAGGGATCCTCTCATCATAAACTACGGATCACAACCCACTAGCTAATGGCTTACAACTACATCACCTTAAGTCAGGTAATGGATGATTATCTGGTCACTATCGACGCAGACGATTATGTCTCTGGCGTAAACAACACTGTGCTCAGAAACATAGCGAGACGTGGTATCCGAGAGTTTGGCTTTGACGTCACCTCTATTGTGAAGTCATTGAAGATTAGTGTGAACACTACCAACAATACGATCCCACTCCCTACTGACTATGTTGACATTGTAAAGCTGGGCATCGTAGGTGAGGACGGAATGGTGTATGTTTTTGGACAGAACAAGAGCATCAACTACTCTCAGATAGAGTCGGCTAACCAGTCAACAACCACTAGGTCAGAAAAAGGCCCGCTGAGCATAAAGGCCAACGAGGTTCCGGACACAGAGGACTCTAAAACAAGCACGTCGGGGGCTGAGGTTCTCAATAGCGATGACCCGTTCAACTCTTACGTGTTCCGCAACTACATCTTCGAAAACAATGTGGGTGGGTTGTATGGTGCTGGTGGAGGTCACGTGGCAGGAGAGTACCGAATCAACCTCGATCAGAACAGGATAGAGATCGATACAGACAACAGCATCACCCAAGTGGTACTTGAGTACATCACAGATGCTGGAAGGAGTCACGACCCCGTTATACACGTTTACGCTGAAGAGGCGTTGCGATGCTACATATACTACAAACTCTGCGAGAGAAAGTCTAACGTACCAGCATACGAAAAGCAAAGGGCCAGACAGGAGTACTACAACGAGCGCCGTAAGGCTAAGGCTAGGTTGAGTCACTTCACGAAGGAAGAGGCGCTGAGAACGATTAGAAAGAACTTCATGCAGTCACCTAAGTACTAATGGCGATAGATAAGGTATTCCCGCGTAGGCTCAACTCGAGTACTGACGCCCGCTTGCGCGGTCAAAATGAAATGGTTGATGCCGTCAATGTGACGGTGCAGGAGAACTATGATGAGTTCGGGGATGCCCCCAACGGGGCGTCTGGTAACCTCGGGGTGCTAAAGCCTGTCAAGGGTACAGTGGAGACTAGTGCGGGCTCGCCAAACCCCTCTTTCGACTTCGACGGTTCTGGTGCAAAACAAAGTTATTGGTGAGGTTGTTGACGAGAGGGCCAACAAGATATATTCTTTTGTGTACTCCGCCGATGCTGATGACCACGGTGTGTTTGTTCTTGATGTAGACACCAACACATCGAGCAAAGTCATAACCTCTAGACTTTTCAATTTCGGGCAGTACGATCACATATCAGCCGATATAGTGTACGTTCCTCGAGACGGTGACCTCACACCTATAATCTTCTTTACTGACGGCAAGAACGAGCCCAGAAAGATTGATGTGGCGAGAGCCAGCGAGGGTGACACCTATGCCGCCAACGGCCAAGACATATCCTTCTTGGATTTCATTTCTGTCTGCCCAAGGGTACCGCTTCAGCCTATAACGTTCCAGTGGACAAAAGAAGAGGGTAGGTACGTAAGCAACTTTAAGGGTAAGAAAGGGTATCAGTTTGCTTATCAAACGATAAACAAGGCGGGGGATATGACCCCTATTGGCGTCTACTCTAAGCTCGCTGTACCACCGTCTTACGTGCAGCAGGGTTCGCGCTCAGCGCCACTGCTTAACCAACACAACAAGCTCAATCTGTTTATCCCTACGTCGGAGTTCAATGAAGAGTCCGATATGGTTAGGATTTTGTTTCGCGAGGGCAACGACGGGGCTTGGTATGTGCTTGACGACTTTGACGTAAAGTCCGGCACCACTGATCTTGACACTACAGACACAGACTTTTTTGCCACTAGCTTCTTGGCTGACGCGATAAACTCTATCGTGCCCGAGGGGGATACGGCAAGACTGTTTGACGCTGTCCCTAGAAAGGCTAAGGCTCAGGGGGTTACGAACAACAGGTTGTTCTATGGCAACTACTCTGAGGGTTACGACGTGCCTAACATATCAGCGACGATTACGCACAACTTTGAGGAAAGACCTCAGGACTTTATTTCGTATGAGATTGATGCTGAGCCGGTTCTTAAGGAGGTTAACTTGGATTATGTGGACCCTGCAACCGGAAGTTCTACCACACCTAAGAACAGAGTTCTGCATATAGGATTGATGTGTCCAGCATGCCTACAGATGGCTTGGGTGCTGGTGTTCGTGTCACCGTAAACCTCAGCATAAAACCTGATAGAGACTTTCACATTTATGAATCTAGGAGGGGCATGCACAAGACTGCCTACCTAGACAAAAACGGGTCAGACAAAACAACCAACATATCGGAGCTTATCGCACCGCCTGACACTCACGTTCAAGCTGGGGCGCAGCTCTTTGGTTCTTTGCCTGCAGAAGGCTTCCCTATAAACGACCACGAAGAATCTCCGGCCCCATCAAAAAGATTTGGTGTGGCTTATGACTCGGTCGCCAACGACTTTGCCAAGTGGAACACCCCTTATGACTCCTCACAAACGTCAGCCTTTGACGTCGTGTATGGAACATCAGGCGTAAGCCCCTTTATCATTCAGGGTGGTGTTCTTGATTTTAGCATAGAGTTTGAAACCAATGCGGCTATTAGTAGGGCCGATGCCAGAGGTATTATTGCTGATATTCTTTGCAACAATACTGGGGCGAGTAGCTCTCTTTTTGACGGTGAAGGAAACGCACTGGTTACTATTATATCTTCTAAGAACACGGCTTCGTATAACTTCAACCTCGGACTCCGTAATAGCTCTGGGTACGAATACATCAGTCACGCAGCTTCAGACAGAAGAGCCCAGAAAGTTGTAGCGGTTGGTAGAAAAGACGCAATCGTTGGAAGACTTAAAGATTCTAAGTTCCTTCCTCCTACTGGATTCTTCATCATAAACTCAGCACGTCCAACATTTGGGTTCGAGAACATCAAAAGGAACACTCTTAGTGAATCAATTGAGGAAGGCGAGGAGGGGAGCATTCCTGAGCAGGAAGCAACAATGGCTCTCATTGCGCTAGATCTTATAGATCTCGACAACGTAGACATACTGACTTGTGTGCCTGACGTAACCCTTCGTTTCTGGGCAGACATCAATAGGCCAAACGCCTTGTTTGGTGGTAACAGAACGTATGATGACTTCCGTGGTTGGGTCGCTATGACCCCCACCTTTGTTTACAATGGCCTCCCAACAAAATCTTTGGGTTGGTTTAGAAGCACCTTTAGGGCTGGTAGCTATGACTACAACGCTACCGCTATACTTGACGTTGAGCTTGGGTCAACACCTCAGGATGTTAATATTCTTGATGATATTTCAGTGGACTTTGCGTTGGGTAAGATATCATCTGTGGCTGATGCTTACTATGAGGTTATTACAGGGCAGGGTATTGCAGTTGCGGGATCTGTAGCTCAAGAAGTTGGTGTCGAGGGTCTCGGTGATACCGACAAGGCCAAGTTCAGTGCTATACCTCAGCACGCGGACGTGCAGGTCAATCAGATAAACAGATGGTTTGGCGTTCTTCAGCCTGCTGGTGGATCTGTGCAAAGCGTAGCCCTGCCAAATGGGACAATAACGACTACGGTTACTGGCGGGTCATATATATACACTTGGGACAAGTACGTAAAGGCCATTGAAGAAAGAGACGGGGTGAACTTGAGGTCGTTGTCGACCGCACTAGATTTTTACAATAGCTTTGCCTGTTCTCTTATGGATGGTCGCGGCGGAGTCGGTGAGGTGCACCCAAACTTTTTGGCGAACACATTCGGTGATTCTCCGGGAGCATACCCCGCAGCCACTGTTTCGGACATTCCGGGATACAAATTCAGCAGTGTAAACATCTGGGCTGTAAGGTGGGGATCGCCTTTGTTTGCGTTCGAATCAGACAATACTGAAACAGAGGATATAGATGAGGAAACATTGCCTCCAGATCTTATCGCTTTCCCTGCATCAACAGGGGACTACACCACATTTTCTGGGGTGGCTTCGAGTTTCCTTTCTGTGTCGTATACGCTTCTTGCTTTGGGGGCTATTCAAAAGAATGCTGATCAGGATCAAGTTCTTATAGCTTCCGACTGGAAGGATGACAGATCGGGTGATGCATACGGGGCTAGAATTAGAATAAACTCCATAGACTCTTTTGTTAGCCAGCCACCACCGGCTGCCGATGAGGATAGCTTGGGTGACAGGTCGTTTAAGACGGGTACGTCTCACGACTTCGCTGTTATCCTGTATGATCAAAGAGGAAGGGCGAGTTCAGCAATACCGATTGGATCAGAGGTAGTACCCACGTATGGTACTGCCTCTGTAACAGACGCCCAAAGAGGCGGTAGGGTGGGCATGCAAATAGAGTTGACATCTCCGCCGCCGGATTGGGCTTGGGGATATCAGATAGCTTACGCAGGCAACTCTAGCCTTGTTGACTTTATCCAGTATTCTGCTGGTGGAGCTTATGTGACGTACAGAACCACTGACAAAACGATCGAGGCTCTTGAGGATATCGCGGGTCAACTGCAAGTTCTTGACACGATAGATAACGCTATCTCAAATCAGAACATCATACAGGATATCATAGGCGGTATTGATGATGCGTACTCTGAGATCAACCTTGATCCTGACGCAGGTGTCTCTGATCTTATCGAGCAGATCCTCTCTTTGCGTGACGACATACAGACCGAGTCAAAAATCTATGTGTCTCTAAACTACCTTCAAGGTCAGTCAGAAGTGTCGTACACGAAAGCATTTGGTGCTACTCGCTTCGACACCAACCCAGACATGTACACCTTCAGAAAAGGTGATAGGCTTCGTATAATCTCGTACTACTTCAGCAACGACTCTGATGACAGGGTGTGGCCTGTAGATCTTGAGTTTGAGATTGCTGACCAAGTAACTCTTGAGGATAACGACGAGAACCCACTGTACAACGATTTCGGTGAGGTACCAGAATACCTGAGGGGACAATTCTTGGTTTTGAAAGACAACCCAGCAGCCAATGGATTTTCTTTCTCCGATGTACTCGGCTCCGTTGGGGACGACGGGGTTAGTGTAGCTCAGTCGCAAAACCACTACTGGAATAACAGGTGTGTGTTTGAGATATACACCCCCGCTTCTAGGCAGACGCCAGAAGACAGGGTGTACTATGAGATTGGCAACAAGTACAGAGTAATTAGGGCTACCACTGTTGACGAAGAAACAAATTTGTCAACGACAACCCTTTCTTGGGAGAAGGATCTCATCACCACCACTGATGGCGACGTGTGGTACAGGAGGGTTGCCGTAAATATGCCTTCTTACAGGCCGAGGTTTGGGACGTTTAGAAACCTCGTACAGAAAGACGGGGGTAGCGCTCCTAGATTCTCCGACTACTACCTTGAGACCATAACGTTTACAGATGTCATCCCGGGAGCCAACCAGATGACTTGGGGTAGACCTCACTTTGTAAACAGGGAGTACGGTGAAGTCAAGAGGGACTCCTCTATCACGTTCTCTAACGTGTCGCCACCATCTTCTATTCGTATGTTCTTTACGCAGTTTGATGCTACTACGTCAAACTTCAAAGATCTAGACAACTCCTTTGGTTCTATCCAGTCTATGCTTGACTTGGGTGACTCCTTGTTTATGATACAGGAGCGCAAGTGTAGCTCACTCCCCATCTCCAGAAGCACCGTCTCCGATGTAGTTGGTGACGAGCTTCTCGTTGCCTCAGAGAAAGTCTTGGGTGCACAGATATTCTACGCTGGTGAATACGGATGTGACCTCAACCCTGAGTCGGTCAAAATGATTGGGGGATCTGTGTACTTCGCCAACAAGAGAAGGGCGCAGGTATACAAGTGGAATCCTTCGAACGGGATTCAGGTTATCTCTGATATGGGACTTAAGGGTTACTTCAAGAACCTTTTTGAAACTGCGATTGCAAACTTCCCAACCGACGGTCCTGTAAAGGTTGTTGGCGGTTACAACCCCCTGACCGACGAGTATCTCATCTCTGTTTACAACGACCCAGTTGTAGCTGTTGATGCGGTCAATGTCGTTGATCAGCCTTCCGGTACAGTAGACAATGACGTGGCGATTGTAGACCCGACCATCACAGGTCCCACTGTAGCAGAATCTGCACTCATTGAAGCCAACCTTCTCAACGACCAGCTTGAAGCTCAAATTGCCGAGCTGCAAGAGGCTCTAGCCAATGCCATTTCAAGCCAAACCTTTGTTACTCAGCAACTTATATCTAACGCCACCAATGGTGGTACTGATGGTACAACAGGCGGTGGTACTGATGGTGGCACGGATGGCGGTACTGATGATGGTGGTGGCAATCCGGGCATTCAGGATGACGATGACAACCAGACTAGCTTTGAAGAAGAGCTTCTTAACGAGCTCTTAGACCTCAACGATCAGGTTGATCAATTGGAGCAGGCGTTTGTTCTAAACATTCAGAATCAGGTTACTCTTCACAGAAACCTACATGTTGACGTACTGGAAAAAATACAAGATGGGGGCACTATCATTCAGTTTGCTAGCGAGATAGTAAATATCGAAACAAACAGACCGGGTGAGCTTGGTAATGACGAAGGTTTATTCGAGGTGCCAGCTTTGTTTCTGCAGAATTACGACGGTGAAACTGAAGTAACCGTTCAGGAATATGCTGGGTACTTGAATCAGGTACGTGCAACGTTGACTGATCTTGAGTCGTACTGGCAGGAGTTTGATTTTACTTTTATAGATCGTCTTGGTGAGAGCTATACTTACACCTCAGGATGGGGTGCTGGACCTACCCCAGACCCAGCCTCGGGTATCGCTGTTTTCCTAGAGGAGGGTAGAAACTTCATAGCGGAGCTCACCCTACAGATTCAGATTGCCGACAACATGATGACATTCTTCGGGGTGGAAGCATTGGGTGATCTAGCCGACGAGCTCGAAAGCAAGGACGTCACCATTGGAGGGCTTGAAGACTTGGTTGACGCTACTGTCACTCAGATAGCTGACTTCGTGGGGGCGTTTGAATCAGCAAGTGTAACGTCGCTCGTAAAGCCAGAGGACGGATCTAACACAGTATCTGCATTCATTTTCAATCAAGACTGGGGTGCTGCATCAAACAACCTCTTTGACGGTCTATACGAAGCTCGAAACACAGACATAGCTAACGGTAACGATACCGATGGTTACCCAGCTCTGCGTGATTATCTTGCAAATAACCAAACGGTTTTTGGTTTGTCTGAAATTAGACAGAACATCCAGAGAGGTATCAACTCGTTTACTGAATTGTTCCAAGACGAATACGATGTGTCTGTTGATGAGATCTCTGCGCTAAACATAGCAAAAGACGTCCTCGGTGCAACCGCCTACAACTCTATGTATGCTATATACAACAACTTCTTGGGTAAGCCTGAAGTTGGGGGTACACTACCCGCAGACTTTGGGGCGCTTATCACAGGTGGTACTGGGACTTTTGGCGTCAACCAAGGATCTCTGGCTGCTGACGCACTAGACCTCAACGCTGACGGACTCGATGCCTCCGATGTGTTGTCTGTCACCGACATAATCCAATACTTCAATCAAGGGTTTTCCGATCTAACGTCCTCAGAGGGCGACCCAACGACAAGCACCACTGTAGCTATCGGTGACGATACAAAGAACGCTCTTCAAAACTTGCTCGATGCTGCGAATGATCTCTCTGCTGAGATTGGAGCAAGTGGTGTTAGCGTCGACTACACGAATGCTCTGAACGACTTCACCAACCCAGACTCTGTTAATCTGGCGGCAGAGGCAGAACTTAGAGACGCTTTCCAGACGTTTGCGGATGTTCTTTATGGATCAACTGGCCGGACTGTTATCAACTCTATTGAGCAGATGAGATCGGCTTTTGCGGCAATAAACACTCTTCTTGACGCCGAAAATATGCGTCAACCCGGCTATACTTTGGGGGATTTTTCAACTGCCAGCAATGATGGCTTTATCACTGATGTTGGCGGGCTTAGCCCTGAGCTTGACAGCCTAAAGCAAGATGTAAACAATGCGGCTAAAAAACCTTTCAGACTTTCAGAAGGCGTTTAGTTTCTTCAGCTCAGGCGTACCTGTTTCAGGGACTAGTTATTTCCCTTCACAGGGCAACTCGTCAGCGGTTGGTTATGTAGATCGATCAGCCAACCCAGCCGATACAACAGGAGATCCACTGAGGGCGGGTGATATTCTGGGTTTGGTGAACAAAAATTACGGGGGGTCTAACTTAAGCACTTTGTCTGCCGTTCAACGATCTCTTGCTGCATTGACGTCAAGAATTGAGGAGGTTTCTAGCTCCAACCAACTCACCCTTACTTCTGGAGGTTTTGTCACACCATTTACTTACACATTTACACCTTCGGCAACCCTAACAAGTGGTGGCGCCCTTGACGTCTTCCCAGAAACAATTGCCAACCAAGTGGTGACGGAAGCACAAAATGCTGTACAAGGTGGGGGGTCGTTCGTACCGGGCGACATTACTGAAGAAAACAACAGTAACATCGCGGTTCAATCCATCATCAATCTTTTTAACACTATTCAAGATGTTAGTAGAGACTCAGCGAAAGACTTTGTTGGTGACCGCGGCGGGTACGGGCAGATATCATACGGTGGAGACCTCGATGGAGACAGTTTTGTAGCTGCCTCTGATTTGGTTTTATTTCTCTCAAACTTCGGGAATGACGTAGAGGATGACGCCCGTGCGGCATTTGCTCAATTTGGTCAAGAAGCTTACAATTCAGCTACTGAAAGCCTCGTAACTGACGTAAGCGTTAACTACGTAACCTCTCAAATGGCCTTTCTTCTTAGCGGCCTTTACGGTGTCGAGCTTAAGAGAGACACCAATCAAAACTCTTCCACCTACGGAAACTTTTCTCTTGTAGAGACTGAAGAAACAAATCAGAGTCAAGGCCAAACCTAATCAATGACATGACTATAGGATTCAACAACAAAACAAATGCGTGGACTAGCAAGTACACCTTTGACACGTCGATGTTTTCCAACATCAACAACCGACTCTATTCTTACGCCACAAGCATCAGCCCTTCAACCGATGTAATATATCACGAGCACAACGTCGGTGAGGTAAACAGTTTTTACGGGGCCAAAAGCAATTCTGTCATAGCTGTTTCTTTCAATCAAAACCCCTCTGAGAACAAGATATACAAGAACTTCTCTATAGAGGGTACGAAAAACTTGGCCAATCAAAACAGCATAGCTACGTTTGAGACCAGCGAGACTCTCAACTCAGGGGAATCAAGGCAGTCATTTACGGTAGGACCTATCAGGTACAAAGGTGGGAACCTGTACAGCTACATGGGTAGGGATCAGAACCTGAAGATGGGTCACACTGTAAATTATGTGGGTACTGGTAAGCTTGTTGTTGACGACGATGTAAGCACAACTTATTACTTTCAGTCCCCTGTCTTAAACGTAGGGTCAATAACCGAAGGTTCTGTTAATTTGTTTGCCTTCTCTTTCCCTAACCAAAATGACAACAAAATCTACTACTTCAATGAAGAGGCTTTTCTAACACCGATTACAGAAACTCTCAAGTATAGCGACCTTTTACCCAATATTTCCGTTGTTTTCGACGAGAGTGGCGGTGTGGTTGGACCTAACGGCATTACCTTTACATCATTGGATAACAGCTGGGCACAAGATATTTATGGCTTAAGCGTTAACAGTGAGGGTGAAGACGAGGGGATTCACCTGTTTGCTATCTCAGATCCATCCATAAACGGTGACTTCTTGAGGGGTCAGTTTGCTGAGGCTTACATGTCACTTGGCATGGAGCCATTTGAGCTTTATTCTTTGAACCTTTATTACGAACCAACTACGCTTGACCATTCGAGCTAACTTTAATATCTTTGTAAAATGCCAGTAGGAGCAATTATAGCAGCAATTTCGGGGGCAGCCAGCTTGGCTTCCGGGTTGATAAGCAACGCGGGCCAGCGTAGAGCAGCAGAACAGCAAGCATACCTCGGCTCTATTCAGCAGAATCAGGGACAGCAGATGGCTGAGGATGCCATCAAAAAGATGAAGGCCCTTGACATCACGGACAACCAGTTCCAGATCAGTCAAGAGACGCGCGATCTCGCTGATGCCCAGCAGAAACAGTTTGCTGAGTCGCAGAAGAGAATCATAGAGAATCAGAATGCCAACGTACAGCAAGCTATCGCCAACTATCAGGGCGATCCTGTGCGTATGCAGTCTGCTCTGACTCGCATGATCCCTGAGCTTAGCGCTCAGACTGGCAACCTTGACCTAGAGCTGGCGGCTAGGGCTACTGACGCCGACAAGAGTATCGCTGACCTCAGCGAGAAGTACGGTCAGATGAACGTGCAGACGGCTATCGCTCAAGAGCAATACAACGCAGACCTCTTCAACCAGCTTTACGGTGAGATGAGGCGAGAGGGTAGCGCAGCTGCAGGCATGGGCTTTGGGGCTCAGGCAGAGGGTTTGATCTCAGGGCGCTGGTGCTGGAGCTAGGGCTGCAGATACGGGCATTGCCACAGGTATAAACACCGGTACAATGCTTGCAAATTTGTTTGAATCTGGAGCGTTTGATGGTGCAAGTACAGAAAAAGGTGGTGATCTGAAGAAAATGACTGAGATGAAAGGTGGTGGCTTGATGGACCAGATCATGGTTACTGGTGGTGAGTTCGACCACGACACCAACAAGAAGGCTTTGATTGACGAAGAGACAGGAGAGAAAGAGGCTGAGCTCACGGGTGACGAGGTGGTCCTCAACCCAGAGCAAACCCAAGACACTATGGGGGCGGTAAGACAACTGCTTCAGTACTTGGAGTCTCTCGAGCAGATCCCACCAGAGCTGGAGGATGTAGCGCAAAAGCTGAGCTTCTTCAAGGAGCCACAGTTTGACGTCATGAATGGCGAGGAAGACGAAATGACACAAGAAGAAGTATAATGGCTTATGCTTACACTACGAAGATCAGCGGGGATCTAAGTCAAGAAACCTTTGATCAAACAAATCAGGCGCTGCAGTTCGCAGCTCAACAGGCTTTTCAGCGCAAGCAGTCTATAGCAAAGCAACTCAAGGCTCGCAAGGATCAAATCAACAAGGCAGTTGATGGTATCGAGGGGTACGATCTCTCAGCTATAATTCCTAAGTGGAGGCCCATGTTTCAACAAAAGGTTGCTGAGAAGACCGCAAAGTTTATGGAGCATACACAGCAGGGTGATGCCGTAGCTGCGAAGCAGGACCTCAACGAACTTGCAAACATATACAACTTCTGCATTGGTCACAACAGTGACGCTGTAAAGGACATGAGAACCGCTTTGAATGAGCTGGCCAACGACCCGCAGAAGCTTGCAAAAGCAAACAAAGACATGCCTGTTCACCAACAGCTTGTCGCCTCCCTTGAGGGGTTTGAGCAAGCAGAGCTGTTGTTCGAGGGTCAGAACGTAGACTTCAAGTGGGAGGAGAACTCAGACACAATGCTGTTCAGAGTCATGAATCCTGAGACAGGTGAGTACATGGGCGACTGGGCCCCCGCTACAGAGTGGGACAACTATGCAAACACAGGCATATATCAGGTTCCAACAGCACCTCGAGCAGGTAAAAGCGCAATTACGATTGGAGAAACCACCGTAAGAGCAAACGTGAAGGGCAAGAAACAAGGACTTGTGGATTGAGGAAGCCGCCATGGAATCTTCTAGGGCGATTGTAGATGCAGGGACTGCCTCAGAAGACGGCATGTCAGCCAGAGCATGGGCTGTTATGAACCTCATGGACGAAACTCACATGAACAACGCAAAGCTCACGGAGGTGTACATGAACAGAGACAAAGACTCTGAGACTTGGAAGCTTTACCAGCCCTACCTTGAGGACATCGACAACACCCTTGTCAAGAAGATGGCTAATGCTTCCTACTTCGCACCAAAGCCCGAGGATGTAGAGAAGCCTAGAGATGCGACACAGAAGGAAAGAGACGCTCTCGCTAGACGCGCTGACTTTGACAGCAAGAGAATGTTTAAGAGCGATGCATATCCGTGGAACAGCGGAGTAATCTACCACACAGAAGAGGGTATGGTCGCAGATATTACCGAACTCAGGGATGGTCAGTTGTATGCGGGCACTGAGTACACGCTGACTCAACTCGGTCAGAACGAGTACATAACCATGCGCAACCCCAACTACGGTGAGGAGGACAGAAGAGTTAATCAGCTTGACGCTGAGCTGGAATCACTCGTCAGGATGGGCCAAGAGGACACTAGAATTTTTGGTGAATTAAAGGGTGAAAGAGATCAGATTACGACGCAGATGTATTTTGATAACAAGAGCCTTCAGCCCGAGGTGTTTGACATCAACCCAAGACACTTGGCGTTCTTGCCAAATGGCAACATATCATTCTTGGACTTGGACTTTGACAACAGTGATGTTGGTACGATCATCATCAACGAGAAGAGGGATTACGATACAGCACAACAACTCTTGTCAATTATCAGAAAGCAATACAACGATCCAACAATTAGCTTTGATGAGCTGAGAGCTGGCCTTGCTTACGGTCCTAACGGGATGAACAAGATCGTATCTGATCAAGTTAGAGCCTCAGCTGGTTCAGCTAAAAAAGGTATGTTTGATTAAGAATTAAGATGATGGATCCACAAAACCCGCAGGGCCCTACTTACGGTCAGAATCACAAGAGCTTGTTTGATGGACTTTCTAAGGAGGGTCTTTACACAAATTCTTATGAGGAGTTTACTGTGAAGTACTCATCTCCAGAGGAGCAGAAGAAATTGTTCGAAGGATTGAGAGACATGGGTATGTACACGAAGTCTTCTGATGACTTCTACACGCAGTACTTCAACGTAAAAAAAAAGAGAAGGCCGAACTCCCACCTCAGCAACCAGAACCGTCTCCTTCGGTACCCGCTTTGGAAACGGTTTCTATGGAATCTACGCCGAGTACAGGTCCGGAGATACCCGCACCGAGTGGAGATTCGGATTCTACTGTAACTGAGCAGCAGTCTTTCTTTGGGCTAGGCCCTGACTACACTGCCGTTGAGGTAGACGACGAGACCCCGTACTTCGATGGGAAGATGGGTGACATCGTCAGCAGTCTCGGGTTTATCGGTGACGCCATCGACGATGCTGGCCGTGCTTTCGGCCAAGGCAGAGCGACAGGCGACCTCGTGCCCTTCGCGTATTCCGTAGCTGTCGGTGACGTCTCAGTAACTGAGGACAACATACGAGAGCTTGTGTCTCAGATCAACGAGTACGACGACAAGATGAGAGACCTTGGTCAGTCTGACGAGATGGCTTCATTTCAAGCTACGTCAGAGGCTAACGGCGGGGGTGCTTGGGGATTCTTTACTGCGGCGTACGAAAACCCCACGGCTCTGCCTGAGGTTATGATGAGCTCCATGTCTGGCCTGCTAAACACCAAGTCTGCAGAGAATGCACTAGCTATTATGAGTGCAAGCACAGCTGCTGGAGCCACAGCGGGGCTGGCTGGCGGACCTGCTGCCCCCGTTACGTCTTCAGCTGGAGCTGTTGCTGGACTGGGGTTGTCTCTCGCCCCCGCATTCGGTGTGGCTAGTGGTACGGTTGAGGTGGCTATGTCTTTGTAGACTTCCTCAAGGAGGAGCTTGGAGATAGAGAGCCAACATACGACAATGTAGCACCGATTCTCATGGACGAAGGGAAGATGAGGGAGCTTAGAAAAAGATCGGTGACTCGTGGCGCTACTGTCACAGCTGTGGACACCTTTGGTGGCGCGGCTTTGAGCAAGGGCGCTAAGGTCATGAAGGCTGCGGGTAGATCAAACGTTGCAGTCACAGGTACTGTGGCAGCAGGTGAGGCGGGTACTGGTGCGGGTGGTGAGCTTGCAGCTCAGGCCCTCTCTGGTCAGGATATAGACGTGGGTGAGGCTCTTATGGAGGCTGGTCCCGGCATGTTGCAAACACCAGTAACTCTTGCAGGCGCAGGGTTTCAGGATGTAAGGTCTCGCCCCTCCAGCAGAGAGGATATAGGCAGAGGCCAGTACAAGGTCAACGGTGGCGCCGTTACGAAGAAGCAGTTGGGTGAACTCCTTGAGGACCTGACTGACGAGGAGATGGGTAAGGTGAACATCGAGGTGTCTAACGACCCAGACATTGAGGCACAACTTGAACAGAGAGGACGTAAATATCAGATTTCCAAGGACATACCTGCAAACATTCAGGGTGAGGAAAGACAGAGACTGATCGACCTTGAGTACGAAAAGCAAGGGCTGGAGGGTAGAACCACGCAGACAGCTAGCAAGCGTAGATCAGACATCGAGGCTGAGATCAATACGATCCTTGAGACCGAAAGACCGCCAGTGCAAGAGGAGGTTGAGGTACAGCCAGAAGTTGCAGAGGCCCAACCCGAGGCCGCACCCGAACCACTAGAGCCAGCACAGGCTGCGCCTATAGCTACGCCTGAACAGGCAGCCAAGAACCTCGAGGCTGAAGGTGTGTTTGTAAGGGGCAAGGGGCTGGTTACCGACCAACTTGAGGGCTTGCGTAGACGGTTCCTCTCTGCCCGTGGATTTATGCCACGCAGTATGTTCAAGGCTAGAGAGAAGAGAGAGTCTCGCGTAGCTATGCACGCCAACGTTGCCACTCAGCAGATCAACAGGTTCAATAAGCAGTACGAGGCGTACGAAAAGGCAGGCGGTAACGCTGATATTCTGATGGGTGACTTTGACTCGGCCCTGAGGGGTGACAAGGAAGCACTGGGCAGACTGCCTGAAGACTTTCAGGTGTCGGCCACAGAGATGCGCAACCACATCGACATGCTTACCCTTGACCTTATCAATCAAGGAATTATTGATGAGGCGGGCAAGGATAGCTACGTTGCAAATCTGGGTAGCTACCTCACTCGTTCTTACGAGGTCTTTACAACAAGAACTACAAGGACAAGGTTACACAGGAAACGATTCAGTCTGCCAAGAACTACCTCTCAGAAAGAGAGAGGGCAC
>FUIF01018214.1_pt1 | contig 19053 bp, 28 predicted proteins | sample 1003461 | NCBI WGS metagenome assembly FUIF01 (sample SAMEA80401918, study PRJEB19352) | marine metagenome | reverse complement strand
GGCAAGAGCGACGCGGGCGCTGGCGAGAAGCGCACCTACGAATCGGGCGACCGTCCGAGCAAGTCGTTCCTCGCAGCGCTACAGGCGCTCGAACCGGAACTGAGGGCGTGGCTGGAACTCGACGGGACCGGCAAGACCGAGGACGGCGACGCGTTCCACCACCACGGCCAGGGCGAGCGTGGTGTCGTCGTGTACGAACTCCAGTGCGCATATGACGGCGGCGACAAACCGAACCTGATCGTCAAAGGATACTCGCACTTGAACTACGGCGGGATCGCGATCAACACCCCGCAGTACCGCCCGGTGGGTCCCGAGGGCGTACGGGCCGGGTTCTACGGGTCCAGTGTCTGGAAGAAGGTCGCACGGCTGATGGGGCTCGCCGAGAAGTACCGGAACGGGAGCGAGCGCGAACAAGGCGAACTCCAGCTTGAAGCATAATGTCGAGTTCGTGGGCGGGTTGTTCGATGGGGATGTCACCCGGTCGAATGACCCGCCCACCGAATGGCTCGTGAAACACCGGGACCCGATCGACTGCGACACCGTCCGCAACGGCCAGCGGTATTTCTCACTGTACCGACTCACCACCGGCACACACGGTCGGCGGTGGCACTACGTGCACCAGGGCTACGTATGGCGCTGACGGTCGGCTCACTGTTCAGCGGGATCGGCGGAATCGAACGCGGGCTCGAGCGCGCGGGGATGCGAACCGCGTGGCAAGCCGAGTCGGATCCATACTGTCGCGCCGTGCTCGCCCGGCACTGGCCCGACGTCAGGAGGTTTGAAGATGTCCGAGACGTCACAAATGGCACTGCAGATCCCGTCGACGTCGTCTGCGGTGGGTTCCCGTGCCAGCCCGTATCCGTTGCCGGAAACCAAGCCGCGCAGGACGACGACCGGTGGCTGTGGCCCGAGTTCGCCCGAGTCGTTCGCGAGTTACGACCCCGATTCGTCTTCGTGGAGAACGTCCCGGGACTACTCAGTGCCCAGTACACGGAAGTTGTCCCCAACGACCGCTGCCTATGTGGCTGGCCTTATCGACGGCGAGGGCTGTATCACGATTGCGAAGAGCAAGAAGTACTACAGCCTGCGCATCGACGTGGGGATGACCTTGCCAGGTCTATCGGTCCTGAGGTGGCTGGAGGAGGCGGTGGGCGGCACGGTGCGCAAGACGAGGGACGCAACGGACGACTGGGCAGAGGCGTGGGCGTGGGGGCTGTTCGGGAAGCCAGTGGCCGACCTTCTGGGAGAAATCCACGAACACATGAAAGTGAAGGCAGACCAAGCTCTGCTGGGGTTGCGGTTCCACGCACGTATGATGGAGCAGCCGCAGATGCCCAACGGGTCAATCAAGTGGACGGACGAATTCCGTCAGATGGCTGGTCAGATCCATTCGGAGATGAAGGCTTTGAATCGGAAGGGTCCTGTCCATCGTGTGGCCGGCGAATGGAAGACGAGCCAACGCGACCTATTCTCCACACAGGGATGGGCGACGTACTCGGAAGCCTTTCCACCCTCGGGTACGATGCGGAGTGGGAGACTATACCGGCGGCCGCCTTTGGTGCCCCGCACCTTCGGTTCCGCACGTTCATTGTTGCCTACGCCGACAGCGGGCGACAGCAAACAAAGCGGGTCGAGGAACACACCGGGATCGAAGGCGAACGCGGGCGTCAGCCTAACGGACGCCGTCAGGGGCGACGGGGGCCGTGGACGCATGATACCGACGCCGTCGTCGAACGACTGGAAGGGATCGGCGAAACCGGGTCAGCGGCGACGGCAACTGACGGACCCGGCGATGGGTGTGATCGAAACTGGTGGGAAACTGAACCCGACGTGGGTCGAGTGGCTGATGGGGTTCCCCATTGGGTGGACCGAATTAGATGTCTCGGAAACGCCGTAGTGCCGCAGGTGGCCGAGTACTTCGGTCGCCGGATCATGGACATACATCGGAGGGATATACCGACATGACCGAAGGTGAACTGATCACCTACAACTCGGAGCTCGTGGTTATCGAATGTTGCGCGTGCGGAATCGCGTTCGCGATGCCGGAACCGTTCAAGGCGTACACGCGCAAGCATCGTGGCCACAAAACCGAGGGGCTTTTTTACTGCCCGCAGGGGCACGCGCAGAGGTGGACCGGCGAGACGGACGAACAGCGCCACAAGCGCGAACTAGCCGAAGAACGGCGGATGCGCGAACGACTGGCCCGGGAGTTCGCCGCCCGTGGCCGGATCCTGGCCGCGATGCCGCACGGCGACCGCGATCTCGCCGAGACGGCCGCACGCATGGGACCCGCGCAGCGCGGCGCGTTCTGGAAGGGCGTGCGCGCGTACGGGTGCGGCGAAGACGTCGACACGAACCCGTACCCGGATAACCGCGGCGGATTCCGCGAGGCGTGGACCAATGGTTGGGTTGCGGCCGACGAACGGGAGTGCTCCACGTGATCCCGCGAGGGACACTAACGCATATCGAACGGGTAGTCCCCGAATTGATTAAATTCCATGCGCGGGCGGGTCGTCGACTGATCATCGAGGACCGCTTGCCGATCCGTGGGGAGGGGGGCACCGCCCGGTTGCCCGGCCAAAGCCCAACCCCCGGCCCGACCCGCGATACACTCTCACTTTGGCTGGAGGTAAGGCGGAATGGCTGATGGCCACCCGGCGTTCCCATGGTTCTTCCCCCACATCTACTACGCCCCTCGTGCCGGGCTTCCCACGTGACCGCCGCGGGATGGGTACGCATCGTCCGAGACATCGTCTATCACGAGGTTTTCACCGAGAAGCCCGCCTACTATCTGAAGTTCTGGATCTACGCCATATGTACGGCGCGGTGGTCGGGTGAGAGGCGCGGTAGCCTACGCGAGACGGTCCGCGAACTGGCCGAAATACTCGGGGTCGGCCGCTCTCAAGTGTCCGTAATGCTGAAGTGGTTCGAAGACGAAGGCATGATACGCCGCGATCTCGCAAACTACACAGCGAGGGGCAAGCGCCGGACAAGCATCACCATAGTTAACTACCCACAATATCAGGACTTACGGGACCGGCACGTCGGGGCACCGGACGAAGACCGGACGAAGACCGGACGAAGACCGGACGAAGACCGGACATTCCAGAAACAAGGGGTAAGAAGGGAACAAGGGGAAAGAATACATCCAACCAACACGCGCGCGCGTGAAGAATTGACCCAAACCCGGAACCTGCGGCAGTACCTGAACGGATCCGGGTACATCGTCGACACGCTCTCGGAAGTCATGGGCTCCGACTCGTGGTCCATCATGGTTTGGGGTACCTACCGTCCCGAGTGCGAGGGGATGCCGCAGTACCCGCTCGCATCCGTGCCCGAGGACCAGCGCCCCACCGTACTCGCGTCAGCACTCGCCGTCGTCGCGTCACAGGCCAACGGCCGCACGAAGGTCGACTCGGTGTGGCTCCGGCGGATCGTCGAGCGCGAGGTTCGATCCTTCCACACATCCACCACGTTCGAACCCAAGACCGCCGAGCGGACCGTGACCGGCGCTGAACTGATGCGGCGGGCCAGGGCAGAGCGCGAGGCGCGGGAAGGGGCCGAGCAATGAAGGTCGACCGCAAGACGATCGAGCGAGCCCGCAGGATCGACGAAGCCGTCGAAAGCGACCTGCAGAGCGAAACGAAGCTCGACCCCGTCGAGGTGCGAGGGTGGACCAGTGCACCCGACGGCACACCGTGCCCGACCCCAGGTTGCGATAACGCCGCACACTCGGTCATGCACGTACCCGGGGCCGAACCGGTCGTCGTCATGTGCCGCGATTGCTTTCTCGCACAGCGAACCGGCGTGCACGTGATCGAGCCCGCACCGCAGCGCACCCGCCGGAAGCCGTTCGACCGTGCCACGTTCGACGAACACTTCGGCCGGATCATGTCGCGGTGGCCCACACGGCAACTGACCGGGGACCTACTCGACGGCTACTTCGACGAAGTGAAGTACTTCCACCGGCAAGACTTCATTCAGGCCATGGCGAACCTCTACCGCACGGCCATCCATCCACCCATCCCGCAGGACATGATCAACGCGTGCCGGGACGCAGAACTTGAGCGCCACCGCAAGGCGGCAGGGATATGACACACACCGAGGACACACACGATGAAATGCACGAAATGCGAAGGATCGGGGTACTACCGGCCCCGTGATCTGTACAACCGACCCATGACGGCAAGGCGATGCATCGACTGCGGTGGGCCGCAGGGTGCAAAGGCGCGGCGAACGGATCCGCAGACCAGCCACGACGCCGCCGCGTCTATGCGGGGCGCAGCCGACGCGCAGCGCCGACAGGTGCTCGGCACGCTCGCGCTCCACGGTCCGCTAACCGCCGACGAAATCGACGAACACGTCGAGTGGCGTGCGACCACCGCCGGTCGCCGATTGAAGGAACTCGAGACGGCCGGGCTCGTCGTCCGGACGCCCGTCACACGTCCCACCCGATCCGGTCGACAAGCGACCGTTTGGAGCCTCACCACATGACCTACGGCACCGACTTCGAACAGTTCGGCGTACGATTCAGGATCCGCCGACCGTGGACAAACCGCGTCCTGGCCCATGACCGGTGCGTCACCTTCCGCACGTGGCGCGGACCAACCCGGATCTACGTCCCGCTCGGACTATGGGCCGACGATCGTCGACGCGCCGAACTCCACCGCCGACTCGATCACGAAGAGGTTCACCGTCAAGACTTCGGCGACCGGTTCCGACTCTTCGGCTTCCCGCTCGCGTACCTTCTGCCGTGGATCCAACTGAAGTACGAAGTCAGGGCGTACGCCCGCGGCAACCTGCCCCACCACTTCGACACCCGGTGGTTCGCACGCTTCTACGCAACCGAAATGCTGCGCCGCCGCTGGTGGCTCCGGTGGCTCTACCGCACCGAGGACGTCGCTCAACGCATGATCGCCGAGTACCGGAAGGCGATCGAGGAAGGCGTCGTGCCGCAGACGCTACGGGCGCACATCCGCGGAACCACCGAGGCCCCCCGACTGAGCGGCCCCGTCTCGTCCCCGCGTCGATCGACATCCACTGCAAACCCGGATCCGGTGGGAAGCGTCATGACCAAACAAGCCGTCCACATCGACCAGTTCGTGCGCCGCTACGGCCGCGACCCACAAGCCACCCACATGCGATGGGTCGCCGCTGGAAAGCCCACCGAGTACGACACACTGACCGCCGCGGGCTTCACCCACATCGAAGCACTCGACATCTTGGACCGTATCGACAAGGCACAGAAGGCGAACCCGCCAAAGCGGAAGAAGAAGCACAAGCGCCGCGGGGATCGCCGCAGATGATTGGCGGTTGACGCATGGCTGACACGGCAGTCGTTCGACGTCCAGATCGGGACTCGGAACGGTGGAGAAAAGCCGTCGCCGTCGCGCTGTGGCTGATGCTCGGCACGTCGCAACGGGATGCCGCCAATACCGTAGGGGTAAGCCTTCGAACCGTCGAGCGGTGGGTCGCTCAACCGTGGTGGCCGGAAGCGAAGTACGCGTGCCAGGAACAGTTCGCCGCCGGATGCCTCGACATGGCCCGGGCGTCGCTGGTCGCCAACTTGAGGGCGCACGACGGACCCATGACCCGGTACGTGCTCGACCGACTCGACCCGATGTTCGCCCCGCCGTCTATGCGCGCAAAGGTCACGGACCGCGAGGGGAACGAAGTCGAAGTCGCGATGAGCGGCGGCGGTGGTGGTGGCGTGAGTATCGAAGTGTACATGCCCGACAACGGGCGACCCGACATGACGCCAGACGAGGTGCGGGCGGCGCATGAAGTCGGGACACGGCCGACCGTAAACGGCCAAAGTCCGCACCGGAACGGATCCAGCGCATGAGCGACGAGACAGTCGCACAACGGAAGAACAAGCTCGACCGGGCAATCGACGAGATCGCTCGACTGAGCGCCGAACTGCGGGAAGCGGAAGCGGCGGCGGGTGATCAGGAACCGGCCGAACCACGCAAACTGACGGCCGACGACTTCAAGGGCGGGGTATATGCACGCACCGAGACGTCGCCACGCGAAAAGGCGTTCGCCGACGCGTGGGTCGCCGAGAACGACCCGGCGGGACGCCGGGCGATGCTGCGCGCCCTGATCGGACGCGACCCGACGCCCGCCGAAGCGAAACTGTCGGGACGCCTGATACAGTGGCTCGGGTCTAACGTCGGGTTCGGGTTTCTGATCGAGGCGCTGCGGGCCAACGGCGAGTCGACCGTACCAACGCCGACTCTCGAAACGCTTCGGACGTCGGCGGGCCGGTGGGGCCGAGCCCGGTCGGCGTGGGAACGACTCGGAACCGCACTCGCGGGCACCGAGGAAGGGGACGCGTCATGAACGGGATACGCCGAACTGTACACATCGGACCCGACGGGGTCCGCGAGGTGACGTACCGGACGGCACCGGGCCGCAACCCCGGATACCTCGACGGGTTCGTCGACTGGTTCCGTGCGTATGGACTGTGGGCGTGGTGCGCACTGTTCGCGATGGCGCTGATCCCGACATTGACGATCGTGGCCATGGCGCTTGATCACGCCGAGGATCGGTCGCTGTACCACGCCCGCCAGTACGAAGCGGCGGCGTCCACGCTGTTCGGCGAGGCGCGAGCGATGCGAGCGGACGTCGCACGTGAGCGCGCCGAACTTGCCGAAGCGATCCACGAACGCGGGGCGTTGAAGGTCGAAGTCGGGCGGCTGCGCGCGGAAGTGGCCCGCCTCGAGACGGCGAACCGCCTCGCAAACGGAACGATCGTCAGCTTCTACGGATCCGGCACGATCGACGCCGCCGATCTCGCCAAGTTCACCGACGACGACAACGTGACCGTGCTCGGCCAGATCGGGAACTTCACGGTCGTGCGGCAACGGCGATGAGTATCCGAGATCCCCGGTCGCCACACCGGAAGCGGTACGACGACCGGCGGCGCGAACTCAACGCGCTATCGAAAGCGCATTGGCTGTTCCGCCCCGGCCAGCGGCGCGGGTACGAATACGGGGGCCGCGAGTACTACGTCGACGACCGAGGTTGCGTCCGCAAGGCGGGCGTGGCGTTCAAGAAAGGCTGACCGATGCGAACACGAGATCAGGACCGAGCCGAAGCGGCTGCAGCGCACGCCGAGTTCGAGGCGATGCGCGCCGAGCGCTACGAACCACCGGCCATGACGCCGAAGCCCAACACTCGGGAACAGACCGAGGACGAGAAGGGCGCGCTCACCAAGGTGCAAGCGAAGGTACGGAAGCGGCCCGACCTGCGGTTCAAGGAACCCCACACCGAGAAGACGATCGTATCGGCCCGGGCTCGGGTTCTCCGTCATGCCGAGCGTCACGGGTTGGCCGTACGGCAGATCGCACGGGACCTGCGGCTATGCGCTACGGTCGACGACGTGATCCGGGTCGCCAAGGGTCACGGGATCAACCCGATCGTGCGGACGGTGGGTGGGTCGGGCGACTAGTCCCGTGGTCCAGCTTGGACCCCAACGGGGCACACCGCAGGAAGCGTTTCTCACGTCACCGGCCGACGTCGTGATCTACGGCGGCGCGGCCGGTGGCGGGAAGACCTACGGGGCGTTGCTCGAGCCCCTGCGGCACTGCATCGGCGAGCGTCAGATCCCCGGGTTCAGCGCCGTGTATTTCCGTCGCACCGAACCGCAGATCAGCGCACCGGGCGGGCTGTGGGATGAAGCGGTCAAGATCTACGCCCCGCTCGGCGCATCGTTCAAGTCGAACCCGCCCCGCCAGGTCACGTTCAGGCGCGAGGGCGACCACGGTGCCCCGCCCGTGATCCAGTTCCGGCACATGCAGCACGTGAAGAACCGTCTCGACTGGAAGGGCGCGCAGATCCCGTTGATCATCTTCGACCAGTTAGAAGAGTTCACGGCCGAGCAGTTTTGGTACCTGACGACGCGCAACCGGTCGACGTGCGGGGTCGCGCCCTACATCCGCGCCACGGTGAACCCCGACGCCGACAGTTGGGTCGCCGATCTGATCCAATGGTGGTGGGATCCCGAGACGGGCTTGCCCATCCCCGAACGGTCGGGCGTGCTCCGGTGGTACACGCGGTCGGGCGATACGCTGATATGGGGCGACACCCGCGAAGAGTGCATCGCCAACGTCCAGAAGATGGAACCGCACCGGAAGAAGATCCTACCGAAGTCGCTGACGTTCATCCCGGCGAAACTGTCCGACAACCGGATCCTCGAGACGATCGACCCCGGGTACCGTGCGAATCTGGAAGCCATGACCCGGGTCGACCGGTCGCGGCTGCTCGACGGGAACTGGAAGATCAGGGCCGCGGCCGGGCTCGTGTTCAACCGGTCCGACTTCGACATCGTGGACGGTGCACCCGCGTTCGGTCGCCGGGTCCGCGGGTGGGACCAGGGCGCGACCCCGGGCGCGGGCGACTTCACGTCGGGCGTACTCGTGACCGAGAGTCGGGACCCGACCCGCAAACACCGTTGGTACATCGAGCACGTGGAGCGGGGCCAATGGGGCACCGAAGAGCGGATGCGCGTCATGCGTCAGACGGCGGAGCTCGACCGCCAGAACTACGGCGACGTCGCCACGTGGTTCGAGATCGAGGGCGGATCCAGCGGTAAGGACATGGAACGGTTCACGATCAAGTATCTGGCCGGGTTCGACGTGCACGGCGAGCGGCCGACCGGCGACAAACTGACCCGGGCGAAGCCCGCAGCGGCGCAAGCGTCGGCGGGGAACATCGCGGTCGTACGGGGCGACTGGAACAAGGTGTTCCTCGACAATCTCCACAACTTCACCGGCGAGGACGGGGGCCGCGACGACGACGTCGACGGCTTCTCCCTTGCGTTCAACCGCCTTACACTGGACGCAGACTACTTCGATGAAGTCGACTTGCCAGAACTGCGACGCGAGGCCGAGTCCGCATGGGTGACGTGATCCCGATCGAGAAGGAACAGCCCGGCGCGGATACGTCGGGACTGTCTGGCGTCGGCTATCCTGGCCGTCGCGATCCGCGCAACGTGCTGGTGTACGACGACCCGGTGATTCAGGAACTGCGCGGCGACCGCGCGATCCGCACAATCGACCGGATGTTGATCGACCCGACGATCGCCGGGATCATGGAACGGGCCGAGCTTCTGATGCGCGGTGTCGACTGGACGATCCGCCCACCCAACGACCCGACCCCGACCGACGAAGCGTTCGCCGAGTTCGTGAACGAAAACCTCGAGGGGTTGGCGCATCCGTGGTCGAACACCGTCGGCGGGTCTGCCCACATGATCGGGTTCGGGTTCTGGCTCAATGAGATCATCTACCACCGGGACGGGAATAACGTCCGGTGGGCGGCGTTCAGCCCGCGGCACCCGACGACACTACGCGAGTGGTTGCCGCAGGACGTGGTCGCGGACCGGTGGGGCGTGAAGCAATTGCGGCCCGACACGAACAACGAGGTGTCGATCGACCATTGGAACTTGATCCACTTCCGCACCCGGCCGGAAGCGGGGTTGCCGGAAGGGAAGTCGCTCGCACGAAACGCGTTCCTGGCGTGGGTCGACAAGCAAGAAATCCGGCGTCATATCAAAGTCGGCGTGCGGCGCGACCTGACCGGTCTGCCCATGCTGCAGGTCCCGCCCCGGATCCTGAACCCCGACGGCACCGACAAGGATCAGGCCCGGAAGACCGCGGCCGAAACCATGGTGCGCGAGGTAGAGCGGGACCGGCGCGAGGGGATCGTCATGCCGTCCGAACTGAACGCCGAAGGGAAGCCGACGGGCTGGAAGTTCGAACTCGTGTCGAGCGGTGGACGACGGGCGCTCGACCTGCAAGGCGTGTGGCAGATATTCGAGCGGCAGTTGGCCGGGGCCATGATGGCCGAATGGATCATGCTCGGCCACGACGAGTCGGGATCCCGTGCTGTCGCAGCGCCGAAGATGGGGATGTTCGAGCGCGGCATCTGGACGTGGCTGCGCGACATGGGCAACGAAATGCAGCGGAACGCGACGCGGTTCCTGCAGATCTTGAACCCACAGTTCGCCGGTGCGCGGTGCCCCATCTGGACCCCGGGCAAAATCGAGGGCGACGATCTGCACGAACTGATCGAGGCGTTCGGGCGACTCGGCGTGAAACTGCACGCCGGGCCGGAACTTGAGCGGCACGTTCGGAAGTTGCTTGACATCCCAGAAGAGCCCGACGACTTCGAAATGAACTTCGGACCGGTAGCGATCGACGATGGCGAAAAAGAAGACGACGACCCGACAGGCACGACCGGCGATGCTGACACCACGACGGTGGACGAGTAACCCGGTGATCCTGATCCGCTTCGCCATGCTGGCGGCGTCGATCGGCTGCGCGTGGATGGCGGGGCTGTGGGGCTGGGCGCTGTTCGGCGTGCTGTGGATCGGCAACGCGGCCGAGTACCTGGCCACACGGCCCCGGTCAGCACACTTGAAAGACGACGCCGCGATTCGGAACGACGCGCAAGTCGCGGAACGGCTGTGCCACGAATCGGGGATCACGAACGCGGCGGCGTGGCGATTGACCGAACAAGCTCGGCGGCAACTGACCGAGAAGAACGGGACCGCGCCGACATCCCGCGAGGTGTACATTCACGCGTCGCTGATGATCAGCGCGAGACAAGTATTCGGAAAGGCGGGATAGAATGGGACTGCGCGACATGCTGGCCACGTTGCTACAGAAAGACGACGTCGCAGTGCAGGTCACGGTGACGGACGCGGGGCCGGTGGATCCCGACCCGGTGGAGCCCGCCACCACCGAAGTCGTCCGCGACTCGGGCACCTATCAGTCGCAACGCGCCCACTCTCACCAGTCCGCGAGTTTCACGGCTGAAGCGTGGTCGACGACGGTTGAGTTCGTCACGAAGAACGAAGACGAGAGACTTGTTACCGGAGTCGTGTACGAACCGGGCGTCGTCGACGCGCAAGGTCATTGGGCGACGGCCGAGACGGTCCAGAAGATGGCGCACGGGTTCGCCATGAACTACGCGCTGCAGAAGGGCGAACTCGGGACCGAGCACACGGCCGACGCCGCCCGTCGCGACATGGTCGTCGTCGAGTCGTACATCGCTCCGGTCGACATCGCGCTCGGCGAACAGATCATCCGAAAAGGGTCGTGGGTCATGACGGCGTTCGTGCAATCCGACGATCTGTGGAGCGGGATCAAGAAAGGCGAGTTCACGGGCTGGTCGCTCGAGGGCCGCGCCGCCCTACGTCCCGCGCCGCTGATGTAGGCTTGACACCCGGGGACCGCGCGGGCGATACATTCACGCGTTGCACCGGGATAGCGACACACGACAGGCACGCGCTCACGGCTCACAGTACTGGCCGTGGGCGCTTTGTCTTTTGCGTGGACGCCAGACCATGGATCAATACGAACTGATCGCCCCGGAAGTCGACGGCGTTGATCTGGTCGGGTCCCCTGCGAATCGACGGCGCTTCGCTGTGATCAAGTCACTCACGCGGCGCACCGCACCGGAGGATCAGACCGTGGATCTGCAAGAACTGCTCAAAGGATTGTCCGCCCCGATGCTGATCGAGGCCGTGGGCCGCGAGGCATTGGCGAAGGAACTCGGCGTCGAGCTTCCCGCCGAAGACACGAACGACGCGCCCGAGGCGGACGACGTCGCGAAGGCACTGCAGGACGCGCCGCCCGCACTGGTCGCCGCGTTCGAGAACATGCAGACGCAGGTCGCCGCGCTGCAGAAGTCGCGCGCCGACGACGTCGAAGCGGACCGGGTCGCCCGGGTCGCCGTTCTCCCGGAAGTCGGGCTGGTCGCCGGAAGACGTGCCCGACGACATCTCCGTCGCCGGGCTCGACGCGATCGAGAAGGCGCACGCGATGTTCGGTTCCCGCCTCGAAGAAGCGGGGATTTTCAAGTCGGCCGGTGCCGGTGGCACCGCACCCGAGACGAGTGTTCGGGACATGGTCGAGAAGGCCGTACGGGAACGGCTCGGCCGGGATCCGTTGAGCGAGGAAGAAACGGCCGTCGTTAAGTCGGAACTGTATCAGACGATCGACGGTCTGTTCGCTCGGGTCAGCGCCGAGGAGATCGCCGAAGCCCGCGGGTACTAGTCCGCACCAACCAACAACTGACGAGGGCGAGATATGTCGCACTTTGGGGAAGCAATCGGCCCGACCGGGTTGAAGGCTGGCGCGGATCTCAGCGCGCTACAGTACCACTTCGTGAAACTGGACGCGTCTGGCGATGTGATCGCGATCGCAGCGGCGACCGACATCCCGATCGGGGTTCTGCAGAACGCCCCGGGCGACGGGGAAGCGTGCTCGATCGTGTCGTTCGGCCAGACGAAGTTGTCGGCCGGTGCCGCGTTCAACGAACTGGATCCGATCGGCCCCGCGGCCGACGGGCAGGGCGTGGCGAAGACGCTCGGCACGGACACCACGAATCACGCCGTCGGGGTCGCACTGACCGCGGCTGGTGGCGCGGACGAGATCGCGTCCGTTCAGGTCGCTTGCATCCCGAACCGGGCTGCGTAACCCACCCGCCGACTGAATGGAGCGGCAGAACATGTTCAATGTGAACGAAATGTTTCAGCACCCGCACCTAGGGCGGCTGGACAAGTCAGGCCAGGAACTCGCGCTCGCGTTTTTCGAGAATCTGGGCAAGTCGCAGCAGATCGCGTCCGACTCGGCGGTCACGTCGCTGCGGAAGCATGTCGAGGAATTGGGCAAGTCGAACCCACTCCCGAACAACGTCCACATTTCGCAGGAACTCGCGAATGTCATGATCGGGTACTTCCAGCGCGACGCGATGTTCGTCGCGGGGTCGGACTCGAGGATGCCGGTCGACTTCAAGACCGGGTCCTATCACGTCATGGACATCGGCGATCTCTACCGGCAGGAGAACGGGACCGCCCGTGCCCCTGGCCGCGAAGCGCCGAGCGGCGGGTTCCGGAAGTCGACCGCTAGTTACACGTGTGAGCGCCACGCGTGGAAGCAACCGGTCTGGGACGAGACGGCCGCGCAGCAAGCGGTCGGGGATCCCGCGGTTCAAGCCGCGATGTACGTCGCGCAGATCCTGAAGATCAAGCGCGAGAACATGTGGGTGACGAATCTGTTCGGCACCGGCATTTGGACCGGCGATCAGACCGGCGTGGCATCGTCGCCTTCGACGAACCAGTTCCTGCAGTGGAACGACGCCGCCGCCACGCCGCGCACGAACCTGTCGGGGTACGCTCTGACGGTTCACGAGCGGACCGGGTTCGCGCCGAATCGTCTCTACCTGCAACCGCACGTGTTGCGCCACTTGCTTCTGAACCCGGAAGTCGTGGACGCGTTCAAGCACACGGTGGCCGGTGCGACGCCGACGCTTGAAGGACTGGCGGCGGCACTGTTCGCGAACGGAATCGGCGACGTGGCCATGGTGCCGCAGATCCGGGTGATCGGTGGCGTCCAGAACACGGCCGCGGAAGGTGCGACGGCGTCGATCAGCTACATCGCGGGCAAAGCGGCGTTGCTGGCCTACGTCGATCCGAACCCGTCGCTGTACACGCCGACGGCATATCTCAACTTCCAGTGGGTCGCGTCGGAACTCGGCGGTGCCGGGAACTCGGGCATCATCGCGAAGCGGTTCACGCATCCCGAGCGGGCCATCATCACCGAAGTCGAGGGCGAGTTCTTCCTGATTCAGAAAGTCGTTGCCCCGTCGCTCGGTCTGTTCATGGCGTCAGCGGTAGCCTAGCGACGCAGTACTACAGCGAAGCGGACGAAGGCCCGGCCCGGTTTCCGGGTCGGGCTTTTCGTCTCAACAGGAGGTTGCACACATGCCGTATCCGCTGCTCCGCGAAGGACTCGTGTTCGACGGAAAGCCACGGTCGGTCGGGTACATGGTGCCCGACGACTGCCCGACGATCACGTCGCTGCGGTCGATCGGTGCGGTCGGTCCGTACGTCGAGGACGGCGTAACGTCGACCGTGATCACGCAGACACCCGAGGGCCAGGACGACGACGTGGTGTCGAACCGGCACATCATCGTCCCCGTGGAGGGGTCGCCGAACTGGTTTTGGGTCGCGGGTCCCGACGGTCGGGTCGACGAGAAGAAGCGACGCCGGAAGGCGGCGCAAGCGCTCGCCGACGAACTGAACGGGTAGGCTGACCGATGGCCGGGCAGAGCACGTACAACGATGGGAAACTCGCCGAAGCGAAGCATTACGTGCGGTTCCTGATCGCTGATACGAACGAACGTCGGTTCCGCGTGACCGACAATGAGATCAACGCGCTGTTGGCCATGCACGGACTCACGGCGACGTCGGCCGTGGCCGCGAACGCCGAAGGTGTGTACGCGACGGCGCTCGCGTGCGCGGAACGGATCGTTGCCGAACTCGCCATGGAATCCCGGGTGACGATCACGGACGTCGGGCAGACGAAGTCGACGGCGGCGAGCGCCTACCGGATCAACACGGTGAATCGACTCCGAAAGCGGGTCGGCGAGATCGGCGGCGAACCGTCGTTCCTGAACCCAGCCACGTACGACCTGACGTACGTCGAGGGGATCGACACGGAGCCCGACCCCGAATGAGCGTCGACCTTCAAATCCGTGGGGTAAACGAGCTCCTGAAGTTGGCTCGCGACATGGGGCGTCGGGTCCGCAATCCGCGGCCCGCGTTCGAAGTCATGGCGAACCTTCTCGAACTGCAGGTCGCGAAACAGTTCAAGACCGCCGGGCGTCGTACCCGACAGCCATGGCGCGCGCTGGCGCCTTCTACGGTGGCTGCCAGGGTACGGCGCACCGGTTACTACAGACAGGCATCGGGGACGCGTGTCGGGATCCTGCAGTGGACCGGCGACCTGCGGCGTTCGTGGGCGCGTGGTGGCCGGGGCCACATCCGGCGGATCCGTGCGACCGGGCTTCAGTGGGGTTCGGAGAATCCCAAGGCCGGGTATCACCAGCGGACACGGGCGATGTTGGCGTTCACCGATCGACAGCGCGACTTGATCACGGTCGAGCCGATCCGGCAGTGGATCGCGGGCACGCGTGACGACGTGATCTTTCAGCGGATCCGGTCGCGGGCGGCGCTATGATCTACGATGCCATTGAGCGCACGATCACGATCGTCGACGCGAACTTCACCACGGATCTACAGGCACTGGTCGCCGCGAAAGGGGTCACGGGCGTGTACACCGACGTGAAGGTGTACGGCCGACGGCGCGCGCAACAGTTCTGGGAACTGATGGAAAAGGACGGCGTCGACGCGGGGATCGGGATCTACCCGCAGCAGTTCGACACGCCCGCGGAGTTCGTCATGCGGCGGCACTCGAGACACCAAATCGTGATCGAGTACTACGCTGTGGGGAAGGATCCCGACGCGCTGGCCGTGCAGATGGAACTCGCGGCCGAAGCGATCCTGCGGTCGATCGACCGGTTGATCGTGGCTGGCGGGTCGTCGGGCATCATCGCAGTCGGCGAGGAAGACGGCGACATCATCGGCGAGTGGGTGGGTGCCAGTTGGAACGACGAACTGCGGCTGACGGAAGACAATCTGCAGATCCGATTCGTGTGCATCGCAAGGGACGAACTGACATGACGACGAAGAAGAAGACCGAGAAGAAGGCCCGCCCGCGCGTCGCCGTTGGCCCCCGGCCCCGCCGCGAGGGCGAAGGAACGCAGCCGCCCACCCGCGACCGTGTTGGAGTGAAGCACGGCGACGAAGCCCGCAAAGCCGGTAAGCTCCCGGCACTGGAGGGGTAACCCATGCCGCAGTCATATCGAGTCGATGGCCTTCTCGCGAAGGAAGAATCGACGTACGGCACCGACTCGACACCGGCCGCGGGGACGGACGGTGTGCGGGTCAGTCAGCGTGTGTTCTCGAATCTGCAGGTCGGGTTCGAGTTTCCGAATCTGCGGCGCGACGTCGCGAACGGCGGGCTGTTGTCGGCCGCACCGGCCCCGCCTGGCGGGCGCTTCTGTCGGGTCCAAGTCGGATGGGACGCACGGGGCGCGGGTGCGGCGTACTCGTCGTCGACGCCGGTACGACCGGAAGCCGATCCGCTACTCGTCGCGTGCGGGTATCAGCGGACACATGACGACACGGGATCGGCCGAGAGCGTGGCCTACACCCGGGTCGACACGGGTCACGACTCGTGCACGATCTGGGCATACGCCGACGGCAAGCGGTATCAGATCGTCGGGTGTCGCGGGAACCTGCGGATCCCGATCCGGGCCGGACAGATCGGGATGTGGCTGTTCGACATGTGGGGGATCATGCTCGTCGATCCGGCCGACGCTTCGTTGCCGTCGATCACGTACGACGCGGTGGTTCCGTCGCCCGCCCAAGGGATCACGTTCAGCCTCGGCGGGTTCACGCCCGATTTGATCAGCGCCGAGTACAACATCGGCACCGAGCTCGAACTGTTGCCGGATGCGACGGCGGCGAACGCCATTGATCAGATCGCGATCGCCGAGTACATCCCCGAACTCACGGCGCGGATCTTCGCGCCGACGATCGCGCAGCGGGACATCTACTCGGACTCGGAAGCGGCGACCGCGCTAACGCTCGACATCGACGTCGGGTCGACGCAGTACAACCGGTGGAAACTCGACATCGCGTCGGGCGTTCATATCAATCCACCAGACCACCAAGAAGAGCGGCGGTTCAACGCGCTGGACCTGACGTGTAGCGTTTCCGTGCACGACACGATAACGTTCGACTGACGGTACGCGAGACGCCGTTGCAGGGGGTTCGGGTCTGCGCCCGGTTGACTTCGGTCGGCCGGGCGCGCTTTCTTTCTCGCCATAGCCCGACGCGAGTGAACCGGCCCCGGTCGCCCAGATCATCCCAGACCACAGCCCACCGCCCAGACGCACGCTCGGACGCGGCCCCGCTTCCGCGACAACTCGATTGATTGCACCCCATCCGAGCCGGGCTATGTCTGCACACGATCAACCCATCATCGACAGTTTCGAAGGCTTCGACGTCGCGTTGCCGACGGGTCGCGTGATCCGTTGCCGACCGCTCGTCGTGAGTCAGTTCGTGCACTTCTACGCGCTCTTGCGGCGGTTCACGGACCACAGCGACAGCGAGGCGTACATCGACCTGATAACCACGTTCCCCGAAGCGATCGGGTACGCCGGGCTGGTGGAAGAACTGATGCCAGGGGAGGTCATGCACTTGCTGCAGCGTTTTTTTATCCTTGCCCGCCCCTTCCCGGGAGCGACCACGTGTTCGCAATGCGGGCAGAGCCTACCGACGAACCACGTACTGAGATCGACCGGGGACTCGCCGACGTCTGGGCTGACTTCGCCCGGTGGTATGGGCGCACACCCGACCCCGGCGACTGTTGGGCAGTGACGTACGCGCTGATGATTCGGATCCCGCGGTTCATGGTCGGCGAGTCGCTTCGGATGCGTGACGCCGTCGCGGGTGCGATCGCTCGAACGTTCGGGGAACGGAACCTCGAGGGCGACATCGCCGACGAACTCGCCCGGAACTACGCCACCGCGGCCGTTCAGGCCGACGGCGTGCAGTTGGCCGTAAAGCAGAGCGGGTAGGGGACCATGGCCGAACGTATCGACATCCTCGCGACCTTCCGCGACCGGGCATCGGGACCGCTCGGCCGACTGACACGCGGACTACGAAACCTATTCGGGCTGAACGGTCTGATCGCCGGGTTCCTCGGTGTGCGCGGTCTGCAAGGCGTGATCAACGGAATCGACGAACTGATCACGCAGGGCGGGCGGTATATCAACGTCGGGCGGGCGTTCGCGGAAGTCGTCGACGACGAACGCGAGGCACTGCGCCGGTTCAGGACCGCCGCCAGCGGGACGATCGACGACTACGAACTGATGCGACAGGCGAACAGCGCGTTCCTACTCGGTGCCGCGCGGTCCGTCGATCAATTCGAACTGATGATCGAGGGGTCGCGTCGACTCGGCCGGGCACTCGGCATCGACGCGCAGTTCGCGCTCGAATCGCTGACGACGGGTATCGGTCGACAGTCGGTGAAGTGGCTCGACAATCTTGGGATCATCGTGAAGGCGGAAGACGCGTACAAGAGCGCCGCCGACGCGATGGGGATCACGGTCGGGCAACTGACCAACGCACAGAAGGCCGCGGCGTTCCAAGCTGCGGCAATGGAAGCGCTCGAGCGGAAACTCGAATCGCTCGGCGAGGACGTGGTAACCAACGCCGACCGGTTGCAGCGGCTGCGTACGTCGTTCCAGAACGTGAAGGACCGAATCGCCGAAATGCTGGCGCAGTCCGGTCCCCTGGCGGCGTTCTTCGAACGGATTCAAGGGGTCGTCGACAACCTGATCACCGTACTGGACGCGGGGGGACCGGCCGTCGGACAGGCGTTTCAGGCACTCGGCGAGATCGCCGCCGCCGAGTTCATCGCCGGGCTAGTCAGCGTGCTACCCCGACTCGGCCGCGCGATCGTCGGGTCGGTGATCGGGCTCGTGTTGCCGTCGAATCTGCGCGACCGCGTGCTCGACCTGACGGACAAGGTATTTCTTGGGATCCCCGACCGGATCGCGAACGTGTTCCGTACCGCGGCCGACGAATCGCTCGCCGAACTCGATCGACTGGCCCGCGAGGCCGAAGCCCGGATCGGGAGTATTCCGAACGTCGGGACCCCGGGCGGATCCGGCGGCGGCGACACCGGGGGCGGCGGCACGGGCGGGCGACTACTCACCCCGTCGACGCTCCGGTTCCTCGACGATCCTGGCACGTTCTTCACCAAGTGGAACGAAGGGGTCGCCGAGTCGACGCTGACGCAGGAACAGTTTGTCGAAATGGCGCGCAACGCGTCGGGCGCAGCGACCGAAGCGGCCGACGAGTGGGACCGTACGGCCGTGGTCGCGATCAACGGGGCGTCGCAGGTCGCGCAAGCGTGGATCCAAGGAACGGCGAACATCGGTCAGGCGCTCACACAGTTGGTAACGCAGATCGCGCAAGCGCGGGTCGCTCAATCCGGCGGGCTCTTCGCCGGGCCGTTGCTCGGGTTCGTCGGTGGCGTGATCTCGGGTCTATTCGGCCGCAGGGACCGCGACCCGGTACGCGTGAGTATCGCCGACATCGAACCACAGGCGGCACGGGAGCTTGAACGC
>FUIF01018600.1_pt1 | contig 19097 bp, 18 predicted proteins | sample 1003461 | NCBI WGS metagenome assembly FUIF01 (sample SAMEA80401918, study PRJEB19352) | marine metagenome | reverse complement strand
GTTCTGACGCCCAAAAAGTGGCCATATGTGCCCCGAGAGGTCACGCAAAATCCACGGCCATGACCCATGCCTACGTATTAGGCATGATGCTTACAAAGGCTAGGGACTTCGCCCTCATAGTCTCAGACACAGAGGGGCAGGCTGTTGAGTTCTTGGGGGATATCAGGGCTGAGTTAGAAGAGAACGAACCCCTTCAAGAGTTCTTTGGGGTCAAGAAGGTTCTTAAATCAACCGATACCAACTGTATCGTCCTAATGGAGGGGAATCACAAGTTCAGGATCACCGTAAGAGGCTCCGAACAGAAGGTACGGGGCCTCAAGTGGAGGGGCAAGCGTCCCAACCTAATCGTGGGGGACGACTTGGAAAATGACGAAATAGTCATGAACCCGGACGAAGGGAGAAGTTCCGCAAGTGGTTCATGAATGCCCTCCTGCCGTGCGGTTCGGATACGTGCTGGGTCCGGGTGGTTGGCACTATATTGCATGCCGACTCGATGCTGGCACGTCTTCTAGAGGACCCGACATGGCTGACGAGGAAATACGCGGCCCATGGGCCTGACTACACAGATATCCTCTGGCCGGAGCAATTCCCGGTAGAGCGTCTGAAAGCCTTGCGCGAGGCATATCAGGCACAGGGCAACCCCGAGGGTTATGCACAGGAGTACCTCAATGAGCCAATCGCCATCGAGGAAGCCTTCTTCAACCCCGACTACTTCGTCGATTTCGACCGAGACGGGAACCAGACGTTCCTGCCTAATCTGGAGTATTTCGCTGCTGCAGATTTCGCGATTTCGGAAGATGAGAAGGCCGACTACACTGCTATCGTTGTATGCGGCCTATCGCCGGAGGGCATCCTCTACGTAGTCGACGCGAAGCGTGGCCGATGGGATGCTGAACAGATAATCGAGGAGCTGGTCTCGACTCAGCTCGCATGGGAACCAAATATCTTCACGTTCGAGACAGAGAAGATCGATAAGGCCATCGGCCCCTTCCTCGATAGACACATGGGCCGCATGATCGCCAAGTACGGGCCAAAGGCCAGCCTCAATATCGAGCGTATGACCCCATCGAAGAAGAAAATCCTTCGCGCTCGCTCGATCCAAGGGATGCACAAAGCCCGGCTGGTCCGATATGACATGAAGGCGGCTTGGTGGGACGAATTTCATACAGAGCTGCTCACTATCGCCAACAGCGGGCCGAAGGGCAAGCACGATCACTATTTTGACGCCTTTGCATACATTGGACTGACCATCGATAAGTATTTTGAGGCCCTCTCCCCCGAGGAAGAGGCCGAGGAGGAATACGAGATGTTTGTACAGGAACATGGCTATGACGAAGGGCGCAACGCGACGACCGGATACTGATGATTGACGCCAAGCTACAACTAGACCAGATCCAAGACGCCGACAATATCGCGGACTTCCTCGCCGAGGACGAGCTTAACAGAGTCGGCCACGATGTGGTAGAGACCTACCTGCGGGACAAGGAATCTCGCCGTGGGTGGGAGAAGAAGAACCAGCAGGCGTCGGACCTTGCCCTGCAGGTGGTGAAGGACAAGACGTTCCCGTGGCCGGGGGCGTCTAACGTCAAATTCCCCCTGCTCACCACCTCTGCGCTACAGTTTCAGGCGCGCGCATACCCGGCGCTTGTGAAAGCCCCGAACGCGGTCAAGATGCGTGTAACTGGCGCAGACCCTGACGGTGCCAAGGCGGCCCGTGCCTCGCGCGTGGGCTCGCACATGTCCTACCAACTGCTTGAGAAGGACGAGAGCTGGGAGGAGGGCCAAGACAAGCTAATGCTGGTCGTGCCCATCCTCGGCTGCGCCTTCAAGAAGACATACTGGGACGAAAACCGCCGCCACATGTGCAGCAAGCTGGTCTTCCCCAAAGACCTCGTTGTGCATTACTACGCGAAGGACCTCGAAACCGCCGAGCGCGTGACCGAGGTATTCGAACTATCGCCGCGCATCATCCGCGAGCGCGAGTTACGCGGGCTGTATACCAAGAATGAATATGGCCCGGCACCTATGCCAACACCCAAGGAGGAGGATAAGGACGAGCATACGCCGCCGCCGGTCGACGACGACCAGCCGCGCGTATTTCTTGAGCAGCACCGATATCTGGATCTGGACGGGGATGGCTATAAGGAGCCCTACGTTGTAACGGTTGACCTGCACAGCAAGAAGGTCGCCCGCATCGTAGCGCGCTTTGACGAGATCACCACCGAGCAGGCTCTGGAAATCGAGCGCATCGAGGCACAGATGAAGGCTCTTGCGGAGTCCCTGCCGCAACCCGAAGGAGGTGATCCTAATGCAGTCATGGCGGCCATGCAGCAAGCGCAGCGTATTGAGCCCACGCTGCTCGCCATGGAGCGACGTAAACAGGAACTAGGCGCTGAGCCGCCCAAGGTTCTTCGTATAACGCCGCTTCAGTATTTCACCAAATACTCGTTCATACCGTCGCCGGACGGCTCGTTTTACGACCTTGGGTTCGGGGCACTACTTGGCCCACTGAACGACAGCGTCAACACGCTAATCAACCAAATCCTTGACTCAGGCACCCTGCAGAACTCGCAGACGGGCTTTGTGGGTAGGGGCGCACGCATGAAGGGAGGCCGCATCCGCTTCTCGCCTTATGAGTGGGTCAAGGTCGATGTTGCGGGTGGCCAGCTTAAGGACAATCTGGTCCCCCTCCCCGTTAACCCGCCCTCGCCGGTCCTGTTCAACATGCTATCGCTGTTGATCCAGTACGCCGAGCGTCTGGGCTCATCTACGGACATTCTCACAGGTGAAAATCCGGGACAGAACACCCCTGCATATAACATGTCTGCGATGCTTGAGCAGGGCTTGCAGGTATTTAATGGCATCTTTAAGCGGATATACCGATCCTTCCGCTCAGAGGTTAGGAAGGTATACAAACTTAACGCAATCTACCTCCCCGAGAAGGAATACTTCCAGTACCACGACGGGGACGAGTTCGTCTACCGATCAGACTACGGGGGCGACCCGTCAGACCTGATCCCGGCCGCTGACCCTAGCGCCTTCTCAAATCAGGAGAAGATGGTCAAGGCCCAGATGGTGGCCGAGCGCGCGATGATGTCGCCGGGCTACAACCCCATCGAGGTTGAGATGCGGATGCTGGAGGCGCTGGACATCCCTGACATTCAGGCCGTGTTCCCGCTGCAGCAAGTTGAGGAGAAGGACGAACAGGGCAATGTCACAGGTACAAAGATGGACTACGTGTTCCCGCCGCAGCCAGACCCAGAATTTGAGATCAAGCGTCAGGAAGAGCAACGCCGGACGTTGGAATCTCAGACCCGCTCCGAGGTGCAGTACATGAATGCCGAGGCCGACATGATCCTGAAGACGGCGCAGGCCGAGAAGCTGCAGGACCAGAAGGCCATCGACCGGCTGACATTGCTGGCCAAGGAGCTGGAAAGCAAGCGCAAATATTTGGCCGACATTGAGAAGGCAAATGCAACCAAGCAAAGAGCAGATAGACGAGTGGACTGAAAGTCCGGTGACGCGCTACCTCGTAGAGCGTTTAAAAGAAGAAGAAGAACGATACCAAGAAGCACATATCGCGGCATTCACCCCATTCGACGCGCAACGGACGCAGGAGATCATGGCAGGGCTTAACGGCGCGCTGGATTTCATTGCGGTAATCATCGACACGCTAGAAGAAGGGAGTGGATTATTCCATGACGAACCAGACGGGGATCTACCCGAGTGGGAACAGGATCTTAGTTAAGCCGGACCCGGTTGACGATGGGCTTGAAACCGACCTCATCGCTATTCCGGACGCCATCAAAGAGAAGTACGGGCAGGCACAGTCAACGGGCACGTTGATCGCTGTCGGCCCTGATGCGTTTACGCACAAGGTAGAGCAGGTGCATCGCAACATCGACGGAGAGCTTCGCCTCGCCGAGCACCGGGTGACCGGGTACTCGGAGGCGTTTGCCGACTGTGGTGACCGCGTGGCATTTGCCAAGTACGGCGGGTTGAACGTTATCGGTAAGGACGGCGAAACGTATCGCATCCTGAACGACGAGGACGTGACCGCCCGCATCGATCCCGAGGTCAATTTTAACGACCTCGCAGTGAGGAAGAAATGAGCGACGTAGAAGAGCAAGCACGGAAAGAGGGCTGGGTTCCGAAAGAGGAATGGTCTGGCCCTGAAGAGCAGTGGAAACCCGCTGAGCAGTTCGTTGAGGACGGCCAGAAGATCAACGGCATCCTTCGCAGCAAGGTCGAGAAGCTGGAGCAGAAGATCGCCAGCCAGACTGACACCTTGCAGAAGGTGACGCAGTTCGCTGAGAAGGCTGTCGCCCGAGAAACCCGCCAGAAGGAGGCAGCACTCAGGAAGCTTGAGGCACTCCGAAAGCAGGCCATCGAGGACGGTGACGGTGAGACGTTCACCCGAGCCGAGGACGGCATCAACAAACTGCGCAGCAATATGGCGCAGGAGCAGCCCTCATTCCAGCCGCAGCCGCAGGAGACATCCCCGGCCGGTCAGGAGTGGCTCGCTAACAATCCGTGGTACGGGAAAGACCCCGTTGCCACGGCTTACGCGGAACGGGTTGCCGAATCGCTGCAGATGCGCGGTTACACAGAAGAGAACCAAGCGTTTTTTGAGAAAGTAGACGAGAGCCTGAGGTTCGAGCCGGACATCGCTAAGCGTATCGGCAAGACGCGGCCTGCATCGCCCGTAGAAGGCGACACAACGCCTGTGCAAGCGGGCAAGCAGGACTGGAGCGCATTGCCGCCTGACGCTCGCAAAGAGTGCGAGCAGTTCATGCGGGATATCCCGGGCTTCACTAAAGAACAATACCTTAGCCAGTACGACTGGGAGAGCTAACCATGCCAACCACCACCAGAAAGACAGAAAAAGCCGATGGGAAAACGACGCGCCGCCGATTCGGTGGCCGCCGCCAGAAGCTGCAGGTAGAACCGATTGACGGCTATCGACTTCGTTGGATCAACGATCAAGACGGTCGCATTCAGGACGCCATCGAGGGCGGGTACGAGTTCGTGGAAAAGTCCGAGATCCCTGAAGGGGTCGGCGATGGGCAGATCCATCAGGACAACAGCGACCTAAACTCGCGGGTATCAAAAGTGGTCTCACGCGGTGAGCCAATCATCCGAGCCTTTTTGATGAAGATCAAAGAGGAATACTACCTTGAGGACCAAGCCGCTAAGGAAGAGGTCAACAAGGCGACGGATGAGGCCATGCGCATGGGGTCACCCAGTGGCAACGTGGTAGACAACCAGTATGTACCGGAAGGACATCAACAAAAAGTTTAGCCACGTTTCCATCCTCACTTTTCCTAAAAGGATGAAAATAAATGGCAAACGCTGACGCTGCATTTGGTCTGCGCCCCGTGGGTGGCCTTGACGGCTCCCCGTACAACGGTGCGACGATCACTTGCGTAATCCCGTCATCGGACTCTACGGCAACGTTCATCGGCGACCCTGTTCGCCTGCTGGGCTCCGCTGTACAGGTTGGTGACGCTTACTATCCGTCCGTCGCACAGGGCACGGCTAACGCCGAGTTCTTCGGCGTGGTTGTGTCGTTCGCGGCAAACCCGGATAACCTTAGCCAGCAGTATCGAGTTGCATCAACCGAGCGCGTATGTCAGGTGGTTCCGGCCCTTGACAACCTGTTCGCGGTGCAGGCCGATGAGGACATTGTTGTAGCTGACATTGGCAACACCGCCGACTTCGTCAACTCGACTAACGTCCTGACTGCAGGCAACACCTCAACCGGCATCTCCGGCGTTGAGCTTGACAGCTCCAACGTTGGCACGGGTGCCAACTTCCTGATCTTGGGCGTCTACAACGCGCCGGACAACGATCTGGATACCAACAACCCGGTTGTTATCGGGCGTCTTAACGAATCATCGCTTCGCGGTGATGGCACTGGCGTATAAGGAGATTAACCGATGGCTGTTATTGCAACGGGTAATCACCCGAAAAGCCTGTGGCCGGGCGTTCACGCTTGGTTTGGCGCTAAATACGACGAGCATCCGGCTGAGTACACCGACATCTTCGAGGTCAAGACGTCCAACAAGAACTATGAGGAACTTGTTGAACAGACCGGCTTCGGGCTTGCCCCGGTAAAACCTGAAGGTGCAAGCACTGCATATGACTCTCACTCGCAGGGGATCATCTCTCGCGGGACGAACGTTGCCTACTCGCTGGGCTACATCGTCACCCGTGAAGAGCTGGCCGACAACCTGTACAAGGAGGTCTCCATGCAGCGCGCCGCATCTCTGGCGTACTCGATGGCGCAGACGCGCGAAAACGTGGGCGCTAACGTCCTCAACCGTGCGTTTAACTCCAGCTACACCGGCGGCGATGGTGTCGAGCTTCTCTCCGATGCTCACCCGTCACTGGCAGGTAACCAGTCGAACGAACTGGCGACGCCCGCTGATCTGTCTGAAGCCTCTCTGGAGGACCTGACGATTCAGATCATGGACGCAGTCAATTCGCGTGGCCTCAAGATCTCCTTGATGCCCAAGAAGCTGATTATCCCGACCGCGCTGGTATATGACGCTCACCGCATCCTGCGTTCTACGCAGCAGTCTGGCACCGCTAATAACGATGTCAACGCGCTGCGCAGTCTGTCAGTGATTCCGGAGATCTGCGTCAACCACTACCTGACCGATTCGAACGCATTCTTCGTCAAGACGAATGCGCCGAGCGGTCTGTGCTGGTTCGACCGTGAACCGGTCCAGTTCACCAAGGACACGGACTTCGACACGGACAACGCCAAGGCGAAGGCATACATGCGTTTCGTCGCCTTCTGGGGCGACTGGCGCACGATGTACGGGTCTGAGGGCGCTTAATTCTGAGGGTACAAACAGACCTCAGATCTTGAGAGGGGGCTTCGGCCCCCTTTCTTTTGTTTTGTTCTGATTCAGGAGAATTGGCCAATGGCTGGAACAAACTTTCCGTCGGGTCTTGCGACCCGCAAGCAGTATTCAAACGGTGACACGACCAACTCGACGGCAACAACGTCGGCGTCGGGCGCGTCCACCAAATTCATTCGCCGTCAAGCCGTAATTCGGTGCGACGCGCAAACTTCTGAGCAAACCACGGACTTCACGTTTCCGGCGAGCGCCATCGTTCACGATGTGTTCATCAACGTCATCACCGCTGACGCCACGGAAACCGTTGATGTCGGCACCGCCGGCACATCGAACGACCCTAACGGCTTCCTTGCCGGGGCATCGCTTGCCAACACCGGTCTTGTGTTCGGCTCCCTTGCAGATGGCGCTGTAACGCGCGGTGCGCTCTTGTTTGAGATTACGGAGGCCACGACTGCGGCTGCCCGTAATCCGTACATCATCGGCGCTGACCCGGTTACGTATACCTGCTCTGCAGGCTCTGACACGGCCGTCTTCGACATCATCATCGACTACACCGAAGTTGTCACTGAGGCATAATCATGACCGGATTCGTTATCTCCAGTGGGGAGCTGACGGCTGACGGGATCGTTTACAATGGTCGGACCCTCCTCGCGGGGGTCCAGATCATCACAGACGGCACCAACGACGCCACGGTTATCCTCTACGACAACACGGCTGCGTCTGGTAAGCAGGCATTTCAAGGCGGGTGCCCCGGAGCTGAGGACTCGAAGTTTATCGGCTTCGACCGCCCTGTGCGCTGTGAAAACGGGCTTTACCTTGACATCACCGGCACCGGCGCCAGCTGCATCGTTTACACGGGCTAATGGCGACATCAGGCTCTAAAGATTTCAGCATCACCCGCGCCCAGATCATCGAGGCCGCCCTTCGCAAGATTGGCGCTACGATCAGGGTGAGAGCCCCAGTGGCGACGAGACGGTGGGTGCTGCGCTTGCCCTTAACCTGATGGTTAAGGAGTGGGCGGCACGTGGGATTGACATCTTTCTGCGGGAGGAGGTGACCCTCTTCCTGCAGAAGGATCAGCAGTCCTACCTGTTGGGGGCAACGTCTACGGACCACGCCACCACCTCCTTTGCGGAGACCACGACCACGGCCGCCCTGACGGCGTCCGATACGGTTGTGGCCGTAACCTCATCGACGGGCATGACGGCGGCTGACAATGTCGGCGTGAAGCTCGACGATGATTCTATTCACTGGGACACCATCGCCAGCGTCGACTCTGCCACGCAGATAACGCTAACGACAGGCGTTACAGGGGCTGCAGCATCGGGTAATAAGGTCTACGCCTACACTACCCGCGCAAACCGCCCACAACGCATCCTACACGCCTTCAGACGCAATACGAGCAGCTATGACTCGGACGTTCGTCTGGTGGGCGAGAAGGAATACCAGAGCCAGTCAAACAAGCTGTCCGAGGGACCTCCGGTCGAGGCATTCTATCGACAGGAGCTAGACAACGGCCGCCTGTATGTGTGGCCGGTTGACGGTGGTGCTGACTGGGACAAGCTGGTCCTGATTAGCCAGACCCTGCCCGACGACTTCGATGCTGCCGGCAATAACCCTGAGTTCCCCATCGAGTGGGGTAACGCCATCGTGTGGAATCTGGCCGCCGAACTCGCCTCTGAGTATGGCCTGCCCGAAAACACACAGGGGCGTCTGTGGCGCATTGCTGAGTTCAAGTTCAACGAGCTTCTCGCCTATGACGACGAGAATGCGAGCGTAACGCTTTCACTGGAGCCTCGATGGCATTCGCGATACTAGGAACCCCTAAGCCTCAGTTTTTCGACTCGTCAGGGTCTCCATTAGCCGGCGGTACTCTTGCTGTTCTTGAGCCGAGCGATGAATCAAACAAGGCGTCGTATCCGACTGCGGACGATGCTGATGCGCAGACGAATGCGAATGCAAACCCTCTAACGCTTGATTCGCGCGGCGAACCCAGTGCGGGGCTTTTCGGCCGTGATGGTGAGACATATCGTTTAGTCCTCCGTGATAGTTCTGGTAATACGATTTGGACAGCAGATGATATACAAGTCCCCTCGGCAACGCAAGCGACCATCGGGCAGGCCCTGTATCCACGCACTGCGGACGAAATCAGCGCAGGTGTAACGCCGAGCAATTACAGCTATCCGGCTGGTAACGTCCTGCGCTATGGAGCGGACTCTACCGGCGCGGGAAGCTCAAGCACGGCAATCTCTAATGCCATATCCGCTAATGACTCGATATATATCCCAGACGGGACATACACGCTAACGTCCACGCTGAGCATCACCGCAGATCAGGAGATCATTGGGCAGTCGTCCAGTAACACGATCATCTCGGCTAGCGGGATAACCGGATCTGTAATTGATATAGATCCGGGCACGGGCGGCGCTGCTATTCGTCACCTGAAGATCCACAACTTGCGATTCCAGGTAGCTAGCGGCACGCCTAATAACTTTATCCACGTAGTTGCTAATGCGACCTACGTCAGCACCGGCCTCAACTTCGAGGACCTACACTTTGACAGCACGGGCGGCAACATTGACCGTGCGCATGTTGAAATCACCCACTGCTGGGACAGCGTATTCCGTAGGTTCTCGCATCGCGGGACAGCCACTATCGCCGCAGTCTATCTGCACTCGGAGCTGTCTAGCGGCTCAGTCAACGGGATCATGCTGCAGGACATCTACACGGGCATGACTTCGACGCCTTACGGCATCTTAGCGGCTCGTGACAGCGGTGCGCCCGTCCTCACTGCGTTGCAGGTACTCAACGCCACCGTGCAGGGGCACACAGATGCTGGCGTCATGATCTGCGACACATACGGATGCGTGGTGCAGAACACATACGGCGAAGATAACGATACTGATGTGCAATTCGGCGATTACAACAAGACCACCATCGACGGGCTGCAGACAACGCGCTCAGTACACAGCGGGACCATCATTGGCGGCTTTCACAATGTAGACGCCAGCGACACCGCTATCAGGTTGGACTCTGGCAGTAACCATCTCGTGATCAACCCCACCATGCTGGTCAACTCTGGCAACTGGTACGACATTGGCCGCGTTGGGGGTGTTCATATACAGACTGGCGGCGACATCAGCAACGGCGAGCTGCTTGACAACATCGCATTCAACGCCAGTGCCCATACCACCACAGAAGTCCTAGTAACCCACTTCGGTCGGGCAGACGGCGCACTGCAACTGCAGACTGATCCGTATCAGTTCATCTTGAACAACGACGGCAACGCCTACCCGCTTGACGCCAATGGGACCACTACATTTGCAGACGCGGACGCTACGCCAAGCGTGGCGGGGGGCGGCAAGGTCTTCATCACTGCCAACACCGGGGCGACCACCATTACCGACTTCGACGACGGGCGCGCCGGGCAGGAAATCGTTGTCATCATCAACGACGGCAATACGACGATAGATTTTTACCAGTTCCGGACTGCTCGGCAATGCGGGTGTCGATTGGTCGCCCGGCGATGGAGACCACATGACTTGTGTGTACGACGGTACTGACTGGTACTGCACCATCTCGGATAACACAGCGTAATGGCATTCCCACTCATCCCACCCGAGATTCAGTTTTTTGACTCATCGGGCAGTCCGCTCGTCGGTGGCACGGTCACTTTTCGGGACCCGTCGACTAACAACCTGATCGACACCTACCCCACGGCAGACGATGCCGATGCGGGCACTAATGCCAACGCAAACCCGCTAACCCTCAACGCACGCGGTGCGGCCGCTGATGGCATCTACCTGCCAGACGGCACGGTGTATCGCGTGATACTGGCTGACGCCGAGGGCAATAACATCTGGACCGAGGATGACGTGCTCGCTCCGAGGCGAGGTGAGCTGCTGGCGGCAGAGGAAACCGCTGCAGGCGTAACCCCGACAGACATGGCTTACCCGGTCGGAAATGCGCGACGTTATGGGGCTGTAGGTGATGGTGCGACAGATGATTCCACAGCGATCACCAACTGGCTGAGCGTAGGCCAGCAGGGCATCCCGCTAACCATCGACCACGGCACCTATGTCTGCTCAACGTGGACGCAGTTCAGCGTCAGCTCTGATCTATATATCAAGTCCAACGGTGACGCGATCATTCAGGGCACGGCTAGCGATGACTTCCTGCGCGCCAATGGTGGCGGGATCGATATTGAGGGCGTCGGGTTCAACCAGTGGAATCACGTCATCCAGAACGACACCGCTGATAGCGGCACGACAGCGTTCCTCAACGTGCGCTACTGCCGTTTCACGAACGTCAACCTGTACTGCATATACATAGAACGGGCAATCGACCGCTTCAACATCTCGGATAACCGCTTCGAGACTATCAGCACTGGTTGTGTTCTGATCGGCACTGACACCTACGCCAATCAAGACACGTGGCGTCGCGGCATCGTTAGCAGAAACCATGCAAAGGACATCAACAACAGCGGAGCTGGAAACGCACACTTCCTGCTGTTCCTCGGCCGCGACTGCATCGCGTCGGATAACTACATCGAGAATGTTACCAGCAACACCGGCGAGGCGTGGGGGATCTACTTCAAGTCCCGGTACGGCTCGATCCACGGCAACGTCATCCGGTCAGTTCAGTCTACCAGCTCGAACTCGATCGGCATCAACGTTAAGGGTGATGACAGGTCAACCACCACGGGTACACAGGGCTTCGCCACGACTGTCCACGGGAACACCTTGATAGGCCCAGCGGCCACTTCTGGGAACGTTCTGGCTATCCAGCTCGCCTGCGAGGATGTGCAGGCTTACAACAACTACATGGAAGGCTGGATTCTGGGCGTTGTCACCACCGGCGGCGGGGACAACATCAGCATCAACGACAACACGTTCATCGGCGTCAACACCTCAGCCGGCACCTACGGCATCAACGCCAACCACTACGGCGACAACTTTCTCGTGTCAGGCAACAACATCGATACGTGCGATAACGCAGTCCGGGTGGCCGACAACGGCACAGGCGACGTCACCAACTGGTCATTCACCGGGAACACCGCCTATAACTGCGGTACTTCAGCATTCGAGGTGCTCACCAGCTCGCAGGCGATCAACAACCTGTCCATCACTGACAACAACGTCGACACGGCCACATCCTTCCTGAACGTCGGCAACGTCAACGGACTGAGCGTCACGGGCAACCAGTGGAGCAACCTGTCGGGCGGTAACGAGACCATCTTCACGGTGACGCTGCCTAACCCGCAGAACATCTATGTGGCGGACAACGGTCCGTTCGAAGTGCAGACCACCGACGGCACCATCACGTCAATAGCCCGCTGGGACTTCCCAGACAACACCGCCGTGATGGCGGAGTATGAGGTGATCGGCATGGAGTCAGATGGCTCAGATAGAGCGCTATATCGCGATGGCGGCCTGTTCTACGTAGATGGTGGAAACCTCACACAGCAGGGATCGACATATAACTTAGCGACGGCCATTGAGTCAGACGCCACGTGGGGCGGTGCCAGTTTTGTCGTGTCGGGCGACGGGCTTTTCCTGCGCGTTACCGGTGTCGCCAGTCAAACCATTAACTGGAAGTGCACCTACAAGATAAGCTCGATTAACTAAGCATGATTATCCAACTAAGAGGCGGCGTTGAGGGGCGCTCTACCGCAGTATCCCCTGAAAACGCCATCAACCTGATGTATGAGCGAGGGGAGAATGGCGAATCGCTGATAAGCAATGCGGGGGCAACAGAGTTTGTCGACCTCGGTTCGGGGGTAGTGCGCGGTGGCATCGAGTACAACGACTTGGCCTACTTCGTACTTGGAAGCACGCTTTACGAGGTGGACAGCGCCGGCACCGCGACATCGCGGGGCAGCCTGCTAACCTCATCAGGCCGCGTAAGCATCGCGCATAACGGTGTTCGCTCAGGCTCCAATCAGCAGATCTGCATTGTAGACGGCACATACGGATACATCTACGACAACACCACGTCGACGCTGTCACAAATCACGGATGCCGACTTTAACGCCTCATCGCATGTCGTGTTCATCGATGGCTACTTCATCTTCCTGCGCACCAACTCGGACCAGCTAGACCTGTCCGCGCTGTATGACGGGACCAGCATCGACGCGCTCGATGTGTTCTCAGCAGAGGGTGGCCCGGACAACGGTGTGTCGATCATTGCCGATCAGCGCCAGTTGTTCGTGTTCGGTAAGCAGTCACTGGAGGTGTTCTACAACACGGGTGATGCTGATACACCGTTCCAGCGCTATCAGGGTGGCTTCAAGCAGACCGGCTGCGCGGCGGCATTCAGTCCGGCGCGAGTTGACAATAATATCTGCTGGCTGACGAAGAACGAGCGTGGCCATGGTCAGGTAGCGATGATGGGCGAGGCTTTCCTGCCGCAGATTATCTCGACGCCTGAGCTTGACTACCAGATATCGACCTACACCACCATCGACGATGCGTTCGGCTATGCCTACCAGTTCGAGGGGCATGAGTTCTACGTGTTGACGTTCCCGACCGAGCAGAAAGTCTGGGCGTATGACTTCAGCACCCAGCGCTGGCATCAGCGCGGCCATAATATTGATGGTGAACTGTCCCGCGAGCGGTATAATTGCCACATCTTTGCACACGGCAAACACCTGCTGGGGGACTACTCGAATGGCAAGATATACCAACTGGACGGGAACACGTTCACGTTCGACGGCACGCGAGTGCCCCGCGTCGTTACGACACCGAATATCACAGACGAGGAGCGACGCATCGCTATATCTGCCGCCCAACTCGACATGGAAGAGGGGCAGGGTGATCCTAACGTTTCCACAGACACCACGGTATGGCTCTCGTATAGCAAAGATGGCGGTCATACGTACACTGACGAGGTCAGCCGGGACATGGGCGATGCGGGGAATTACGCCAAGAGGGTCATCTGGCGGCGCTTGGGAATTGCGCGCAACTGGACCTTTAAGATTCGCACGTGGACCCCGAACAAGGTGGTCATGAAGGGCTTGTATCTGAGGCCGTATGGCGGTCAATGACAGAGTACGCGAGAACCCCCGGTTTAACCGGATGCCGCGTACTGAGGCCGAGTGGGCCGCGTACAACCTAGAGCTAACCCGATGGGTGCTGCGCGCCGCAAGGCTTGGTGACGGCTCTCTAACGGACGCCTCCGGCACGACCATCAACGGCCTTGACGAGATGCCCGGGACGGTCGCCTCTGAGCGCTCCATCCCGATGGTCCTGACGGGGAATGGCGGGAGCCTAATGATGTCCTCCCCGCTGACAGCAACGGATGCCGGGGCAAGCGCAACCGTGAGCGTGGCAGCATTCACCCTGTACACCTCGCAGGGCAATATCTCCTACAACGCGGGCTCTATCACGGGCCTGACGCACGCGACCACGTACTACATCTACGCGGACGATGACTACGCGGGCGGGACGGTCACCTATTCGGCCAGCACGACGCAGACCGATCTGGTGGCGAACGTCAACCGTCTGTTTGTGGGGAACGTGACAACGCCTGCCGCAGCCTCTACCGAAGGAGTTACGGGCATCACCAACGCTAACCCTTGCGTGGTGACGGTCAGCAGCGCACACGGGCGCGCAACGGGCGATGAGGTCACAATTACGGGCATCGTGGATAACGGCCCCAACGGGGACCTTGAGAGTCAGCTCAACGGCAACCCATTTACACTGACAGTTCTGACGTCAACCACATTCAGTCTAGATACAGATACCAGCGGCCTGACCAACACTTATGTGAGTGGCGGGTCCTGTTCATTTAGTACACCCGCACAGAGCGGCGGCCCGAGTGGCGGCGGCGGAGGCTGGGGTGGAGGGTATGAGGACCCATGATCGAGATCTTGAAAGAATATGAGCCGGGCGACGACTTCGTTGTCCTGCGTGTAATTTGCCCGCCCTTGAAGGAGAAGCGGGTATCTGTGTCCGTTGCTGGCCTAGCCGAGGGCTCTGTCACCATCGAGGGCGAGATGGAGCGCGAGCGCGAGGATGCCCAGCGACGCCTTGACATGCACAACAAAGTGCAGGAGATGCTCTGATGGGGCTGTTCAGTACCATCGGTGGCCTGATCGGAACCATTGGCGGGCCCGTGGGGACGGCAATCGGTGGCAGCATTGGCAGCCTCATCGACGGCAAGCAGCAGTCTGATGCGGCCAAGCGAGCGACACAAGCGCAGGTTGACGCATCCGATGCCCAGATCGCTGAATGGCAACGCCAGTACAACCAGACCCGAGATGACTATGAGCCTTGGCGCCAGGCCGGCGAGACCGCTCTAGACGCTGTCATGTCTCTTACAGGGCTTCCAAGCGGTGGGGGCGCACCTACCCCTACGGGTGGGGGTAGTTTCCCCCTGTCCGTGTCTACAAGGGCTAATACAATGCCCGGCTATGATCCTGCCCAGCGATTCGGGGGCATGGACAACAATTCAGGCGGGACGTGGGGTGGCCGAGGGTCTTCCTACCATCGGCGCATCATCCAGCCCCGGTACGCGGGTGGCTCAATGATTCCCTTGGGTCACTACAACGTGGGTGAACTGAACCCGGAGCGAGTATTCCAGAATGGCTCCTACACGCGCACGCGCCAGCCCCGGTCGATGACCGGTCAGCAGGGTTATGTCGCAAAGGGTGATTTGCAGCCGGGCAAGCTGCAGCCCGGAGCGGTGGGTAGTGTGTTTACCCCACAGGAGAATCCGGGCGGTCAGCCGGGGCGTTACAACTTCATGACGGACCCCGGGTACGAGTTCCGCACCAACGAGGGTCTTCGCGCCCTAGACCGCAGCGCAGCGGCCCGTGGTAGCCTGTTGACGGGCGGGCACAACAAGGCCCTGATTCGCTATGGTCAGGACTACGCCTCGAACGAGTACGCGAACATCTACAACCGTATTGCGAACATCGCGCAACTGGGCCAGACGGCTAACGCAGCTATCGCTAACGCTGGTGCAAACTCCACGGCGGGCGTTACGGGCGCTCAGGGCGACGCAGGTTATGCAAACGCTTCCGGATACGTTGGCCGCGCGAATGCATGGTCCAATGCTGGCGAGCAGATTGCCAAGCTGCCGTGGGATAGCGTGTTTGGGCCGCAGATAAACGAAATCGATACTTCAACGTTCCCGCAGAGGCGCTGACATGCCAGTATTCAACACAGCAGCACACATGCGGCCGGCCAAGATCGTTGATGCGATGTATGAGGGCCAACAGGCCCGGCAGGCGATCCAGTCCAACGCCGAGAAGATCAAGACCCAGCAGATCCAGAACGAGGCCATGCCGGGGCAGATCGCGGAGGAGGTTGCTGCATCGGCGACTCGCCGAAAGACTGCAATGGCCGAGAACGAGCGGGCAGAGCAGCAGGCCCTGTTTGAGTGGCAGATGAAAACTGCCCCCGCGATGGTTCGCGCCTACGAGCAAAGCCCCGAGGTGGCCAACCAGCTATACCGCCAACTTCAATCATCCGCTCCTCCGGCGTACCACCGGATGCTCGCGGAGCAGGGCGGCGTGGACTTGTTTGATGAGGACGACTACCAAATGGCCAAGCAGCTTATCGGGCCATCGCAGTCGCAGATCGGTCAGGTTCAGCCGTCCAACTGGCAGCCCGACTCCCTGCAAAGATTTGCCGAGACAGGCAACTATGGCGAACTGTCACCGGTTGCGTCGGCCGATGGTGCCAAGCCCCTCGTCAAGACAATCACGGTCACCGACCCCGAAACGGGAGATGATGTTGAGAAACTCGTATCCTTTGACCCGGTCACGCTGCAGCCCATCGGCGAGAGAGAGCTTAGCCGGTCGACCGACCCCAGCAAGCAGAACGTTGCAGATGCTGTCGACATTACCACGGAGTTCCTCGAAACAGAGGGCGCTATCGAGGCAGTCTACGGCAATATCAAGGGCAACGTCCCGACTTTCTTCGGCGAGGCCAAGGACCTGAACATCAAGCGCAAGCAGCTTGTTAACCTGCTGACGTTGGCCATGCGTGGGCAGCTCAAGGGGCAGGGAACGGTATCCGACTTCGAGGCCAAGATGCTGGCGAAGGCTGCAACCATCCTCGATGAGCGCACCATCTCTCCGTCTGCGGCGAGGGATGCCATGCAGGCCCTGCACGACACGCTTCGAGGCAAGTACAAGGACATCAGTTCAGGCACAGAGTCGGCTGCCGAGATCGAGGCGCGGGTATTTGGCGAGGACGCCAGTGCAGTGATACAGCGTAACTCGTTCCGTCGACAGCGCATAACGCCCGAGAGGGAGCGAGAGCTAACCAATCCGGATAATTGGTAATGCCTGAAATCCAAAACAATGACGAGGCACGACTGCTCGCGGAGTTTCTTCGGGACAACCCCGACCTAGACCCGCAAAAGCGCCAGAACATGCTCATGGCGCTCGATGCCTACGACCGTGGCGGTCGCGTACAGCAACGGGACTTCACTCGCGAACTCGGCATCCCCAACTCTGGCATCAAGCCGGTTGACGACCTTGCCGAGAGCGTCACACGCGCAACGCTGAACACTGCCCGCCCGATACTGGAGACGGCAGCCAAGGTCGCCGTGACGGTCCCGACCGATATGCTGTCGAAGGGGTACAACTGGATCTCCGACGAGGGCGGCTTTGACGATACTGTCCTTGAAGGCACGCGATTCCGCGATGACTCCACCCAGTGGCTTGAAGAGCAATACGACAAGTTCTCTCCACGCGACGATGAGCTGACCCGGACAGAGGGCCGGATGCGTCAGGCGACCGAGCTTGCAACGGCCGGCATGGCCCTCCCTGCGGCCGCGCAGACGCGCGCGCTTGGTGCTGCCGACGACATTGTCGGCGCGCTACCGAAGCGCCCTGTATCAGCAGCGCTTGCGGCAGAGCCTGCCTCACAGTTCGTTGGTGCCATTGCGGCCGAGGATGTCAGACAGCGCATGGAAGACGAGGGCTTTGGCAACGTCAGTCAGTTGAGTGCCTCGTTCCTTGCGGGAGGTATGGCTGGCTACTTCATGTCAACGGGCTCATCATCGCTGCGCTATGGTGCCCAGCTCGCCCGCGAGAACACTGATCTCGGCATCACCCGAGGTGGGCGTGAGCGTATCACGGGACGCACGCTTGCCCGCGAGGCAACCGATCCTGAGAGCGCAGCGGCGGCACTGGACGACCCGAAGAACTACGAGAACTTCGTCTACGCCGATCCGCGTACCGGAACTGTAGCCCGAGACCCGGGCCTGCTTGCTAACCAGAGGCGCATCGAAAACCTGAACCCCGGTGGCCGCACAACTGCGGAATATTCGGGGGCCAACCAGCGACGCATTCTCGCGCAGGACGCGCAGATCGACCAGCGCCCGATCACGGCGCAGGAGGCCGAACGAGCCGCTATTGGTGCGCGCGACCGTTCTGCAGCATTCCAGCAGAACATCATCCCCGAGGAGCTTGACAAGCCGTGGAAGGTTGCGGCCATCGAGATGTACAAGCAGCTCCGCGCCGACAACCCGACCATGACCGACAGGCAGGTCAAGGATCTGGTTAAGAGGCCGGGCGGCACGCCGATGACCAAGGAGAAACGGCAGTGGCTTAACTCCTTGCATGTCGACGAGGCGGGCGGAACATACTCTATCGGTGGGGTCAACGAGGTCCGGACGCTCCGCACAACGCTTGACATGATTGACGAGCTTCGCGGGGCCGGTGAAGGGCGGGTCAACCCCTACGTCATCGATGCGCTCGAAAAGGCTCGCAACGCTATCACGTCGGCCGAGGTTAAGGCAAACAGCCGATCCGGCTCTGCAAGCAAGACCGGCGAGGTTGTGGCTATGGTCAACGACCTGTACGCAGCGCGCAAGTACATCAATGATATGGTGTACGGCCGCTATAGCGACTCGCGTGACTTCAAGGTGGCCTCTGGTCAGTTGAAGCGAATCATCGCCTCAATTGATGACCAGATGGAGAGCGTCGCTCCCGGCTATCGCGCTTACATGGACGAGTGGGCAAGGGCCTCCCGGGAGATCGACACCCAGCGGGCACTGCGCGAGATTCGGTCCAAAGTCTACGACCAGCCTGACCCGATCACGGGAGAGGACATCATCCACCCGGGGCGCTTCAAGCGCGCCGTTGTGGCTGCTGAGGCAGATGGGATCATCCCTGACGACGCTTTGGCCGTCTTGTGGCGCATTGCTGGCGACATCGATGCTGCACGTGCTGCTAGTACACCGGTTGTGCGCCCATCAGGCTCTGACACG
>FUIF01008140.1_pt1 | contig 19107 bp, 24 predicted proteins | sample 1003461 | NCBI WGS metagenome assembly FUIF01 (sample SAMEA80401918, study PRJEB19352) | marine metagenome | reverse complement strand
CCACCACCACGAGCGGGCTCGCGAAGCCCAAGCAGAGTTGGAGGGATGCGCGTGAGTATGGGCTGGTGTGTACCGTCCTCAAAGTGGGGCCGGGGTGCGCGCCTGAACTCCGCCCCGACGTGCAGGTACTAGTCCCCATGTTCGGGGGTGTGTGTGTGTACGATCTCACGGAAGGGGGTGAGACGGACTTGTGGATCGTGGGGGATGGGGAGGTGATGTGCGTGTTGGAGCGTAGTGATGCTGGGTGAGTTAGGAGCAGGCGCGCTCCGTTCCCTCCTCGCGGAGATCGAGGGGCATAAGGGGTCGTTGCTCTACGCTGCGAGGCAGGCGTACCTCAAGGAATCGGTGCGCACAGGGGACACGGGGTGGCTCGACGACCCCTCCCTTGAGGACGCACGTACACGCACTGACAAGGAAGTGTGGTTCGCGCTCGGTGTCCGCTTTGCGCTGATGCGTGATATAATGTCGCTCGACGGTATCAAACAGGCAGCGGAGATGCGGCTCCGCAAGCTGGAGCGGGAGACGAGATGAGCGAGGAAGACACCAAAGGAAAGGGCGAGGAGGAGAAGGGTGGGCTGGACCCACTCGTAGCGGAGATCCGCGAACTCGCCTCTGCCACCGCCGCGGTGGCGAAGAACGCGGCCCCGCAGCCCGACCCACCCGAAGACCCGCAGGCGAAGCTCAACTCCGCGATGGAGGACTTCAATAAGCTGTGCGAGGATGGGAAGTACAAGGAGGGGCTGCAGAAGGTGATGCAGGCGATCCCGCAGGCCCCCAAGGCGGACATCACCAAGGCCCCGGGGTACGGGGCGCTCACCCGCGCCGTGGCTCGCGAAGTGCGGCAGGGGCATCAGTGGGTGTTCGACGCGCACGGGGATGAGGTGAAGCAGGCGATTGCCGACCTCCCGCCCGAGCAGCGCATGGATGAGGATGCGGTGCAACGCGTCGTACGCGACGTGGAAGCCGCGCACTCTTCCGAGTTCATCGAGCATCAGGTGGAGGAGAGGATCAAGAAGCGCGACGAGGAGCGCGACACCTCCGCCCCCACCATCGCCCCCGATCTTCGCCTCGGGGAGAGCGACGACACGGAACTCCACGGCCTCACCCACGAGGAGCGCGTGCAGGCGCAGAGCTACGGCGTGTCGTACAAGGAGTACGCGCGTCAGAAGAAGAAGGAGCCCGTCGCACGCGACCCGTACGGTGGCGTGGAGATCCTCGATCCCATCTCAGAGCATGCGGGCGGCAACGTCGTCAAGCCGGGGGAGTTCTAATGCCGTACGTACCGCCGAACATGGACCCGTTCTTCATCCCGACCGCGCCCGGGGGGATCTCAGGCCCCGACTGCCCGCTCAAGGAGCGGAGGTTCGTCTTCCTCAACTCTCGGAACCAAGAGTCCTTCGCGCTCAACCTCATGTCCTACGGGGGGAGGCCGGGGTTCCAGCTCGTGCAGTGCCCCAAGGCGGAGGATACTCGCAAGCTCTGCCTCGCGCTCGGGTTGAGTGAGGGGTACTTCAACGCCGCGACGAACCGCATCCAGTACGCTGAGCTTGTTCTCGCCGCCATCCCCTTGGAGGAGTGGCACCGTAGACAGGAGGAGTTGCAGAAGATGGAGCGCGACAAGATGGGCGCGCAGGACGAGGCGTTCCTCGCCGCCATCGACGGGATTCCGGGCATCGAGCCCGTGCGTGAACAACGTGGTGAAACAGTGGGGCGGATGAAGCATGCCGCCCGTGAAGGTAAACCGTTCGTTTCGTTGACTCCGGTGAAGGCGTAGACCCACCGGGTTGATTAGGAGGCAAGCGACCCATGCCCGTCCCTGCCGCCACAGGCAATTTCAGTAACCACTTGGCCCCCGGCATCCGTGGCATCGTCGGGACCAATCTTCGTTCTTCCGAGACGTACTACTCGCGTTTCCTGAACACGAGCACGTCGGATCGGAACTACGAGGACCGTCTGGCCGCAGCCGGGTTGCCCATCGCAGCCCGGAAGGCTCAGGGCCAAGGGATTCCCACGTACCCCGTGCTGGAAGGGAATACGCAGCGTATCTCCTTCGACGTGTGGGGGATTGGGTTCTCAGTGACCCAGGAGATGTGGGAAGACGACCTCTACAAAGGGCAGGGGAGTGCGATTCGCGACGGCGCGAACAACATCGCCGACTCCCTGCGGGAACGCGTCGAGATCCAGGCCCACCTCCCGTTCGGGGCCGGTGGGTACGACGGGAGCACCTACACCGTGCTGCCGGACAACTCGGGCCTCTTCGCCACCTCCCACTCGCCCGTTGCCGGTGCTCACGGAGTCGCGCAGGCGAACCGCCCGAGTACCGATGTGGAGCTGTCCGTCACCTCGTACCGCGCAGGTGTCGTGCAGTTCAAGAAGTGGACGAACGATCAGGGGCTCCGCATCCCCGGGTACACGAAGCCGGTTCGGCTCGGGTGCTCCGTGGACCTGGAGTACACCGCACTGGAGGTGGTCCGCAACCCGACCCGCGTGGACGCGGGAGACGGCGTGAAGAACGTGCATCGGATGGTGGAGGTCGTGGGCGACCCGTACATCACCGACACGAACAACTGGTTCCTCCAGGGGGCCAAGCACTTCATGGAGTTCGTCTGGCGGTGGCGTCCTCGCCTCGACAACTACGACGACCGGGATCGGCGGATTGCGAAGTTCGTCGGTTACGAGCGTTTCACCGTCAACGCCCTGCACTGGCTGGGCATGTACGGCACCGCGCCGAGCTAAGGGGGAGTAGAGATGGCAACGACTTCCGGTACGACTCTCCCGATGGCTCCTTCGCGTGCGTACGGTGACGCCGTGGGGTTCCCCATCGAGGAGTTCCAGGCCACCGACAACGCGATTGTGGCCGGTGACGTGGTGATCTTCTCCTCGGGGAAGGTGGACGAGGACAACTCGGCACCCGCCTACGACACCATCGTGGGCGTGGCGGTGGAGGCGCAGGGTACGGCGAACGCCGCCATCCGCATCTGCCTCGCGCTCCCCGGCGTGTTCTTCGAGGGGCACGTGGTGAACGGCACCTCCAACGAGACGGGCGTGTTCGCCGACAACATCGGCACCGCGCTCGGCATCGTGGAGTCCGCCGATGGGTACGCCTGCTTGGATCAGGCGGCGGGGGATGACATCGCGATTGCGACGCGCTACGCGAAGCAGATCGCCACCTCCACCGACCCCACGCAGCCGGACAACCCGCTCACGGCCGGTGTGGGGGTCACCAACCCCCGCGTCGTCTTCCTCTTCCGCAACTCTGCGTGGTTCATGGCGGAAACCGGAACCGCGTAACCGCTCCGCTCAAGGGGGGAGGGCCGCACCACCCTCCCCCCGCCTTGTAGGAGGATCGTTACATGGCGCACGAAGTACCACGCGCATCCTCGATTCCTTCACATCTACGCGGGCGGCGGACGGAGGGCGGCCCGATCACGGGCTGCTACTTCCCCATCGTGTTCATGTTGAAGGACATCGACAACTCGGCGGGCACGACCGCCTCCACCGCGAACTACCGCATGAAGGCTCCTGCGGATGGACGCATCGTGGAGGTGTGTCACAACGCGGAGGATGTGAACTCCACCACGCCTCAGTTCACCGTGAAGAACGGGGGGAACGACGTGGTGGCGGCTACCAACTTCGCGGAGAGCACCACGGTCACGGTGGTCCCCGCCGCTTCTCTTTCCAACGTCGCGTTCTCCAAGGGCGACATCATCAACGTGGTCCTCACCTGCGCCGCCTCGGAGGAGCTGTACGCCCCGACCGTGGTTGTCACGTGTTGGTTGACCGGCCACGTGGCAGCTTCCCCGGCCAACGACTGATCGGGGGTTCTTTCAACTGTGACTCTCACGCCGCCGCGCTCACATCACGGGCGCGGCGGTCGTGTTTAGGAGGTTCGAGATGGCGCTCGTACACGGCGGTGGGTTCGTTACGATGGATACGGCCGCTGACGTACTCACAGGTCGGTACGTCATCAACGGGATTTGGGTGTGCGTCACGGCGGGGACGGGGGATGTGGTCCTCAAGGCGCGCAAGACGGACGGCATGCAGACCGCGATTTGGACGGGGAAGAGCATGAGCATGGGTGATTACACCCCTATCGACTGCTTCTCGGGGCAGGAGATCACGGACTTGGAGCTGGATACGGCGGGGCCCACGGTCCTCGTCACCGTGCTCCTGAAGAACTTCGGAGGGTAGGGGGATGAGGCGGGTACTCACTTGGCTTGCGCTACTGGCGCTCTGCGTTCTCCCCGTGAGTGCGCAGCTCAAGAAGTCGCCGAAGGTCACGAACTACACGGATCGGCCCGCTGCGAATGCGGTCGCGCAGGGGCAGTTGTGGTACGTCCTCGACTGCAATAACACGGCGTGCTCGACGTGCAACGCGGGGAGTGGGACGGATCTCGTCCTTTGCATCTCGGACGGGACGAATTGGGTGGGGGCGCAGGATGGTGCTGCGGGAGGTGCGACCACCTCCTTCGGCGGGAATGTGGATGCGCAGGAGTATTGCATCGGGGATGATGGGACGTTGAGCTGTACACTCGACTTCGAGGAAGTGGCGTCGAGTGAGAATTGGTTCGTGATGAAAGCTGCGGCGGATGGCGTGGGGCCTACGCTCACAGCGGAGGGGGATGACGACACGAACATCGACATCAACATCGACCCGAAGGGGACGGGGAAGGTGAACATCGGGGGTAATGGGGGTGGGTATCTTGGGAACAACTCCACTACCCTCAGCATGGTGCTCGACGGCGACCCGACCGCCGACGCGAACAACCTCTCCCTTATCATCACCACCACCGACACTGATGGGACGGTCCACATCGGCGACAAGGATCAGAACCACACTATGCACGTGGAGATGGATGGGCGCATCAGGCTCAATGGGGATGCACACGTCGTGGTTGACGCGTACGACACGATCCCGATTGAGTGGTGCGTGGACGGGACGGCGGGGCCGAACGCGGCGGAGACGATCACGACCAGCGGGCAGTCACGGAAGTTCGTGGTGCGTGACTTCAACACGGACGCGGACGATGATGTGGAGTGTACGTGGGCGACCCCGAATGATTGGGACACGGAACTCATCACCACCTCCTACGGCCTCGACTACCGCGTGGTGTTCGTGGTTACGGAGGCCACGGCGTTCACGGATAAGAACGTGGAGTTCTCACTCTCGGCCGTGAGCGTGGCGGATAACGAGTCGTTGGATCAGGCGGGTGGTACGGCGGTCGCGTCCGACACAGGGAGTTCGACGTACTCGCAGTACGACGTGGCGTTCACTCCTTGGGCCACCCTCGACACGGATCACATCGCGGGCCTCGGGGCAGGGGAATTCTTGCAGTTCAACCTCCTACGCGACGTGTCGGAGGATAACTACGCGGACAGCGTAGGGGTGTGGGCGATTCAGTTCCGTTACGCCAAGGCCCTCGCGGACTGAGGTTGCCATGAAGAAGTTGCTTGCGGTGTCGGTGTTGCTGGCGTTCACGTTCCCTCTGTTCGGTGGGAGTTGGGAGTTGGGGGTGGCGGGGAGGAATCGGAGTGGGGGCTGCGCGATCTCCGACAACTTCAACGATAACGACAACACCGGGACATGGGTGGAGAGGGGGGCAGGCGCTACCGGGTTTTCGGAGAGTGGAGGCATCCTGAACTCGTCTACAGGTGGCCCCGACGTGGCGGTCTGGGAGAACGACTGTCAACCCACCATCGACGGGGAGTGGGGGTGCTTTCAAACCAAGAACAAGACGGATGGGGAGTGGAATTACGTTGCCCTACGACATCAAGGGGGCAGTGGCTCCTTTCACGCCCTTGGGTTCCGGGCAATTTCCGGGTCCAACAACGACGTTGCGATTTGGTGGAAGATGTCCTACGACGGGGCTACGCAGCAGGCGATCTGTAACACCACCGCAGGGTTGTTTCGTGAGGTAGCGGACGACGGGTACGTCTGCGGGATGCTGACTGGCACGACGGACGACGTGCAGGGGAAGCTGTGGTTTTGGGACACCGGCCCGCCACCTGCAGACCCCGGCGATTGGGACGGTGACGCGGACGACACCCACAACTTCGGCGGCTCAGGTGACAACGCGAACAACTGCAATTGGGCTTCGAGCGCAGGCTACGTGGGGTTGGGTAACTACGGGTCAAGTTCCGCGCAGGACTTCGACAACTTCACGGCGGGAGAGTGATGCGATTAGTAGTTGTGGTGCTGGCGCTGTGCCTCGTTGGCGTAGCGTTGGGAGCGGACACGGAGACGTATCCAGGGTGTATTGGCTACCTCTGCACCATGTCGGATTCGGTAGGGTGGCGCAACTCTCCCATCATCATCCACGTCAACACCACGCTGGACAATTCGGCGCAAGGGTATTGCCAGCCGGGGGACTCCAACGGCGGCACCGCACCAGCGTATGACGACGCGTCCTCGTGTACTGCGCACACGGACTGTAATGGTGGGAGTGGGGGTAAGTGTATCAAGGGAGTGCTTGGGGGGTTACGCAGGGCGCTCACGACGCACAAGCCGCGCATCGTCATTCCTGTGGTAGCGGGGTCCGTGGACTTGTCTACGTATCCCGGGTCCGCCACGCAACCCAACATCAAGATCGGCTACACGGACCTCGATGGTGAGGTTTCAGGTATGGGGGGCCTGTACTACGCTGCTCACGCGGCACCGCAGGGTGGACTGCAGATCATCGGCGGCTACGGTGTCTACATCTACAAGGACAACTCGCACATCCTGTTTCGTCACTTCAAAGCCAAGTTGGGGATCTCGCAGGAGCAAGACCCGAACTCCGTCCCGTTCGGTACGGGAGGAGCGGCACCTATCACGGCCAGCAACATCCACTGCAACCAGTGTTCACTCCTTTGGGGTGTGGATGGGTCGCACCAGTTGTGGGGCGACTCGCAGATGAACGTCACGCGGACCATCGTTGGTGAGCCGGTGGCTGCACAAGCGGATGCCAGCAACACCGATGCGTGTGGTTCAGGAGGCGTGGCGCAGAGTCACGTGGGTGTGCAAGTGCAGCTTTGGGGAACCCCTACAGGCGCGGGCTACATGTCTTTCATGAAGAACCTGATCGTGCATTCGGATACGCGCGCTACCAAGATCACGCAGGGGGGTGACACGTCGGGGTATCCGCACGAGTTCCGCAACAACATCTACTACAACACCGGCTACCGCGACTTCGCCGTGGGCGGGGACAGCGTTAACAAGATTGATCTCAAGGTCAACTACGTGGGAAACGCGTGGATCAAAGGACCGGATTGGACGACCAGCGACCCGCTCAAGGCGGACTGCGAGGGGCAGACGCAAGACGTGCAGCTACACTTGGACGACAACGTAACGTGGAGTTGCTCTAGCAACCCGTGCAGCGACGGCGAGGAACTCACTGCGTTCCTTAGTCAGAACGTCGATCTCCCGCCTCCCGCATGCGACACGGCAAACCTCGACGTTGCAGCGCACTCCTCTCCCAACGTGGTCACCGACGATGTGTCGTTATCGGCACTCTATACGGATCTCATCACCAATCAGAACGTGGGGGCGACGATTCCTGCGCGTGACTACGTGGAGGCGCGATACTTCGTGGAGGTAGCGACGGCGGGTAGCGTGACCGGCACAGGTACGGGTGGGCGTCTGGGCGCGGGGTTTGACGATGGGAACGATACCGAGGAAGCGCAGCAGGCTTGCTACGACTTCCCGTCCAACCCGGATGACGACTTCGACGCGAATCGGTGTTGCACGGATGCGGGGACCGCAGACGGTGGCAACGGAGATTGCCCTACCAACGATGATTGCGTTGGCGTGGGCATCGCGGCAATCGGAGACCAGAACCCCGTCGCCATGCCGTGCTGCTCCGGTGTGGATACCGGCTACTGCGATCAGCAGTACCCCGGATGCTGCGGCGGGAACGGGGTGGGCTACTGCCCGTGGCCTGCCCTGGACGTTGCGTGGTGGAACACCAACTGCTCCTCGACGTGGACTACCGTTACCGGCATGGGGGACTGCTCCGTCACCTACACCGACACCGACAACGACGGGATCGCGGACCCGTGGGAGACTGCGCGCGTGGGCAACACCACCACCATCGGCACCACCACCGACATCAACGACAACGGCTACGACGACATCGAGGACTTCCTGAACGAATTGGCTGGGGATGGGGTGCAGTTTCCACCCATCCCCACAACCTCCACCTCAAACGTGGACATGAGCAACGTCGTTTCGGAGTAAACATGGCGAACCTCATCACGGACTCCTCCTTCGAGACGGGCACCGGGTGGTCCTTGGGGGACGCCTCGCGTTCCAACGCTTACGCAGCCCGCACAGGCTCCTACGTACTCGAACACGACTACGTATCAGGCGCGGTGGCGAACACTGACTTCACCACCGCCACCACGGAGTCCTCGGGCACGCGCATCCACTTCGCAGTGTGGTTCAAGCCCTCCGCAGGCACCGGCTCCATCTACATTGTCGCCCGCGAGAACGGCGCTGACCGTGGCGGCATCCTCCTCAACTCGGATGGCTCGTGGTCCTACCTCAACGCATCCCTCACGGTCCTCAAAACGCACGCAGCCAACTACTACGCCACGACCGAGTGGACCCTCGCTTCCTTCTCCTTCCTCGCCAACGGGACGGGGGTGTTGTCGTTCCGCATCGTGGCGGACGGGCTCGCCGCCTCCACCTACCTCCTCGACGACGTACACCTCGGCACGGACCCCCCGTATCACCCGCTCCCCGACGCTGAACATTCCCACCTTCGCGGCTTCGCGTTCCTACGCACCCTCGTAGACCCCATCTCCGGCCACCCGCGCAAGGAGGATGACGTAGCGTGGGATGAGTTCGAGGAGCGCAACCGTGGCATCCCCGACATGGATCAACCGGGCACCGATGATCTCGCCCGCGAGTGGATCACCCGTCACGAGGAGGAGCTGGACCCACTATGACTGGAAGCGAACTCGTAGTCCTCACGAAGCAACACGCGGGCAACCGCTCGTCCTCCACGTACGATACCGCGTGGTATCTCGCCCGCGTGAATGAGGCGATGCGTTGGGTGGCGACATACCACAACCAGCAGACGAAGCGTGTGATCCGCTTCCCTGAGCTTCACGACATCGTGGACTCGCGGCTTCTCACCGCCAACCCCTCCAACAACTTCGTGGCGAACTCTTCGGGTGTGTACGCCACCCTCGCGCTTTACAACGAGACGGACTCGCGCCCTGTCTCCCTCACGTCCTTCCGTGACATGACGCGGCGTGGGCGCACCGACGCGGGCGCTGTGCAGTCCTGGGTGCCGTACGGGGAAGGGGACACGGCGGGGTATCTCATCTGGCGCATCCCATCCGTGAACACGGAAATCACGGAATACGTATACAAGTACCCCACGGACCTCACCACCTCCACCTCCCCTGTGTTCGACGAGGCGTGGCAACACGCGATACACTTGAAGGCAGGGTCGCTCGCGGCGATGCTCCAGGGGAGGGATGAGGAGATGAGGCGTCTTGGGGAAATGGCGGTGTTCGACATCGAACAGCGGCAGCTCCCAGGTGAGGACACGCGCGTTGGTGGCCGTTCATGGTTCCGCGTAGGAGGTAGAAGGTAATGGCACTCGTAGACCCTTGGGACCACACGTCCCCTGACGGCGCGGACAACCCGAAGCAGGGTGATGATGAGATGCGCACGATCAAGCGTGCGACCACGGAGCGGCACAATCAGGGAGGCGTTCACTGGACAAACTCCGCCTCCGTGGATCAGGACGATGGGAAGTCGATGTGTGGCGTGCAGGGCACCACAGGCACGCTCGAACTCGCGTACGAGGAGGATGGGGACGCCCTCATCACCTGTCGCGACGACACCGCTGCGGCGGACGCCTCACAGGTGGACATCGGTGATGGGGTGGGGGGTTCCCGCGAGTACCAACTCAACGTCCAAGACGTGAACTGCGATACGGTGACCGCCGCCGACACGCTCACAGGTAAGCGCACCCACACGATCTCCGTCTACCTCCCCGCAGCCGCCATAGGCCGCGTTGAGGGGCTCGTGATCGAGAACCAGTCGGGGGCTGCGTGGACGCTCAAAGGCGCACGTGCCATCTGCTTCACCAAGCCCAACGGCGGTCCTGTCACAATCGAGATGAAGATTGTGGACCTCTCCGCAGACGCCACGGACCCCGGGGCAGCGGCAGGCACGGAGGTATGGGTCAACCCGAATGAAATCACCATCGCTGACGATAAGTACACCTCCGGCGCAATGAACACCTCCATGACGAACGCCTCTCTTCCGGACGGTAGCGCGTGGGTGTTCGAGATCGACGCGATCAACTCCGCCGACGACATCACCGTGATCCTTGAGGTCGAGGTGACGGTATGATCCTCCAACCGGGTGATGAGGCTGCGTCTTCGACACGCAGTACGGTCGGCACCACCGACGACGACGCGGTGGGGGGCTTCCCGAAGCAGCGCACCCGTAACCTCTCCATCACCCTCACCTACACTCTCTCCGTCAACGCCGTGAAAGACCCAGCGGAGTCCTGCGCAGGATACGTCCGCCTCTACTACACCACCAACGGCGGCTCCTCGTGGTCCACGCTCAACGACGGCAGCGACTTGGAGATCACGTTCAACGATACCAAGACGGATTCCGTTTCCGCTACGACCACCTGCAGCATCGGTGTCGTGACAGACATCTCACAGGTGCAGCTACGTGCCCGCGCCGCCATCACGGGGCTCTCGGGGGCTTCTACCGCAGACGTGACTGCAGGATTCACCGATTGGGAGATCGCCTACAACCCCCTCAACCGCAGCATGGTAATGGTGTGACATGAGTTCAGGACTCCGACAGCGCGTCGTTCAACCCCGCACGGACCTCGACCACGATAAGTTGGTTACGCTCTCTGAGCACGCCATCCTCCAACCCAACTCCCCATTCGCCGACGCCCGCGATTGGGGGGTGGAGGAAGACGGGGACAACGACTACTCCACGGAACTCCAGAACGCAATCGACGAACTCACCGCAGGGCACACCGACAAGGCGGCGGGCACCACCCTCATCCTCCCACCCTGCGACATCCACTGCAACGTGGACATCCGGCAGAACGTCTCCCTTCAGGGGTCACGCGGGAAGGACGGTACACGCTCCGTCCTCAAGCCCGCCACCAACAACCCCGTGATCTCCATGCTCACGACCGAAGACTGCATCAACGCGGGACTCTACGACCTGAAGATCGACGGCAGTACGAACAAGGCTACGTGGTCCGCACAGCACGGCATCCACATGGCCCCGGGGGACAACGCGGGGGGTGACGGGTACTCCCTCGATCGCTTCAATATGTTCCGCGTCTCCATTGTGGACTGCGGCGGCCTCGGCATCTACCTCGACGCCAACGGCATCGACGACGGGTTCATCCAACGCGTGTTCGCTTGGGACGTGCATGTGAAGAACTGCCGTGACTTGGGGTTGCGCATCCAAGGCACCGTGATCGAGTGCATGTGGTTGGGGCTCATGCTCACGTCCAACGGTGAGAAGGACACGGCCACAGGTGCGCTCACCATCGAACACGAGTCGGGCGACGCCACCTCCGTCCCTCGCCGCCACACCTTCCTCAACGCGATCATCAACTCGGGGCATCAAACCTCCGGCAACACCATATCCCTCGATGGAGCCGCACAGTGCATCTTCGAGAACATGGATCTAGAGAAGTACGTAGTGGGCGTGAACCTCGGGGACAACGCCTACAACCTCAACAACGCGATCATCAACTCCGACTTTGGTGGCGCACCCTCCGCCACCAAGCTCGTCGAGATCACGCAGTGTAAGGGGTTCAGGTTCGTAGGGAATCGCGTCTCCGACATCTCCGGCCCCACCACGGGCATCGACATCGTAGGCACCGCAAAGAACTGCCGCCGCGTCTTCGTTGACCCGACGACCGCTTGGGGGACGGTGACCACTCCTATCCTCTACCCCTACCTCCCCTTGGAATCCGACGACACGCTCGACCTACGCCAGTACCACGGCATCGTGCGCGTCGAATGGAACGCCGCTGCCACAGCCGCGCAAGACCTCGACTCCATCTACGATGAGACGGGTGCCGAGGACGGGCTCGTGGACGGCATGACGATCACGCTCGTCATCTACTCAGCAGCACACGACATCGTAGTGAAAGACGGCACAGGCAACATCGTGCTCGCGGGCAGTACGGACTGCACCCTCGGCGTACGCCGCCACACCCTCACCCTCATGTGGCAGGAGGCCCTCGCCAAGTGGGTGGAGATCGCCCGCGTAGATACTTAGGGAGGTGATCGTGCAAAAACACCCTGACATTCTTCGTGGTCATACGACCTGTGGGGTATGGACATTCCACACCCCTTGGAGCTTCTGATGGGCGACTGCGATTGCCACAAGAAGACCCTCGGCGACAAGGTGCTCGCGTGGGCGACGCTCATTGCCCTCTGCATCGGCATCTACACCTTCTGGCGCAGTCCGGTAGCGAAGCTCCAACTCCAACTCGACACCCACATCGCGCAGGACGCGCACACCGTGTCACAGGAGTGGCACCGCCAGCAGATCGAATGGCGCAAGCAGGACTTGGCGCACCAGAACGAGACGGATGAGAAGTTCGTGGAGTTCCAACGCCTACAAGACCACCGTTACGAGACGATCCTCCTACGGCTGAGCGACCTGAAGGACGAGATCCGTAACGGGCATAACAAGGGAGGTTGATGACATGCCGGACGAAGCACGCAAACGCGTAGTCCCCGCCACGTGGCAGGAGGCGGTGGAGCGCCTCTTCTACTGCCTCATCTCGGCCGGAGCGGCCCTCTCCCTTGGCATCCCTGACACCCCTTCCAAGTGGTCGGGGTTCGCCGTGATCGTGCTCATGGCGTGGGTGTCGCCCAAGCCGCCCAAGAGTTCGTGACCCCTAACCGTAGGCGTAAGGGCAACCGCGCTCGCCCTACCCCCGTGGTGCCCGCGCCTCGCGGTGGTGTATCATTGTCCTTACCTGACATCCTGCGGGGCATTGCCCACGTAGGTGCGTGGAGGAAGCACATGGCGAAGAAGATGGGTTGGTGGAAGAAGATGCGGCGTGGCCTACGCCTCATCGACGACGTGGTGGTGGTCGCAAACCTCTGGCCGTACGTCCACGGGAAGCTGAAGACGGAGTACGCGGAGCTACTCATGGAGCTGGAGAAGCTCGCGGAGGAGGATGAGCAGGTGGGCGCTTTCCGGCGCGCCGCCGACAACATCATCACCGAAGTCCGTTCCTGGTGGTAGCATGCCCGTCCACTCCGGCAACATCAACGTCCAACTCGTGAACCTCGGCGCGGGGGAGGTGATCCTCGATCTCCACGAAGAGGACGTGCTCTCCCCGGACGTTCGCATCCAGGGCCCCGCAACCCCTTCCGCCCCCAACATCCGCCTCCTCGACAACATTGCGTCCGTGCGCCCGGGGTACAACGCGGTGGGGACCGCCCCCGACACGAACCCCGTCACCGGCCTCTACACCGCCATCTTCGACGACGGCACGTCCGCTACGCTCCGCGTCACCAAGGACAAGGTGTACAAGCTCGCGGGCACCGCGTACACGGACATCACGGGGGCGGTGACGCTCAGCGGCTCGGACACCGACTTCCCATCTTTCGCATCCGTCCGTCGCCCCGGCACCGTGAACCCCAAGAACCAAATCTTCATCGCCAACGGGAAGTCCGCGACCCTCACGAAGTGGGTGGGGTCGGGGAACTGCGCAGCCGTCACAGGTTCCCCAGCGAAGGCGCAACTCGTGGTGGGGTTCCAGGGGCGCGCCTACGCGATGAACTGCAACGACGGGAGTGGGAATCGTAAGCGCACTCGCATCCAACGCTCCGCCGTCGCCGACCCTGACGACTGGACGGGCACGGGCTCCGGCTTCGTGGACCTCGACGAAGACGCGTACCCGATCAAGCAGTGTGCGATCATGGGCGGCGGGCAGGTGATCCTCAAGGGCGACAAGGATGGGGGGAGCGTGTGGCGCGGCACCCCCACCGGCCTCGTGGATCAACCCATCCGTTACGACCCCATGAACCCCGACTCCGGCATCGGCATCCTCGCGTGGCGCACCTTCATCCTCGTCACCCCCTCTCTCGCGTTCTTCCTCGGCCACGACGGCTTCTACCTCTACGACGGCGTGAAGGGATTCAAGCGCGTCGCACCCAAGCTCACCCGCACCATCCTCTCTACGATCAACCCCGACGCCTTGGAGGCCGCGCACGCGTGGTACAAGAAGGCTACGGGTGAAATCCACATCGCTATCCCCACAGGCGACTACGACTACCCCGAGCAAACGTGGGTCTACAACCTCGTGGAAGATCGCGTCTACGGGCCATACAGCTACGCCCACCGCCTCACCGCCTCCTGCATGCACTCCGCGTCCGGCGCGCTCGATTGGGACACGGGGATGGACTACGCGGGCGGGTGGGGCACCCTCCCCTGGTCCTCGTGGAACCTCATCGGTGGGCAAGCGGAATCCCCGACCCTCCTCTACGGCACCTCGGATGGGTTGTGCGTACGCGACGAGGACGACCCCGCCGACGACGACAACGGCACCACGGTGACGGGTAGCTACGAGACGGGCGTGATCCACGCAGAGGGTCGCCGCACCTTCGACCCCAAGACAGGCCAGCAGCGCATCCTCGACGAGAACGACATGCTCACGTTGCACGACGTGGGGATACGCTACCGCTCCACCGACTCCTGGCAACCCGGCGTGGCAGTCTCAGTTGACGGCGGCGACACGGTACAGCAGATCGACACGGGGGAAACCATCGCAGCAGGTTCAGGCATCCTCGCGGTCCACAACCTCTCCCCAGCCCCCCTCACGGGCCGCACTTTCCAAATCCGTGTCGCCGCATCCACCATGCACCTCCACTCCATCTTCCTTCGGTTCACCTATGGCGGAAGCTACCGGCACGGGTAACAGCGACCTCACTCTCATCCGCTTCGATGACGTGGAGGCGCACACGCGTCTCGCCGCCCGCATCGGCGCGTACCCCGAACTATGGGATGAGCGGATGCTGCAGAAGCACGAGGTCGAAGGCGCACCCTCTCTCGCTCTCCTCTACTACGCCTCCCTCTATGGCAACCCGGCCAACGTGATCTTCGACGTGTGCAACGACGGTGGGATGTTCGCCTTCGTGAAGATGCACGAGGGGTGGCGCTGTGCGCTCAACGTGGCCCTCTGGAGCCGCGAGGCGCATCGTAGGGGCGCACCCCTTCTCCGGCGCGCCTGCGTCGCTGTGATGGAGGCTAAGGGGCTCCACGTGGTCGATGCGTTCTCAGCCGTGGACAACCTCCGCGCCACCCGTGGACTCAAGCGCGCAGGGTTCCGCGAGCGTGGACTGATACCGAACAGTATGTGTTATAATCACCGCATCATGGACGCGGCGTGGTATAGCATAGATCGTGAGGAATTGGGACTGAAACCGATCACGTAGCGTCACATTTGGAGGGCCTTCGATGGGTGGCATGTTTGAACGACCGGAGAGTGAGGCCCCCCGCGTCATTCCCGGCTTCGAGTTCCTTCCCGGGCTGCTCGAACAGCTCGGTGGGCAGGCGCAACAGCACTTCGGCAACGTCTTCAACCCAGGGCAAGTCGCCCTCGGTCCCCTCGCAGACCTTCAGCAAGGGCTCCTCTCTGCGTACGGCACGAGCGCATCCTCCATCCTCCCGATGGTGATGGGGGCGTTCGGGCAAGGGCTCAACACGGGGTTCGCGCCCGATGTTACGCAGCAGGTGGAGGCGCAACTCCTTCCCGCGTTGGAACGCTCCTTCACACGCGGTAAGGGGGCGATTGCGGAGCACCAAGCGAACATGGGCACGCTCACCTCTTCCGGCCACGACCGCGAGGTGACGGACCTACGTGGGGGGCTGGAGTCCAACCTCCTTTCCCAGCTCGCAGGGATCTCGGGGCAAGGAGCGCTTCAGGGGCAGAACGTCATGGCGCAGCTCGTAGGGCAGGGGCTTGGGCTACCCGCGAGCGTAATCGCAGCCCTCAATCCCGCAGTCGGGCAGGCACTCCAGTCAGGGCAGTTCATGGCTGGCCAACCCCTCAACGCGCTCAACACCATCGCGGGGGGTGCATCCGCTACCCCCATGTACCAACCCACCTTCGGCGCGTCCAAGGGGGAGCAGCTACTCGGCGGCGCAGCGCAAGGCGCGATGGGCTTCTTCACCGGCAACCCCGCCGCGATGATGGGTGGGATCGGCAACATGGCAGGAGGACTCAGCACATGAGTATCGAGATGGACAAGCCGAAGAAACGCAAGCGCCTCCGTCTCCTCTCTCCCAAGGAGGCGGGTCGCGAATTCACCCGCCAAGCGAAGGAGAGCTTCAAGGAACTCAAGACGAATCTCGGCGTGCGCAAGAAGAAGAACACTGTCACCCCCAACGAGGACGGCACCGTAGCCACCAACGAGCAACGCGGCGTGAAGTCGGGGAAGCTGAAGCGGAGGAAGTGATGGGGAAGAAGGAAACGCTCTCGGGTCACAAACGGCGCGGCAAGCTCCCGAAAGACCCCGCCAAGCGCAAGGCGGAGTTGAAGAAACGCCACGACAAAACGATGGCGCGGCACGTCTCCGACAACGACAACGCGTGGATCAGGTCTATGGAAGGCAAGACGCGCGCCGACCGTGAAGCAGGTGAGGGGACGAAGCCGCACCTCAAGCGCGCACGGAAACTCAAGCTGCGGCGTCAAGTGATGCAGAAGGAAACGGACAGGGAGGATACGGGACGTACCATCGTGCGTGCGCACAGACTCCGCCCCGGCGAGAAGAACACGGCGAAGACGCGCAAGGAAGCGCGCGAACGCCGCGCGGGTGAGAAGTCGAAGACAGCCGCGAAGCGCCGTGAAAAGATCATTGAAGCGAGTGCCGCCTCTTCACGGCCACACAACTCAGGGACGCTCCTTGGCTCCGACATCGTAAGATCGCGTCAACGCAAAGCGGACCCGCGCGTGCGCGCCGAGATCGTTCGGCGCAACCAAACTGACTTCTGGAACCGCACGCCCACCGCGAGTCCCAACGCCGACCTCCGCCTTGAGGACCGCCCCGCGCCGAAGCCGAAACTCAAGTCCAAGTCCAAGCGCAAGAGGTAACCCCCCATGCCCGTCTTCCAACCACGTTCCGAGCCCGGTCAGTACCTCACCCCCAACGCCACCCTCGGGGACGTGGTGGCCCAAGCTGCTCCCTACATCGCAGCCACCCTTCAGAACCGTGGCATGGAGCGAGAGCGCCGCACACAGCAAGGGCTCGACTTCGTAACCCAGCTCATCGCGCTCGACCCCGACCTCGGCTCCACCATCGTCCGCTCCCTGGGCGTCGAGGGCCTCACCGCACGCCACGTGGACCCCAACACCGCGCAAGCCCTCTACGACAAGGTAACCCAATTCGACCAGACGGACGCCGTGTCCGGGCAGAACATCCCGGGTGAGGGCACCACCCGCCCCCTCACGCGCGTCGAGCAGCAGGGGCTCCGCCAAGGCGAAGCGAACATCCAAGAGACGCAGGCTGGTACGACTACGGAACGTGTGCGCCCCGACGTACTGCGCGCAGGCATAGCGCACACGGAAGCGTTGACCAACACGGAGCAGCAACGCCCCGATCAAGTGAAGGCACAGACCGGCCTAACGCAAGCCCAAACCGGCCTAGTCGGCGCACAAACCGGCGCGGTCAAGCTCGACACGGACGTGAAGTCCGCCTCCTTCACCCAAGTCCTCCAGAACACCCTCGTGAACGAGGACGGCACCCCGATCAAACCGGGCACCGTGAACCGCGTGCGCAACGCGATCCGCAACAACCGCCCCCTCCCCACGGGCGTGCGCTTCGGTTCCCAGCTCGAATCGCAGTTCAACGACTTCTCACGCGCATTCGGCCCCAACTCCCCCACTCCCCTCTTCCAAGACGACTCCGCGATGCGGGACGTGTTCTACGAAATCTCCTTCGGTGGGCAGCTTGACCTCAACCGCGTGAACATCAACCACGTTACGCAGATGATCGAGCAGTCGAAGGCATATGCGAAGTACCTCGACCGCCTCCCGGCCACCGCTGGCGAAGGTGGCAACTCCCCCCTCACGGGTGCCGACATGAAGCGCGTCAACGACCTCATCATGTCCCACACCGAACTCTCCACCAAAGCATCCGGCTCCTTCTTCACGGAGTTCCGTGGCGACCCGAAGCTCTACTACGACGGCGTGGATGAGAACGGAAACGTGACCACCGGCTTCACCATCTTCGGCGGCGGCGACTCCTTCCCCCTCCCCCTCGACCACCTCGAAGAACTCACCCACGGCCCCGCCACCCCCGAAGCCGTACGCGCCTCCATCAACCGTGTCTTCCAAACCCTCGGCCTCGACCCCACCACGGTCGCCTTCGACCGCCTCAAGCTCCCCACGGCAGTCGGCGCAGACGAAGACCGCGTGCTCAACGAAGCGGATCTCGTCGCGAAGTTGGTCACCACCCGCAAGCACTGGAACGCCTCCGACGCTCCCATCATCACCGCGTGGGAGATGGGGGGTTACCGCGAAGCCATCGCCGCCGCACCCGCTACCGTCCGCCGCCTCATCCAAGAGGGGAAGATCCAGGTCACTCAACAGCAGTTCGACGCCTTGAACGCACAGTTCGCGGGCACCCTCACCGACGAAGACACCCGCACCTCAGACCCCAATCGCTCCCTCGCCTCCGCACGCCAAGACGCCCTCGCCGCCGAGCGCGCCGAGATGGAGGAGATGCAGAAGGAACTCGAACGTCTACAAGCACTCGTAGGTGCCAGCACCGCACCGTCCGGGGGAGTGAGGTAGATGCCCCTCCAAACCCCCCAAGAGCGTGCCGAGGCCCAACGTCTCCTCCGCGAACTCACCGCCCGCTTCGAGGCAAAGCAGCAGCGCGTCCTCGACTTCCACACCGTCATCGAAGGCGCGGTGGACGAGAACCCCCTCGTCACCGAAGACGAACTCAAGTTCACCCTCGGCCTCGACAACATGCAGCGCCCCACGTCCGTCGCTCCCTACACACAGCGCGACGCACGCGGCGTCTCCACAGGCGTCCCCGTCTCCCCTGTTACCGCAGTCGCAAAGACAGTACGCCTCCGCAAGCAGCTCC
>FUIF01016609.1_pt1 | contig 19126 bp, 40 predicted proteins | sample 1003461 | NCBI WGS metagenome assembly FUIF01 (sample SAMEA80401918, study PRJEB19352) | marine metagenome | reverse complement strand
AGGCTGGACTCGAACCAGCGTCTCCCGGGTTGCAACCGGGCACCTAGCCTCTCGGCCACCAGGGGCTATGTGTTCTTCCAGTCCGCGTACTCGCGGGCGCGCTCTTCGGCCTCGGGGCCAGAGAACACGGCCAATTCGATCTCGCCCTGGTCTCGCTCCGGGCGCCCGCCCTCGTTGACGGAGAAGGCAATCCAATCGAACTCGCAGTCCTTGGACTTCTGTACCTCGTACATTGCGGTCTCCTTTCACCCGAAGGTGGTAGCAGACCAGGGTGTGTGGCAGACCGATGAGGTGTCGAACCCCACACCGTGGGATTTGGAGTCCCCGGGCCCGAGCCGCGGGCCGGCCTGTGGCAGTGGGTGGGTGATTCGAACACCCGCGCCGCTCGCGCGACGGCCTTCGGTTAGCAGCCGAGCACCTTTCCACTCGGTCAACCCACTATGTCTGGCAGCAGGTGCGTAGGATCGAACTCGCGCGCCCCTCTCGGGACGACCTCCGTTTTCGAGACGGGTGCCTTACCACTCGGCCAACCTGCTATGGAGCCCCGCCGCGGATTCGAACCGCGCCCGCCGACCTACCAAGTCGGTGCTCTGCCCCAGTGAGCTAGAGGGGCGTTGTCTGGAGCTGCGTGAAGGACTCGAACCCTCGTCTCCGGAGTACGAAACCGGTGCCCTGGCCCGTTGGACGAACGCAGCAATGTTGGTCGGGGTGGCGGGATTCGAACCCGCGGCATCTCGGCTCCGAACCGAGGACTCTGACCAGGCTGAGCTACACCCCTATGATGGTGGACCACGGTGGGAATCGAACCCACGACCTCCTGAGTGCAAAACAGGTGCTCTCCCAACTGAGCTACGGGCCCGAATGTTCATTCCTATGTGCGCTAGCGCGCGTAGTGACCATTTCTATGGCCGTTGACTGGTACCGCAGAGAGGATTCGAACCCCTGACAACCCAGGGCCGAAACCTGGTGCTCTGTCCGCTGAGCTACTGCGGCATGCTGGTACGGGCCGTGGGACTCGAACCCACATCACACTGCTTGTAAAACAGCTGCTCGGCCAATTGAGCTACACCCGTATGTTGGTAGCGGAGCCGGGAATCGAACCCGTGGCGCTCGGGCTTATGAGACCCAAGGGGGCGACCTGCCCTCTCCGCTATGTTGGTCGAGCGCGTGGGAGTTGAACCCACCTTTCACGACCTTATCAGGGCCGTTCGGACAACCGGTCCGCTGCGCTCATCATGGTACCGGGCCAGGGCCACGATCCCTGAACCTTCCGCTTAAGAGGCGGCTGCTCTGCCCACTTGAGCTAGCCCGGTGTGTTGGCTCCGCCCCAGGGATTTGAACCCCGCCTTTCCGAGTAACAGTCGGACGTGCTGCCGCTGACACTAGGGCGAAATGAATGGAGTGCCCGGCCGGAACCGAACCGGCAGCCTCGTGGTTGGAAGCCACGCGCTCTTCCCGTTGAGCTACAGGCACCTATGTCTGGAGCGACTGGTGGGCTTCGAACCCACGGCCTTCACGTTGGCAACGTGACGCTCTGACCAGCTGAGCTACAGCCGCTTGTTGTTCCTCCGTCCCCGTGGCACCGGGGGGCGCTCGCGCGCCGCGTCCCCGGGCCGGCGGGATGGTGCTGCGACCGGGACTCGAACCCGGATCCTCCTAGTTGAAAGCCAGGCCGGCTTGCATTCGCCCACCGCAGCAAGTTCAGGCGGTGGTCCTCAGGCACTTCCCCTGACTCCCGGCGTCGACAGCCGGGCTCTAGGATCCTTGCGCCGTACCACGTGACCTGCGCTGGATCCGGACCACATAAGTGGCGCCCCAGGTGGGTTTCGATCCCACGACTTTCCGCTCGACAGGCGGACGCTCTCCCACTGAGCTACAAGGGCGTATGTTGGTAGTCCTGGCAGGAGTCGAACCTGCATGCCTTGCGGCACCTGTTTCTGAGACAGGCGTGTCTGCCAATTCCACCACAGGACCATGTCTGGATCGCACGACGGGACTCGAACCCGCTCCCCCAGCGTCACAAGCCGGTGCTCTAGCCAGTTGAGCTACGCGCGAAGCAATCGTATTCGTATGTCGTGGATTCTGGAAGCTCGGACCGGATTCGAACCGGCGTTTCCCGGGCGAGAACCGGGGTTCCTAGACCGCTAGAAGACCGAGCCACGGAATCCGTGTCTCCCCTGCTAGCGATCGGAGCGCTTGTACTCCGACGGATTCGAGCTAGCGGGGCTCCCACACGGGAGGACGGCCGCACCCATCCAGAACTGGATGGCGCACTTTTCGTCCGCAGTCGTGTGGAGTGCCCGCTTCATGATGGGCGGGAAGATACGCGGCTTTGCGCTGAGCGCAAGGGGTCAGGAGAGGATTTTCGCAATCGTGCTCTTGCCGGCCGCGACGCCGCCCACGACCAGGACCTCCTGCCCGGTCCAGAAGCTCGTGGGCTTCCCGATCAGGCAGGGCCCGCACACCAGGCCCTGTCCCTTGCGCGAGCCCGTCATGGTGCCGCAGCGCCGGCACTCGTGGAGCGTCCGGTAGTAGGCGGCCAGTCGGCCGAAGCGGTCGCCCAGGACCTCGCGGTAGTGGGCCCAGCGGGCCGCGCGGGCCCGCATCAGTCGATGTCCAGCAGCAGGTACGGGATGAACTTCTCGGTCTCGATCAGCACGTGGATCCGCTTGCCCTCGTCGAACCGGTAGGTCTGACCTCGGCTCGCTGATCCCTGGGCGTCCCAGGTCAGCTCGCCCGCGTGCCGCAGGGTCCGGACGCGCTGGACGATTTCATCGATAGGCGTGTCGGACGGCACCGTGATGGTGCCGGTCTGGGTGCTGCTGGCCAGGTCCCTGTTACCCCGGGCCGGGTAGTAGTGCAGCGTCACGGTCATCTGGGATTCCCGGACGATCTCCGCGGCCGTCTCGACCCCAACGCCCAGGATTTCGGCGATCTTCTCTGCCTTGCTCATGTCGGCCACACTACCAGGACCGGAATGCCCGGGCCGGGTTCCTCACCCTCGTCGTCCCAGGACAGCTCCACGTCCCACTGGCGCTCCAGGCTCTCTCTACGGTGCGCTGCTCCGTCTGGGCCGCGACCGAGTAGCCGTTGCCCTCGGCGTCGCGACTCAGCACCACAGGCATATCGTCCGGCAGGCCCTCCAGGGTTTCCCTTCAGTTCTCCGACGTTCATGCGATCTCCACTCGGTTGCGGCCCGCGTTCTTGGCCGCGTAAAGGGCCTCGTCGGCCCGGTTGAGGCGGCGCTCCCAGTCGAGCCCGTCTTGGCTGATCGTCACGCCCACGCTGACCGTGACGGTGAGGCCCTGGACCTCCATGAGTTCGATCTGTCCGCGCAGCTTCTCCGCCGCGCAGCGCGCCGCGTACTCGGCCTGCTCGGGGTCCAGGTCCCCGATGACGCCGATGAACTCCTCCCCGCCCCAGCGCGCGAACGTGTCGGTCTTGCGGAACGCCTGGGGCGCGGCCTGCGCCACGGCCCGCAGTACCTGGTCCCCGACGGCGTGGCCGTGCTGGTCGTTGAAGGCCTTGAAGTGGTCCACGTCCACCATGAGGAGCGCGGCCCAGCAAGAGTCGCGGCGGCAGCGCGCGAACTCGCGCTCGATCGCCTCCTCCGCGGCGCGCCGGTTCGGCAGGCCCGTCAGCTTGTCCGTCAGGGCCAAGCGCTCCAGCTCCTGGATGCGCTGCTCGGCACGCACCAGGTCGTATCGGGCCTCTGTGAGGTCCAGCTGGAGCTGGGCATTCTCGGCTAGGAGATCGTGGTCGGGGAACAGCTCCGCAACCTCTGTCAGCGTGATGGTCGTGTCCATGCTCACACTACTCGGCCGGACCGCCCCGATCCTTGAGGCTGTCGTAGAAGATTTCGTCCGGGGCCGCGTTCATCCGCTCCGTGGCGCCCTGGGCCAGGGCCGCGACGCCTTCAATCGGGACGAACTTGCCCGCCATCTTGGGGGCGATGTACTTCGGCCAGAACGAGTCCGGGCGGCTGGGCTTCAGGTGGTTGAGCGCCCCGACCAGGACCGGGGTGAAGTCCGCCACCTGGCCGATCCAGGACACGGCCTTCCGGAGGATCTCGATGTAGACCGATGAGGCCAGCTCGGGCGCGCGGTGCAGGGTGTCAGTACCGAGCATGAAGCACTGGATGACCCAGTGCCCGGTGCGGGCGTCCAGCTCGGGCGCGCGGTTGGTCGTCCAGGCATTCACGTAGTGCATGCGCTTCCAGGCCAGGAGCTTCCCCAGGTCCAGGCTGAACGTGTCGGCCGGATGGCACATGGCCCCCGTGACGATGATGTTCTCGTGGGAACCGTCGTTCTCCGCCCGCAGGCACAGCACGCCGATCGGGCGGCCGCGGCCGTCCATCGTGCGCGCGTGCGCGCGAACCGTGGCGAACTGGACCCCGTACAGGGCTGACTCGGGGAGTTTGAAGGGCTTCATGCGCGTAGTCTCCGTTTGCTGGGTTTCGTGTAGGGCTCGAACTGGAGCCGCAGGTTGCGGTCATCCAGTTCGATCTGATCCAGGATCGGGCTGTCATCGGCCCGGCGTTGGCGCCGCAGGACCGTCACCTCGTGGGCGCGCTTGTCCCGCGTGCCGTAGCAGAACTCTTCGACCTGGACGCACCAGCAGTCCTGCTTGCCCGACCAGTAGACCTTGGTGATGCTGCCCTGGCCCCGGGAGTTGAACCCGAGCCGGACGCGCTGCCCGGGCTGGAGGGGGTAGCCCTCCGAGTCGACAGCCGCTGCGCGCGTGTCAACGCTCGGTGACTTCTCCGTAATGTCAGCGTTCGTGGACACCGGTGTCCGGCGGTTGCGGTTCTGGGGCTTCCTCTTCTTACGCCGATGCACGGCCATGCTCTCTCCGTTCCACCTGGGCAATTTTGCCCCGGATGTTGCGGATGTAACTGGAAGAGCCAGGGGAGGTAGAGGCAATGACTCGCACTCCGCCCGGCGACGTAAGACGCCAGTGGCCTCCGCCGGTCTTCTCGGCGCTCCATCCACGCTTCTTGGCCTTGCGGATGATCTTGTCCATCTCGCTCGTTGCTCCGGCCATGTCTTCTCCTTATCGGCGTCTCGCCTAGAAACTTGAGTCAGAGTTCATAGATCAGAACCGGCACGTCCTTGGCCCGCAGGGCCTCGATGCAGGAGTCCGTGCCGCGGCAGCTCATGCGATACCGGAAGGCAAGTCCCAGGTGGGCCTGGCTGAGCCCCACCAGGCGGCGGTTGCGCGCAGGGCCCGCGCCCGGCCAGGGGCCGTCCACCTCGGGGTGCACGGGGATCCGGAACTGGTCGACCCGGGTGGGGTGGTCCTCGCACCAGGCCCGGACGACCGCGTCCACACCGTCCTGGGCGTCGCCGTGCCAGATGCGGGGCCGGCGGCGCGCCTCCTCCTGGCGACCCACCACCCACTCCAGGAGGGAGTCAATCGAAGGAATATGGACACCCGGCCACTTCCGGGAGCCCGTGACGACGATGTTGAAGGGCTTCACACCAACGCCCGGGGATCGAGCGGGATTTCGGTCGGGAGCGACCAGCGCGCGTTGATCTGGCGCGACACGTACCGGCCCACGATGGCCCAGTCCACGACACCACGGCCGGTGTGGGAGGCCTGTCCCGTGAGGGGCGCGCAGGCGTTGCGGTCGTCGATCCAGAAATCGCAGTAGGGCTTGACGGAGAACTCGCGGAGCTGCCGCGTCTCCTCGACCCGGCCCTCCAGCGCGCGGATGCGCGGCACATTATCGTTCACCGAATCGAATTCCAGCCCGCGCTCCCGGCACCACTGCACGGCCTGGCCGAGCCAGTTGCCCTGGTCGGTGGGGTCACCGCCGCGGCAGGTCCAGAGGATCAGGTCGACGCCCGCCTCCTTCCAGGCCGTGGCGTACTCGATCGCGAACGGGACGGGGGTGTTGTCCGGCATGCAGAGCGTGCCGTCGAAGTCAATCGCTACCACAGGGGGTCGGATCATCGGGGGTGTCCTTCTTGTGTCGGTCCTCGGCCCAGTCGCCATAGCGTTCGGGCCGCCAGTAGCCGCCCTCGCAGTAGCGCTTGAGCGCATCGATTCGTTCGTCGTCCAGCAGGTACTCGCGGTAGATACGCATCACCCCGCCGCCGTCCTCGCGCATGACGCTGGCCCCGTTCACGGTCGGGACCAGTGAGAGCGTCACGCGCTTGGACCCGGCTCGGGTCACGCGCCCGACATCAACCACGCGTTCCACCTTGGGATCCGTGTAGTCGATGATGTCGGGCTCGGGCACGCGGCCGTCGCCGAAGTCGAAGTGGAACGTCTGCCTCACTTGCTTTCCGTGAACTCCGAGAACAGGCGCGGCGCGGCGCCCGGCAGGGGTCGGTCGTCCTTGAGCTTCTCGTTCTCCATGGCGTCCAGGATGATGCCCAGGCAGGCCTTGGCATGACCCAGGTGGTGGACGCGTGAATCCTCGGCCAGCTCCTCGCCGTCGAACCAGGCCATGATGTGGCGCATCGCGGCCGCCACGTAGATCGTGGACAGCACCTCGTGCTCGCGCCAGTTGTGCGGCCCGTACTTGGCCGCGCCGTCCTTCATGGCCAGAGCCTCATGGATCAGGCCGGCCACCGGGACTAGGTGCAGCGGCACCTTCGTCAGGCCGATCCGGTCCTTGGGGTTGGCGGGGTCACCCTTGGTCTCCTGTTCGTCGGCCTTTCCGCTCTCCGACCAGGTCATTCGGCCAGGTCCGCCGCAACCGTGCGGGGGTCGACGGGTTCCGTGGACTTCGCCGGTTCCGGCTCCTCCTCAGTGGGTGCCTCGAACACCGGCGGAGGTGACGGAATTGACGGCGTCAGCGCCGGAGCCCGCATGATGGTGGGCTCGGGTGCCGGTACGGGCGTCGGGGTCTCGGGTTCCGTGCAGGCCGCAGCCAGCACCAGCAGGGCGAAGGTGGCGGCGAATGCCGTCGCGGTTCGGATCAGGTTCTTGCGCATGTTCAGCTCCGTAGCAGGTATCCGCGCAGATTCGCCATCTGCCGGATGCGGTTCATCACCTCGTTCACGTGGGTCTGGTCCCAGGCCCACACGAGCTTGCACGCTGGGTCGTCCAGCTGGGCCTCCTGGACGATCGAGGCCATGCAGAGCACCGTGTCGTGGGGCGGCGCGCTGGGGTTCTCGCTGTCCATGAGGATCATGATGTAGGTGGCCAGGCCCAGCAGGGCAAAGCGGCTGTCGTGCGCGCCGCAGTTCCCCATGACCTGGCTGGCATCGGCCACGATCTTCTTCATGGTCGACTCCAGACCCTGTTCGGGCAGGGAGGCCATGACGCGGGCAATACCGGAGTCGATCGTGTCCACGAACTGTTCGTCCAGGACCAGCAGGCGCCAACCCTCGGGCGTCAGGACCTTGGTGGCCCGGACGGACTCGATCGCGATGGACGCGCAGGCACCCAGGAGCAGCATGTCGCGCCGCACCTCGACCGGGTAGCGACGATAGAGCTTGACCTCTTCCTGGATCGGATCCTTGGGACGCTCACCCGTACGGTTCAGACGCTCCGAGGGCTTCTCGCGGTTCTTCGCGCGCTCGCGCGCTTCAGCCAGCCAGGCGCGCTCCAACTCCTGAATCTGCTCGGGGGACAGGCCGTCGGTCGGGATGGAGCCGATGTACTTGGGTCGATCGCTCTCGGACAAGGGGGCTCCTACCAGTGGATGATGGGGTTGAGGGGGAAGGCGATGTCCAGCACGTCCTGGTCCTCCAGGCCCGTGACCTCGAACGCGTCGCGTGGGATGAAGTGGTCGGGCTCGCCGCGCTCGGTGCCGCAGCTGTGGACCACGCCGCCGCGGTCCTCGACCGCTTGCTTGAACAGGGTCAGGTTGGTGTCGGAGGAGAAGGAGAAGCGCGGCGCCATGGCCGGGACCTTAGCGTCCCAGCGCGCCCTTCGCAGCCGCAATCGCCATCGAGAGGTCCTGCCGGTACTGGTCGTTGTCGCACGCGCCGCGGAACAGCTCGGCCGAAGTCGTGAGTTCGTCCAGGGCCTTGCGCAGCGTCGAGACGCTCTGCCAGCCCAGCGCCTGGCCGATCTGCTGGGCAATCGTGGCACCCGTGCTCTCCTGGCTCTGCGGGTCAGCCTTCAGGTGCTCCAACTGCTCGGGCGTCATGTTCATCAGGATCGCCAGGGAGATGCTGGCCGCCAGGACTAGTTCGCCGTCCAGGACGAAGGGTTTCGTCAGGCCCAGGATGGCCTGGTTGTGGTGCACGGTTTCGCGGTAGAGCTGCTCCAGCATCTGCCCAACCGCCACGTCTCGCGCGTCGCCCAGCGCCAGGGGCTCCTGCCCCATGGCGCGGGACATGTTGTCCACGGCCTCCTCGGCGCGCGCGATCATCTCGTCACTGTACGTGCGGGCTACTTCAGCCATTCGGGTCTCCGATCATCAGGGTGAGGGTGCGGAGCCCGTACAGGGTCGCGGCCGACCAGGCGCAGGCGTCCAGGACCGGAACGGCTCCGGTGTAGGCGGCGTAGGAGGGGGCGGCCGTGCAGACCAGCACGGACATCAACACGGACCAGGCGCCCCAGCGGATACTGAATAGCGCGTCGGCCGTGGCGGCTACTGGCGCGAGAAGTACCAGAAGAGTCCGGAGACCAGGGCTGCGAGCACTCCCAGGCCCACTCTTCCCACGGCCATTGCGGCGCTGATGGCTTCCGCATTCGCGCGATCCAGCGCTTCCTGATCCAGCGGCTCGCTCTTCGAAGTATCGCATCGGGGGTACTCCATGGGGGTCTCCTTTCGATTCGGCCATTATGCCGAATCACCCCCTGGTTCGGTCAAATCACCGCATTAGCAGGTGATGAAGATCACGCTGATAGGAACGCAGCGCGCAGAGCAGCAGGGATCCCAAAACCCCGATCACGAGGCCCCCGGGTCCGAAGGCCGCCGCCCAGAGGAAGGGGGCGAGTCCCGCTACCAGGGCATCGCCTTCGGGTGTGTCGAAGTGCGAGATCAGGAACTCGCCCGCGTCCTCGCACCAGTCCCAGGCATCACCCAACCAGCTCATGCCCGGGTGGTCCGCAGGATCTGACTGGGCTGGGTCAGCAGACGCTCGAAACGGATGGCCTGCTCGTACGCGAGCTTCACCGTCTGCTCACTCACAGCGTGGTCGACCAGGCTGACATTGATGATCTGAGCGTTCCGCATCTCGCGCCGCGGTGGCTGCGGGGCAAGGGTCACGAGGGCCGGCAGGGCCAGCAGGCCCTTGAGGAAGGTGCGGCGCAGCATGGGGGTCATGTGGTCTGCCAGGCCCATTTGTGTCCTAGCGCCCGGGCGCGCTCGCACCGCTCCGGGTCGTAGTGCTCCGAGCCCTCGATGAAGTGCTCGTAGCGGGTGTCGCGCTCATGGTGCCGCTCGACCATAAGGCGCGCAAGGGTTCGGAACCGCTGCCGCGCCGCGCGGGCCTCGGCGGTCTTCTTGACGTGGCACTTGTTCGGCATGGATGAATCGCAGAGGGTCTGCATGTTCTCCAGCGTGTTGGGCCCGCCGTCCTGTAGCTCCACGATGTGGTCCGCGTCCCACATCGCGCTGGTCCGCGTCCCGCAGCGGGCGCAGACACCGTCGTCCCGACGCCCCACCGCGTACCGCATCTCGCTCGGCCCCTCCTGCCGGCGGCGGCGCCCACACTCGGGATGCCAATTCTTCCGCGTGTCCAGCTCGCCGTCTGGCTTCAGGATGTCGTCCCCGCAGCCGCGGCAGGTGCCGCGCGGTGCGCGCGGGTACGGGATCGGCCCGGGCCTACGGCTGGACACCGGTGTCCGGCCACTCGGCGATCTCGGTCGTCTTACCCAGCAGCCCACCCTTTCCGACCTCGTGTTCCTCATAGGGTGTGGTGTCGGGGTCGGGTTCGAAGAAACCCATGGGTTCGGGCTGCGCGTCTCCATCCAGGTGTTGACCCACAAGGGTCTCGGCCTGGGCGCGTGGGTTGGCGCGGAACAGGATCAACAGCAACCGCTTCCAACTCCAGGGCTGACGGGGCGGGTTGTAGCCGGCCGCTGGGCGCAGTGGTCCGTGCGCGGCGGCGCGTTCGAGCTTCTCCAGTAGGGCGCGGTCCTTGTTCATCGTCCGACTCCTTGGGTCTGGCTCATGTGAAATTCTGCCTCAGCGTCCCGCCAGGGTTCCGCATCCCAAGTCTCGGCCGCACGTGCCAGCTTCGACAGGCTTCCGTCGAAGTACGTGGCGGCCAGCCACTGTAGGAGCTTCGGGTCCTGCTCGGGAAGGCGCGGCGCGGGTCGCGTTCCGTGCGCGAACATGTGCCCCACGCTGGTCTCGCAGCGCTCCGGGATGCCAAGCGTGCGGAAACTGTACTTGCGTGGTTGATCGTCCAGGGGCCGACGCTCGTCGAAGTCCGGCGCATGGAACCAGTCCTCCAGGCCGTTCTGCCGGAGCTTGCGCTCCAGGAGGAAGTTCCGATAGAAATCACGCAACGAGCGCAGGGGGTTAGGTAGCTTCACGTTCATCGTCCTTGTCCTTCCCGTCGCGGGCCGGACGCTGGAGGGAAGCCGGAACTTCGCCCGGACTGATCCCGTAGTCAACCCACACTTCGATTCGGCGGCTCAAGCCCGCCACCACGCCCGCGATAGCGTCACTCACGTCCTTGGAGCCCGTGGGCTTGTGGTCAACCTTGGGCTTCTTGGGGTTCGAGATGTCACGCTCCAGCTGAATGAACTCGTCCTGCGCCACGTCATGGATGGGGAGGCGGACTCGCCCGTCGTACAGGGCCTGCTTGGTCACGTCGTAGGCCCAGGTGGACTCGTCCATGGACTGGGTGCCGACCCGGTAGCGCTCCCGGTCCTTGTTCTTCACCTGCTGGAGGAAGTCCACGGACTGGAACTTGTCGCACGTCACGTACTGGACGTTCATGCCGAGCTGCACGAGCGTATAGATGACCTCGCGGACTCGGGAGAAGTCGATCTCTCCGCCCGGGGGCGGCTTGACCCGTAGGGCCCCGTCGATCACGACCTTCGGCATGGTCTCGAACTCACCCGGTCCCCGCTGCACGCGTTCGAACCCCTCGCAGAAGCCCACGGCGAAGCCCGCGCAGTCCTGCGTCACGGCCAGGTCGACGTGGACGAACCGGCGCTTCTCCGGCGACTGGATCAGGTCCGGCAGGATCGTGAGCTTGTCGGCCTGGAGGTCGATCTCCTGCACGGGGAAGATGGAATCGGTCTTGCCGAAGCATGCCGCCACCTTGTCCTTCTCGATGATGAAGGGGTGGATAGCGTCGGTCGACACACCGGCGTGGTCCCGAAGCGCGGCCTGGATGTCGTTTTCGAAGAAGGTCCGGAGTTCGTTCGGCAGCTTGACGACCAGGCCAGCCTTCCGATCCTCCGGGCTGGGCTGGCGGCCCCGGTTACCCACAATGAACGGTACCCGGCCCTTGTCGCCGACGAAGACTTCGAACCAGGTCTTGCCGTTCTTGCCCTTCTCCTTGAAATACTGCCAGGGCTTGACCTCGAACGCGGTCTTGCGGAACACGTAGATCCGGGGGTTGTCGTTCGAGGCCTGGGCGCGGCGCTCGATCAAGCCGCCCGTGCGGTTCGCGGACGACACCAGGCACAGCATGCCGTGCGTGCCGAAGCGCGAGCTGATGCGGTTCGTCATCTGGTTGTAGTTGGACGCGGCCTGGTCGTAGACACCGCCCACCTCGGCCGCCCGGGTCGACTCCTTCACGACCTGCTGGAACTCGGTCTCGTCGATGATGCCGCCGATGACGTTCTCACCCATGGCGCCCGTCAGGTGCGAGGCCACGGGCTTGACGATGATGCGGTGGTTGGGGAATAGGAGCATGGACGTGACCTTGGGGTCACGGGGCGCGAACTCCTGGAACCAGGGCGAGCGCTCCACCATGGTCTTGAAGCGGTCGTAGCCGACGCCCTTGGCCTTCAGGAGCGTCACGCTCTGGAAGACGATCTCGATCTCCGAGGCCGGGTCCAGGCCGAATTCGCGCTGCGGCGCCTTCAGGCACAGCAGCCGGTACAGCACGTAGAGCAGTACCTCCAGTGCGATCGTAGTCTTGCCCGAGCCGATGCCGCCCGTGCAGACCAGCTCGTTGTGCTCGCCGTCGCAGATTTCCTCCAGCGAGGCCATGACCTCCGGGTACAGGCCGCCGATCTGCGCGGGCGCGCCTTCGTTGCGCTCTAGCTGGCGCGAAGCCTTGCGGGCCGCCTCGTGCTCGCGCGCGCTCAGGCGATAGCCGGGCTCACGAATCCAGGTCCCGATGTCCACGGGCGGGACCATCCATCGGTCCCGGCCCTCCTCCAGGTAGCGGGCGGCCTCCAGGACCAGGGCCAAGTCGTAGTCGTTGTCCTTGGCGAACTTCCGCAGGCTGGCAGCTAGCGCGCTCACGAGAGTAGGCCCCCGGCCTCCAGATGCGCGGCCAGCTCGGCCGCCACCTCCCCGACCTTCTCGTGGTCTTCGAAGTGAGCCAGCGGGCCGTCGTCGGCCATGCGGGTCTTCAGCTCCACGATCTTGGGCAGGCCCAGGGCGGCGCGCTTGCCGTCCTGGCTGGTGCGGAGGAGCCGATCGTAGGCGCGGAGCTGCTCGGGCCGCGGGATGAAGTTCGGGTCTGACTGCATGCGGGTCAGGACGCGGCTGAGCGCCAGCGCTGCGATCTGCTCGGCCAGGTCGTACTGCCGTACCTGGTGCGCCCGGATCGAGCGCTCGTCCAGGGTGGCCTGCTCGCGCGCGGCATCCTCGCCCTCGTAGGCGCGCCGCCGCCGCATGGCCTGCATCTGCTGGTACCAGGAGACCGAACCACGCGTAGCGTGGTCCTTCACGGTCCGCTCCGAGACCCCGATGTCCTCGGCCAGCTCGCGCAGCGTGTAGTCTGGCTCGCCGGGCGGGAGGCCCAGGTTGCGCGTCAGGTATTCGGTCTTGATCGCGTCCCAATCCAGGCTCTTGCCCTGCTTGGACTGGGTCGCGGGCGCCTTCTTGCGCCCTCGGGACTTCACCGCCACGACACCCTCCTTGGTCGACGTGGCCCCCTCCATGGGCCTCGTGGCGATCTCGAACCTAGCGCAAGCGTTTCACGGGCACCGTGACCTTCACGACGAGGTTCTCGCCGTCCTCGCGCGTCTCGAACTGGGGCTCCCCGATCTCCACCAAGGGCCGGACACCGGTGTCCCCGGGCGAGTCGTGCACGGCGCGGTTCCCGGGCCACTTCTGGTGGGTGTCGCCGCGCGTCGCGTCCGCCGGACAGGGCTGGCGCTCCGGATCGGACTGACCAGTGGAGTTGATGCCCCAGGCCTTCCGCACCTTCTGGAGCAGGGGGAACTTGTCGCAGACCTCGCACTCGCCGGGGGCGTGGAGGATCCGGCCATCGCAGTGGGGCCCGCAGAGGTGGCCGTCGAAGAACAGGCGCTCGGACTCCGTCATTCTCCGACCTCGACCTTGGTCCCGACCTTCGCGCCTGTCCCGGCGAAGTGCGGCATGAAGAACTCGCGATGCGGGATCGCGGACTGATGGGAGTGGAAGAACTCCGCCCACGGCACGTGCCGCATCAGGTGCTCGCCCTCGAACCGCACGATCACGTAGGAGTCAGTTCGGAAGGCCTCCAGCGTGCAGAGCGAGTTCATGTCTCCCCACTGGGCGTCCGGGTGATGGAACACCCACTGGGAGCCGATGTCCCCGACCGTCAGACCCTCGATCGTCTCGGTCTTCTTGATGATCTCAGCCACGTTCGGTCTCCGGGGGCGCAGGGGGTTCGTGGTAGCGCCGCAGATTAGGCACGTGGATCTCGCCATCGAGCTTCAGCAGCGGCAGGTCCAGCAGGCCGGGCCCATAGGCCACGCAGACCCAGTTACCGTGAGCCGTCCCGGAGAACACCTGGAGGCTGGCCTCCACGGTGAAGTCGCCGTCCGTGTAGGTCCGGATGGTGTCGCGCAGGCGGTTGGCCCAACTAGCCAGGCGGTCCCCCTTGGCGTCGGTCGGTACAGTCACGGCCACCATGGGTTCGCCCCACCCACAATCCTCGGGCGGAACGGCGCGCGTCCCGTCGCCGGAATCCGTGGTCTCGTATCCGTGTTGGTTCAGCAGCCAGACAATGTGTCGGATACCTTCGTCGAGTTCACCGTATGTGCTCATCGCATGTCCACCACGATGGGTTGGCCCGGAGGGCTCAGGAGGGAACGGAGCTGCTCAGCCGCCGGCCCATGCGCGATCACGCAGCCATCGCCCGAGCACTTGCGGCACTTGTCCGCCAGGCACTCTACACGATCGGGCGCGTCCGCGAACTCCGCGCGCTCCGCGAACTTCTCCGACATGGCGGTGATGAACCCGCCCACATGGTGGCCCATGATGGCCGCGCCGATCACGGCGGCCAGGACCAGGACTCCCAGCGCTTTCATCGCACGTCTCCCTCGGGCGCCAGGAGCCGATCCACGAAGCATGCGGAGCAGTCGCCGTCCACCAGCTCGCGCCCGTGGGTCTCGCACTTCGGATAGGGGTCACCGGCGCCGCGCGGGCGCTCGATGCGGGGGAAGCCCAGATGGTCGCTCCGCAGAGCCTCGACCGTCCCGGGCAGGAATGGGCGCGGCGGCGCGTAGGTGCGGGGCACGCCCAGGCGGCCCAGGTACTGCCGCACGGGCTCGGGGCGCTCTTCGTCCAGGTCCATCTCGATCTCGTTGATGCACTCCGCGACGCTGAACAGGCCCTCGCCGTGTCGGGGGTCGTCGGGGCCGTCGTAGTCCACGTGCACGAATGCCCAGCGGCCCGAGCGGTCGGGGTCGAGCGTAATGCCCCACTCGCCCCGGTACAGGTACGCGTCCCGCCCGGTCTCCTTCAGGTACGGGTTGTCGCGGTGCATCTCGAATCCCAGCCATTCGTGGTTCGCCATGGTGTGTTCCTCTCGGGCGGGGCCGGTACGGGTTGGTTCGAGCCCTACCTGGGCTCACGCCTTCGTTTCCGATGAGGGGCCTTTCGACATCGGCCCCGCCCATGAGAGACGTATCGGCGCGCGCGACCCGGACCTGAGCACTTTCTGTGACCGGATCTGACACGTGTGCAGCTAGCGTGCGGCCCGGATGCTGCGAGTCCTCTCCGTGATGCGGCGCTTGCGCAGAAAGTCCTCGACAAACGCGAACGAGACCATCCAGAAGTCCGCGCTGTCCCGGCCCGTATCGGAGATGATCGTGATGGCGCAGGTGGCCTTGGTCCGGCCGTTGAACACGGATCCCTGATCCAGGTGGCGCCCACAGGGCCGCAGGGCGTCGCGGAGCGTGCGGAGCGGAGCGCCTTCCAGGGCCTCACCACCCAGCATGATGTCGCCGCCCGAGAGCGACGCCCAGCCGCGACTCCAGTACCACTTCTCGTAGGAGCGGTTGAATCCACACTCCTTCTCCCAGGCCTCCCACTCGTCCGTCACGAGGTGGTTGGGCCACTCGTATTCCAGCATGGTCCCGAACCAGGCGCCGTGCTGGAACATGGGGATGAAGTAGGGGGTGCCGTCGGGCGCGACCGCCAGGCTGTGGGAGCAGGGCAGATTCTTGCGCGCCATGGGCGTGCCGAAGCCTTCGGGCGCGCGGTCCATCACCGGACGCGATCCAGGGCGCCGGGGAAGTCCGCCAACGCCACGTCGACCGTACAGAAGCGGCCGCGGATTTCCGGGATGGGTTCAGCGGCCGGCAGCGGCAGCCGCAGTAGGTCCGCGGTGAAACCGCCGTCGTTGAACATGGCCCCGCACGTCCCGCAGCACAGGTTGACGCAACCCGGGGCTCTCGGGCCCTCGAACAGGTCTCCCTTGGTCCCGCAGAACAGGCAGCGGTTGTGCCGGAGGGAATTGGTGATTTCATCCTCGATGCGCCGCGGGTCGAGCAGCATGCGATCACCCCAGCGATCGTACTGGGGGAGCTTGTGACCCATACCGGCGTACTCGACCGCGCGGCGCAGTTGAGCGCTGGCATGTCGGCCCAGGATGCGGAGCAGTGCGCGGATCATCTGGCCTCCCGAATCAGCCGCGCTCGTTCCCGCCCCATACAGTCGCGGAATTCCACAACCTCCAGGCAACGCTCGGTCGCCGTGTCGTGTATGCGGAGGTCCTGGCTTACTTGAACGGCGTCCGCGGCCAGCAGGGCACCCGCCCCCATGAGGGCAAACGCAATCGCGAAACCGTCTTCGTCGAATACCAGCGAAGCCCCTGCCGCACACAGGAACAGGAGAAGCCCTGCCAACGTGAAGCCTTCGATCATTCCCGCACCCGCTCGATGAGGGTCCAGGCCATATCGGCGCAGGCGTTGACCAAGTCCGACCCTTGCTCGACCAGGGCGATGTTGGCGCCGCCGCGCAGCGCGGCCTCAACAAAGCGCGCAGTCAGCTCCACCTGCTCGCCCTGCCGGGCCGCGGATTCACCGAAGTTCTCCTTCATTGCCTCGTAGTCGTAGATGCTCATGTCGTGCGCTCCTTTGCTAGCCGCACGGCCCAGCCGGGCAGCTTTGTCATGTCGTAGCCGGACCCGGCCCGGAGCATCTCGGGCTCCAGCCAGGGCACGTGGTCGGCGTCTCCCTCGTCCAGCATGGTCCGGCACAGGGCGTCGAACTCCCCGTCGGACCAGATGGTCACGTCGTGCTGGTAATACAGGACCGAGGCCACCGCGTACTTGGCCGCGCGGCCCTCGGGCGTCCGGACCGTCTCCCAGTGCAGCGCGCACCAGAGGCAGCCGTCGCTGGCTCGCCACTGGCAGCGGTACCCAATTTCATGGCGGGCTGCGAGCCCGTACGCGCACTCGTGTCCTCCGTGGTCCCGCACCAGCAGCAGGCCCTTAAGGGCCTCGGAGGGCTCATCCTCGGGGAACCTCTGCAAGGGCTCCTTTCCGTCCCAGGGCGCGGCCCGCTCGGTGTAGGGCTCAGAGAATTCGGACACCGGTGTCCGCTTCTTGCGTCGCTTCTGCTTGAAGGCCATCAGCTCACTCCGGCAGCCGGTGGAAACCCATGGAGAAGGCCAGGTCCGGCGGCTTGGGCGGCGCGGGCCCCAGGTCCCAGGTCCAGTAGTCGACGCCCTCGACCTGCACGAGCTGGGCGTCAGCCTCGACCGGAGGGGTGGCGCGGTCAGCGATCAAGAAGGCGCGCAGGCGGCCCGCCTCGTCCTCAATGCCCAGCACGAGCGGAGCCGGTTGGTCGGCGTCCCACATGTTCTTGAGGTGTCGGAGGCAGGCGTTACGGGTTTCGGTGTCCATCAGGATTCCTTCACGGGTCGCCAGGCCCCGTACTGCTCCAGCAGGGCACGGCAGGCGGCGCGGTTCTCGGGTTCGTTCCACCATCGGTTGATCCCGCTCGGATGCGGCACCACGTAGGTCGGGACGGGGAAGCCGGGCTGCTCCACCAGGTACTGGGCCGTCGCCAAGCCCCAAGCCCGCGCCACGCGCTTGCCCGCCAAGAACACGGCTCCGAACTGCTTGCCCCAGGGATGCGTGACGAGGCGGTCGCTGAGCGCCACGGCGGCCTCCCGGGCCTCGTCGATCGGGAACGCCGCCCCGCGGCCCTCGCGCCCCGGGTAGGCGGCCAGGAGGTTGACGTGCACCGCGCGCGCAGTCCACCAGAACAGGTCCGGGTGGCTCGCGCTGGAGGCGGTCGTAGGCCGCCACTCCGGAATGGCGGCCAGGCCAAGCCGCCCGGAAGGCCAACGCCACGTCCAGGTGGCGCTTTCGTGCGTCGCGCGCAGGCGCCTCGCCCACGACCAGGTAGCGGGACCAGCTCACGACTGTTCCAGGCGCGCCAGGTCCGTGCGCGTGATGCGCAGCACCCAGTAGCCGTCGTGTCGCTTCACCCATTGGCCCAGCGCGATGCTGCGACGCTCCTGGTCCTCGACCTCCACGAAGCGCCCGGACTCGGCACCCGGCGGGCCGTCGAACACCACGTCCACGAACGGCTGCCCTCCCGCGGGTCGGCCGGGGCACTTGTCCGCCAGGCCCATCTCGGCCTCACCGCACTGGGCGCAGCAGGCCAGCATGCAGGGGTAGCAGTGCGTGGTGGCGTCGTCACATCGCGGGTCGTGCCGGTAGTAGACGTGCTGGGTCTTGGGGTCCAGCTCCTCGATGATGGGCTTCCGCATGGTCAGGTAGTGGCCTCTAGCAGGCGAGAGGTGACGAAATCGAGCCCGCGCTCCCACCAGTGCTGGCGCCTGACCTTCCGGACGAGCTTCCGGTGGTCCCGGATCCGGTCCTGGTCCGCCTGGGCCAGGCAGGAGCGCTGCACCTGTTCGAGGGACGCCTGCTCCACGCGGGGCCAGTAAAGGACGTTCAGTCCTCTGGTCCCGGCTGCACGCGGCGTGAAGGCCAGGCGCGTCACGCACTCCAGGCAGTGGAGCTGGTCGCGCCGCTTGTCCGCGTAGTACCAGCGCATGGACTTGGTGGGCTCGGAGGCGGGCGTGCGCCCGCAAGAGCGGCACGTCATCCCCTACCCCTGCTCGGCGCAGTCGGCGCAGTCGCTGCACTTCCTGGGTTCGCCCGGCGCCTCGTCCAGGGGCAGATCGAGGAAGTCCTCCGTGACGGCGCCGCATCCCGTCTCGCACAGCACGCCGCTCGCGATCAGTTCTTCGTTCATGGTGGTCTCCTTTCGGAGCGCCTATCGGACACCGGTGTCCAGCACCGTGTGATGGGCCTCACTCCCAGATGGCCACCACGTTCAGCTCGATCTCGGACCCGAGCGGTTCGTCCCAGCTCAGGACGCGCCAGCCCTGCAAGCGGTGAGGGCTCTCCGTGGGCTTCGCCAGCGCCATGAAGGCCGTGTGCCCATTGCCGCCGGCCACGCAGATGGCGAAGCGGGCGTCCTTGAGATCGTCGTAGGCCGGGTGAGCCAGGACGGAGAAACAACGCCTGCCGTTGCGGGCCAGCAGCTCGGCCACGTCTCCGGTCGGCGGCTCCTCGATCACGGTGGGGAATCTGTAGAACTCCATCAGTAGTCCCGCCGCCAGCGGAGGAATGCGCCGCCCAGCATGATGACCCAGCCGGCCGGCCATGCCGCGGCCATGATGGCCATGCCGAGGGATACCAGAACGGGCTCGTCATCGGCATCGGGCTCGACCCAACGGATCATCCAGAGGAAGGCCAGGAAGCTGACGAAGGCCACGGTCGCGTAGTAGGCGTTGTCCATCAGGCCCGCACCCGCGCGCGGATGTCCTTGAGGGTCTGGAAGTTCT
>FUIF01000642.1_pt1 | contig 19135 bp, 28 predicted proteins | sample 1003461 | NCBI WGS metagenome assembly FUIF01 (sample SAMEA80401918, study PRJEB19352) | marine metagenome | reverse complement strand
AAAATGATAAGTACGCAGGAGCATACGTCAAGGAACCGATTCCTGGAAAGTATGATTGGGTGGTTAGTTTTGACCTTAATAGTCTGTATCCCCATCTTATTATGCAATATAATATCTCTCCAGAAACCCTCAGAGAGACAAGGCATCCCACAGCCACAGTTGATAAGATACTTAATCAAGAAGTAACCTTTGAAATGTACAAGGACAATGCAGTATGTGCAAATGGTGCCATGTATAGAAAGGATGTCCGTGGTTTTCTCCCAGAGCTCATGGATAGAATGTACCAGGAGAGGGTCGTCTTCAAAAAGAAAATGCTCGCTGCCAAGCAGCAGTATGAGAAGACGCCTACTAAGGCACTTGAAAAAGAGATCGCTAGATGTAACAATGTTCAGATGGCGAAGAAGATTTCTCTTAACTCTGCTTATGGTGCTATTGGTAATCAATACTTCAGGTATTACAAACTAGCAAACGCAGAAGCTATCACCCTATCTGGTCAGGTTTCGATTCGTTGGATTGAGAATAAGATGAATCGGTATCTAAATACACTTTTGCAAACCAAAGAAGTAGATTATGTCATCGCATCTGACACTGACTCAATCTATCTTAATCTTGGACCTCTTGTGGATAAATTTTTTGCTGCTAAGTCTGGCGACAAAGCAGCAATTGTTTCAATACTTGACCAGATCTGTCAAGACAAATTGGAACCGTTTATTGATAAGTCTTATCAGGAATTGGCGACATACGTTTCGGCATACGATCAAAAGATGCAAATGAAGCGTGAGAATATCGCAGATCGCGGTATTTGGACTGCTAAGAAGCGTTATATTCTGAATGTATGGGACAGTGAAGGTGTTCGATATGAAGAACCCAAACTAAAAATCATGGGCATTGAGGCCGTGAAATCATCCACTCCTGCACCATGTAGGAAGATGATTAAGGATGCACTTAAACTTGTCATGACTGGAACAGAAGATGAAGTAATTGATTTCATTGAGAAGTCAAGAACTGAATTCAAGTCACTTAATCCTGAGGATATTTCATTCCCGAGATCTGTAAGTGATGTTGATAAGTTTCAAGATCGTTCCAACATTTACAGAAAAGGTACTCCAATTCATGTTCGTGGTGCTCTCCTTTTTAACCACTACATAAAGGAGAGTAAACTTACAAACAAGTACTCACTTATTCAGAATGGTGAGAAAATCAAGTTCTGTTATCTGAAAGTGCCGAATACGATACATGAAAATGTACTATCTTTTATTCAAGACTTTCCAAAAGAATTAAATTTAAACAGATACGTTGATTATGAATTGCAATTTAGTAAATCATTTGTGGATCCTTTGAAAGCGATCTAGATGCTATTGGTTGGTCAGTCGAAAAAACAGTAAGCCTGGAGGATTTCTTCTCATGAAAGATCAGTATACAATTCCTGACAATGAGACAAAACAAGACAAGTGGAATCGTGGATTGGACCTCTTTGTTGAGAGTGTTCTAAAACCAGATCATGCACTGAGACAATGTGCTCATAACCAAAAATGTTATCATGAGCTGATGGATGTTCGTGATAATGTGCTAGAATATTTGAAAACCAAGCGTTGGGATTAATTCATGGATTTTTTGAAAGACATTGTAAAAGAGATTGGAGATGACTTCACCAAACTAGCATCAGATATCGATGAAACAGAAACATATGTTGACACAGGTTCGTACATTTTTAACGGACTTGTTTCAGGGTCTATATTTGGTGGTGTATCTGGGAATAAGATTACTGCCATTGCTGGCGAGTCTAGCACTGGAAAAACTTTTTTCAGCCTTGCAGTCGTCAAGAACTTCCTTGATTCTAATCCTGATGGGTATTGCTTATATTTTGACACTGAAGCGGCTATTAACAAGTCTCTTATCGCAAGTCGGGGTATCGACTTAGATCGACTTGTAGTTGTCAATGTTGTTACTGTAGAAGAGTTTCGCAGCAAGGCACTCAAAGCGGTAGATATATACCAAAAGAAACCAGAAGATGAGCGCAAACCCTGCATGTTTGTGCTAGACTCTCTGGGGATGCTTTCCACTGAGAAAGAGATTAACGACGCCCTCAACGACAAACAAGTTCGGGACATGACCAAATCCCAACTTATCAAAGGTGCGTTCCGTATGCTCACTCTCAAACTGGGCCAAGCAAACATTCCAATGATCGTTACCAATCACACCTACGATGTCATCGGCGCATACGTTCCAACTAAAGAGATGGGTGGCGGCAGTGGTCTTAAGTATGCGGCGTCCACGATTATTCATCTATCTAAGAAGAAGGAAAAGGATGGAACAGAAATCATTGGAAACCTTATCAAGGCAAAGACTGCTAAGTCGCGTCTAAGTAAGGAGAATCAAGATGTTACGGTGCGTCTTTATTACGATGAGCGCGGTCTTGATCGTTACTATGGCCTTCTTGAGTTGGGAGAACTCGGTGGTCTCTGGAAAAATGTGGCAGGTCGTTATGAGATAGACGGTAAGAAAGTCTATGCCAAGGCAATCTACAAAGATCCTGAATCATACTTCACCCCAGAGGTGATGGAGAAGTTGGATGCAATTGCAAAAGAACAATTTAGTTATGGGTCTTGATGGAACAAATTGAAGTCACAATTCTAAGAAATCTAATTCACAATGAGGACTATGCTAGGAAGGTTATCCCCTTCCTGCAACCCGAATATTTTGAAGATCGTATCAAAAAAACTATCTTTCTTGAGACTTCAGAGTTCATTGTCAAGTATGACTCCCTTATCTCACTTGAAGCTCTTCAGATTGAGATTTCAAATCGATCTGATTTGAGTGGAGACGATATTCAAGAAGCAAAGAAGTGTATTGAATCTTTGGAAGTAAAAGATGTTGACCAGAAATGGTTGACAGATTCTACTGAGAAGTGGTGTCGTGATCGTGCTATTTACCTAGCACTCATGGAGTCCATTCATATTGCAGATGGTAACGATGAGAAGAAAAATCGTGATGCCATTCCTAGTATTCTAAGTAATGCCTTAGCAGTTTCTTTTGACAACCACATTGGTCATGACTATCTACAGGACTTTGAAGAAAGATTTGAGTCTTACCACCGTAAAGAAGATCGCATTCCGTTTGATCTCGATTACTTTAACAAGATTACGAAAGGCGGCCTACCTAACAAGACTCTTAATATCGCTCTTGCTGGCACAGGTGTCGGAAAGTCTCTTTTTATGTGCCATATGGCTTCGTCCTCGCTCTTATCGGGGTACAATGTTCTGTATATCACTATGGAGATGGCAGAAGAAAAAATTGCTGAGAGAATTGACGCGAATCTTTTGAATGTAAATATACAAGAGATTACAGATCTTCCTCGTCCTATGTTTGAAAGTAAGGTATCAAACCTTGCAAAGAAGACTCAGGGCAACTTGATCATCAAAGAGTATCCTACAGCGAGCGCCCACAGTGGACACTTTAAGGCACTTCTTAATGAACTTGCACTTAAGAAGTCATTTAGACCTGATATTATTTTCATTGATTACCTTAATATATGTGCTTCCTCCCGTTATCGCGGAAACGGCAATGTCAATTCATATTCGTATATTAAGTCTATTGCAGAAGAACTTAGAGGGTTGGCTGTTGAAGCAAACGTCCCTATCGTTTCTGCCACGCAGACCACTCGTTCTGGTTATGCTAGCTCTGATATTGACCTTACTGACACTTCGGAGTCCTTTGGTCTCCCTGCTACTGCTGATCTTATGTTTGCCCTTATTTCTACAGATGAGCTTCAGGAACTCGGACAAATTATGGTGAAGCAACTGAAGAATCGATATAATGATCTTTCAGTTTACAAACGATTCATTCTCGGCATTGATCGTGCAAGATGCGTCTCTATGATTGTGAGCAGAGTCAGCAAAACATTATTGATGGTGGTTTGGATGAAGAAGAGAATCAGTTTTCACCGAAAGACAAGTTTGCAAAACTGAGTTTCTAATGTTTGATGAACGCAATTATCCAATAAAAATGTCAAATGTTCTTCCTGGTAGATTATTTGAATCTGTTCAGGATGAATTGATTGATTGGAGATTGACGAATCAATCTTATCGTGATGATGATCCAATATTTTGGACACAGAGTAAAAACTATAAGAACAATAATATTGTCTTCAGAGAAGCTCAAACAATCGTCAAGTATAAGTTGATGAAAGTTATCGGTAGACGATTAAATTCACTTCGTATTCATACAAACCTCGCCACATCTGGGCAAAAAGGTAGTGTTTTTCACACTGATGATTTTAATCCTGGAAGATTAACTTTCGTTCTTTTTGCAAATAGTGACTGGAATGTTCAATGGGGTGGTGAAAATGTAGTTTATAATCCACATCTTGAGGAATATTGCTACACTACTTTTATTCCCAATTACGGTGTTTGTTTTCCATCAGAGTGGGAACACTATGGCGCATCTCCACTTTCACACACAGATGAGCCTAGAGTAAGTATTGCATTTTTGTACGATATCGTGTAAAATAAAGAGGTATTCAATTAAACCTATGAGCGTTGACACTAAGAAGTATGTTGAATTTGTCGATGCGGTCACGTCGCAACCGTCAAAAGACCACGAAGCGTTTATCTATCGTCTCCAAGAAATTGAAGGTCAAGGTTTTCACTCCGAGCGACTGCTTACTGCTGCTGTAGGAATGTGTGCTGAAGCAGGTGAGTTTACTGAAGTTGTCAAGAAGATTATCTTCCAAGGCAAACCTGTCAATGAAGAGAACATGTTCCATCTAAAGCGTGAGCTGGGTGACATCATGTGGTATGTTGCTCAAGCATGTATGGGTCTTGGCACTTCTCTCGATGAGATCATGGAGATGAATGTTGAGAAACTAGTTGCACGTTATCCTGGTGGTGAGTTTGATGTTCACTATTCTGAAAATCGTAAGGAAGGTGATCTGTGAATGACTTCAAAGTCCCCTTTGCTATCGTATCTTTCCTGTTGGTTCAGGCTGCGAGTGCTGTCTGGTGGTCCTCACAAATAGACGGACGAGTTAAGACTCTCGAAGCAGAGAGTCTAAATATTGCCAGAGAAAACCGTAGGTACATTGAGCAAGTGATTCAACCATCTTACGGAATCAGTAGTTCATGGAAAAACCAATACCACGATGAGTGGGTTCTAAAAGGAGGCTGGAAATGAGTAAAAAGTCAAAGAAGAACTCAAAAGGGGATACTTGGGAGTGGGAAGAAACACCCGAGATGCGTGAAGCATTAGAACGACTACATCAAAACATTCGAGAACTGGAAAAGAAAAACGCACCTGATTATGGCGTCGGGAAGTAATCCAACAGTACCATTAGTGCTATCACTGGTAGCATGTTTTTTATTCGCTATTGGTATAATCATTGCTGGTTATATTCATGGCAATATGCACATTGAAGCAGTTTATCATTCTCTAACTAATTTTACATGAAACTACTAACACTCGAAGATTATCAAAAAGCAGGAGAAACATTCTGGCCAAAGTATTGGTATGTTGCCAAAGAACTTGGTGAAGATGTAAAACCTGAGCAAGTTTTAAAAGTTATGGAAGCAGTCGGTGGTATTGCACTAAAATTTGCACTTGACGAAAAAGAAGGTCCATTTGGATTCAATAAAAAAGAAGACAAAGAAGATACAACTGAATAAAATAAATAGAGGCAAAGGCCTCTTTTTTTATGGCAAGTCTTTCGATACCAGAATTAAAGAAGAGAAATAACATGCAACTTTTTCTTACCAGAATTAGATCTGGAGGAGAGTTTCTATTAGAGAATGCAAATGGAACTAAGATCGAATTAGATAAATCAATCGTAAAAAGAGTTAATAAAGCAGACGATCTTAATAAATTTGTTCAAAATAGATCAATTGTTCTGCCAACAGTCACTGGAAAAGTCGTTAGACTTTCTGCAATATACAAAGACTCTGTATTTTCTGGAAGAACACAAGCGACAACAGCAGCAGAAGATGCTGAAGTTGCCAGTTTGAATAAGCAATTGACAAAGATTAAAGATAAACTCGGAACTGATAGAGTTCCATTGAAAGTTGGAACTAGACTTTATAATGTTAGTGAGTGTGTGAGCACACCTGGAACCCCAAAATGTGATTTTCATTTTTTAGATGTAGATACTAATACTTTTGGTGGACATGTTTCTCATAAAGATGGTTCAGGCCCTAGAGCATTCCAACAATGGGCGGGAACATCTGCAAGAAGAGAACCTGGAATCGCAGGGCATCCAGAAACGCAATCCTTTATTGCAACATTAAAGGAAAAATTTCCAAATGGTATGCCCTCTGGAACTACTGTTGGTAGGAAAATAATTGATAATAGTTTAAAAATGATGGCAGTTTATGGTGGAGCATATGGTGGTCCCATGGGAGAAAACAATGTTGATGTCGCACTTCAAGGAACGTTGAAAATTGAGAAGAGAGGGCAGATATATAGATTAACTGCTGCATCACATACTAATAATAATGGATCTGCAGTGACTGGCCAATATGAACCTATCTTTTTGGCGGTGTATAAAGGCGACAGAAGTGATCATGGAATCAATAACGCAAGGATCACGATAAATCCTCTTGGTGGAAGAACAGTGAAGGAGTATGTCTAAATAATATTATGAAAAGATTTCTAGCGTTCATCATAGAAGCATCGAGAGCCGCCGCCCAAGCAAAGGCGATGGGCTTGACAGGAGACGGTCATGGGGACTATTATGATCGTGAAGGAAACCTTGTCGCTAAAACTGTGCGCGGTCAACTCAAGATCTTCTCTAAGACGGTCAAAAGTCCTCAGCAGGATCCACAACAGCAGCAAACGCAACAGGAACCAGACATGGCTCCCCCTATCGAGAAGACAAAGGGGACTCTTACCGTGGGATTTGGTCGCTTCAATCCACCCACAACTGGTCATGAAAAACTAATCAATCACATTAAAACTACTGCTGGTACTGGTGAATACAAGATTTATCCATCCCACAGTGAAGATCCTAAGAAAAATCCACTGGATTCACTGACTAAAGTTGAATTCATGAAGACCATGTTCCCTGATCATGCAAATAACATTGTGCATGACACTAAGATGAGAACTATCTTCGATGTTCTCAAGAGAGCGCATGAGGATGGTCACAGTGAGGTAAATATCGTTGTTGGTGCGGATCGCCAAGCAGAATTTGAGAACTTAGCTAATAAGTATAATGGTTCTCTATATTCATTTGAGAAGATCAATGTGATTTCTGCGGGTGATCGTGATCCAGATTCTGAGGGTGTGGAGGGAATGTCTGCATCTAAAATGAGAAAAGCAGCTGCCGAAGGTGACTTTGATACCTTTGCATCTGGACTTCCTGGAACAATCAAACCCAAAGATGCAGAGACAATGTTTTTGACTGTTCGTCAAAGAATGGGCATTGAAGAGGGGTATGAACTCTGGGATATTGCACCCAAGTACGATTGGAAAGGTCTCAGAGAGAATTTTATTTCGGGAAATCTCTTCAAAGTTGGATCTTTTGTTGAAAGTTTAACCACTGGATTCATTGGAAAGGTAATTAGAAGAGGTGCAAATCACATTATTTCTGTCACTAGAGAGGGATATTTGTTCAAATCTTGGATTAAAGACCTAAATGAGGTGCATGAAATTGGAACAGATTCCTACAGAGAGTATGTTCAGCGCATGACTCCAAGAGAGAAGGTTCGGTCATTCATAAATAAAAGCAGGAAAAAGCGTACCCGTAGTTAAAGACGATGAATAGAACTTTTTTGAAGATCTCCCAGCAAGAAAAGTAGGTGGACCTGTTGTATCCTCTGGTGGTGATAAAAAACCCGCTGCTAAGAGTGATGCTGCCTCAGATGAGGGCGGAAACACTGAAGAAAAGTCCGCGAAAAAGGTTCGTCAAGCTGTATATGACATTAGATATCGTGCCCGTAGAGAGGGTGTGGATCTAAAAGCGGCATATAGCCAGTACATGGGTAACACCACTATGACTGGTCCTGAGAAGGATGCAGTTAAGCAAAAACTATTTGGTGAGGCGTACAGTCCAATTCAAAAGCAGATTATTGCCAATAAGGAAGAAACAATTAGAAAGATAAAGGGAACTTTTGAGGGTCCTCATCACGATAAAAATAAGCATGGTGAGCCCGTAGGTGAGGAATTAGAAGAAGAAACTAAGGGTGAAGGTGCTAATAAGAAGTTCAAGATTCGTGTAACTGATAAAGCAAGCGGCAGAACTTATGTTCGCTTTGCAACTAGAGAGAAAATCAATTCACTTCGCGCCAACCCCAATATCAAATCTGTCGAGATGACAGAATATGGATCACCTTATGAAGGTGAGGCTAAGAAAGGTGAACAGACTGCTGCCACAAAATCTGGAAAGGGTTTAGATCCTGTCGGTAAAGAGGATGGTGATGTTGATAATGATGGTGATAAGGACAAGTCTGACAAGTATCTTCTAAAGCGTCGTTCTGCTATTGGTAAAGCCATGGCAAGTCGCAATGAAGAAGTAGAGCAAGTCGATGAAATTGCACCTCTAGCAGCTGGTGCTGCTATTGCTGGTCTAGCTGCCGCACCAGCTATTATCAAAAAGGTCTTTAAACCAAAGGTGGATAAAGCACTTGATAATGCAACTAAGTCAAATAAAATTCCTCTAGCAACTGGGGGAACTCAAGCAGATTTAAGAAAGGCAAAAGGATTATCTAATTCTTATGAACAAGAAGGTGAACAGATTGATGAATTCCTAGGACCTGAAGCTGCAAAGAAAGCAGATAAGATGATGAAGAAAGTTCAGGGTGGTATGGAAAGAATGGGTATCAAGATCAATCGAGTAGAGAGGGGTACTGCTCGTCCATCTGCTAAAACTAAAGAGACCATTCGTCAGAATATGCAGAGTAACGAAGAGTTTACTCGCAAAGAATCCTCTCAGTTTAATAACTGGAGAGAGCAGTTCATCCACGAAATGGGTGATGAGATGGACTCTGACACTGAAAAGAAAGTTACTGGCATGAAGGGGAAAAATAAAGTGATTATTAATCCTAAGCAAGGTGGTCAATCTTAAGAGAAGATAAGTTGAATATATATTGATAGTCCTTTGACAAAAGATCATGCTTTCTTTTTTACTACCACTAGCATCAAAAATTATCACTGATGCTGTTGCTAAAATTCCTGATAATGAAGAACTAGGTGAGAAACTAATTGACATTTGTATTGTCATTCTTGAGAAGGCTGTCAAGTTGACCAAGACTGACATGGATGATAAACTATTGCTTACTGTAATCCAAGCAATTAGGACTCGCCAAGACGAAGAGTGATTATAAAGGAGACCTCATTCAGAGGTCTCCTGTTTTTATAAATATCATTATAATAAAGTTTAACGCAGGGCAAGACACATGGCTCTTTGGAGTAATAACGACAACATCGGTGTAAGTTCAATTAATGCACTTGCCAACGTAGGAAGCGGTCTCGGCATTGTGACCGTCACTTCCGCTGGTGCTGTAACTGGTGGCATTGGTGTTTGTACTTTCACCAACCTTGAGGTTGGCAACACTATCCTACTAGGTGCTGGTCAGACCTCTGGTTTTGGAGTTATCACTTCAATCGCCAGCAGCACCAGCATGAGCATCACAACTTCTGCCGTAGATGACAGAGACTTTGGTGCTGGCAATAACTACACAACCAGACACATGAAGTTCAGCACTCAGCCTGTGAGTGTTGATGAAGATCCAGCATATGCACCTTCTTCCGCTGATGATCAGCGTGGATACAATTCCAAAATCTTTGCTGTCACTGAGGGAATTCTTGGAGAGCCTGGGGGTAGAAGCGATTATCTTGATGCCGTTTCGCATGGAGGATGGGTAGGAGTCACCACCTATACCGATAACCACGGCGAACTTCGCATCAAGACTGAAACTCTAGTCGCAATGTCTGGAATCACTACAGGTAATAGAGCATATCCCATTACATGATAAATGAATTTTTCTGAGTTGAATGATAAAAATTATCTACTCTTCGCTATTAAATATTATGACAGTCCTCAGGCAGTAACTGAGGACGATTTTTATGACGATTTAAAGCGTTTTAAATATGTCAAAAGACTTTTCAAGAGATACGAGTCTACTGGTATATTAAAAACTAATCTCATACTAAATCATCTCATAATTCTTTTTAACGTATTTGGCGAAGCGACAGTTCCTCTACTGTTCTATAAGTTGGAACAGGAATTGTGGCCTTGTGCCAAAACATTCTTAGTTTTTCTGAATCGATTTCATGATTATCCAAGATCAACTCTGACAGATATTGAGGTTGATGATATTTGTCTTGAGTTATTGAATCAAGTATAATCACTGGAGGTCACAACCATGAATAAATATGTAGATAGATTCATTCAAAGTGTTCGCGAAGAGATGTCTCTTGGCGCTGGTGGTGGAGCTGGTTATAAAGGTAGTGATAAAACTGATAGTGGATCTCCCACTGCTGGTTATGATCCTGTTCTTGGATTTGATGGTAGAAAGAAAAAATATAAGAGACTAAGTAAATTTTATCAAGACGCTACTAGGGCGCTAAAAAAAGATGTTCGGTCTAGGAAAACTTCAGGTTCTTGAATCAAAATTAGACATTTACGAGGATTTGTCCAAGGAAATGTTGGATAAATTAGAACGTGCCGTAACTACTATTTCTGAAAATAGTAATAGAGTTGCTATTGTTCTAGAAAGGCATGAGACTAGATTGGATGAAGGTGATAAATCTAATCAATTGATCATTAAAATGATCGAAGAGATGAAGGATCAGGAAGAGAAGAATCATAAAATCCTTCATGAAAGAATTGATCGTATTCAAAAGAAAGTAGATGCCAATCAGAGATTTGTGATTGGTGCAGGTGCTGTTTTGGCAACATTGGGACTGGTGGCACAAATCGCATTTCCAATCTATAGATCATTGACACCTGCTAGAAAAGCGAGTATGATGTCTGAAGACGCTTTAGTTGCCAATGGATCTGATCGACACCAAATTCATTGGTCTGATTTCCACAAGACTATCTAAATTTAAGAGAGTCAAACCAAACCTATATAATTTTCGTTGTCCCATTTGTGGAGACTCGAAGAAGAATAAGAACAAGGCTAGAGCATACATCTATGCTATGAAGAATAATACAAACTTCAAGTGCCACAACTGTGGTTCTAGTTTGTCATTCAATAATTTTCTTAAGGATCAAGATCCACAACTTCATAAGCAGTATACGTTAGAAAAGTTCAAGAGTGGTTTTACTGGAAAGAATTTCCCGACCAATGAACCTGAATTCGTTTTTGAAAAACCTACTTTTACACAGAAGATCATTCTTCCTTTATGTGATCAGGTGGAAAGTGCTGCAACCTATCTACGCAACCGTAGACTCAATCCCAAAGACTTTTATTATGCGGAAGACTTTGGTGAATTTGTGCGATCGTTCAAAGGTGTGGATTACAAAGACTTACGTAAAGAGTCTAGAATCATCATTCCACTTTATTACAAAAAAAATCTCATCGGATTCCAAGGGCGAGCTCTAAGTCCTGGATCTGTTAAATACATAACCATCATGCTTGAGGAGGGAGCACCAAAAATATATGGACTTGATAACATCGAAAGAAATTCTAGAATCTACATTACTGAAGGACCATTCGACAGCACGTTTATTCGCAATGCGATTGCTATGTGTGGAGCTGACGCTGATATCAGTCGTTGGGGGATTAGCAATCCTGTTTGGATCTATGACAACGAACCACGCAATAGAGAGATTGTATCCAGAATCGAGCGTACAATCAACAACGGTGGAAGGGTAGTTATTTGGCCAGTTTCCATCGAAGAAAAGGACATAAATGATATGGTCCTTGCTGGACATGATGTTCAAGATCTGGTAAAATCAAACACCTGCTCTGGTTTAGAAGCAAAACTTAAATTCAACACTTGGAAAAAGATATGAGTAACGGCATCAAGGTTAAGAAGAGAAATGGTACTATTGAAGCCATCAACCTAGAAAAAATGCATGTCATGGTTGATGAGGCATGTAAGGGTTTGGCGGGTGTTTCTGCATCTCAAGTAGAGATTCAGTCTGGTATTCAGTTTTATGATGGTATTACCACAGCAGAGATTCAGGAGATTTTGATTAGATCAGCTTCAGACTTGATTGATTTGGATCACCCCAATTATCAGTTTGTCGCTGCACGTCTTCTATTGTTCTCGGTACGCAAGCAGGTGTATGGAAAGATGCGAGATCTTCCAGATCTGTACGCTCATATTACAAAGTGTGTTGATCAGGGTGTATATGATGCTGCTGTCTTAGATAACTATACTGAAAGTGAAAATCAAAAAAATCGAATCCTGGGTAGATCACCATCGTGATTTTCTATTCACATATGCTGGCCTTCGGCAAGTTGTGGATAAATACCTAGTCCAAGATCGAAGCAATGGTAGCGTATTTGAAACTCCACAGTTCATGTATGCACTCATTGCAATGACAATCTTTGCAGAGTATCCAAAAGAGAAGAGACTATCGTATGTCAGAAGATACTACGACGCAATCAGCAAACACAAACTCAACATTCCCACACCTATCATGGCGGGAGTGCGAACTCCACTTCGACAATTTGCTAGCTGTGTTCTTGTTGATGTTGATGACACCCTCGATTCTATCTTTAGCTCTGATATGGCTATTGGCAGATACGTTGCACAAAGGGCGGGAATCGGTATCAACGCGGGCAGAATCCGTGGCATCAACAGTAAAATCAGAGGTGGAGAAGTCCAGCACACTGGTGTTGTTCCGTTTCTCAAAAAGTTTGAATCGACTGTCCGATGCTGTACTCAAAATGGCATCCGAGGTGGATCAGCTACGGTACACTTCCCAATCTGGCACCAAGAAATCGAAGACATCATCGTCCTGAAGAATAACAAGGGAACCGAAGACAACAGGGTAAGAAAACTTGACTATTCCATCCAAACTTCAAAACTTTTCTACGAACGTTTCATTGCGGATGGAGAAATTAGCCTGTTCTCACCGCATGACGTACCAGGTCTCTATGACGCTTTTGGTACTGATTCATTTGACGATCTCTATGTGGGCTATGAACGAGATGAGTCTATTCCAAGAAAGACTATTAAGGCACAGACCCTGATTCTGGACATTCTAAAAGAACGTGCAGAGACTGGTCGTTTGTATCTCATGAATATCGACCACTGCAACTCTCACTCCTCCTTCAAAGACAAGGTTGAGATGAGTAATCTATGTCAGGAAATCACGCTTCCAACGAAACCTCTTCAACATATTGATGGTGAAGGTGAGATTGCTCTGTGCATTCTGTCTGCTGTCAATGTAGGTAAAGTTCATTCGGATCATGAACTGGAAGAACTCTGTGATCTTTCTGTCCGTGGTCTAGAAGAACTGATTGATTATCAGAAGTATCCGATCATTGCTGCAGAAGTAGCCACAAAGGCACGTAGATCCCTTGGAGTGGGTTTTATCGGTCTTGCTCACTATCTTGCCAAACTAGGGTTCAAATACGACTCTCAAGAGGCATGGAATGCAGTTCATGGACTATCTGAGTCCTTCCAATACTATCTCCTCAAGTCATCGAATCAGATTGCAAGGGAGAAGGGACCATGCACCTACTTTGATCGCACCAAGTATGCCGATGGTATTCTCCCCATTGATACTTATAAATCAGACGTAGACGAAATTTCATCTATCGAGTATCAGCATGATTGGGAATCTCTTAGATCATCTATCTTGGAATCGGGACTACGGCACTCAACACTGTCTGCTCAGATGCCATCAGAGAGCAGTTCCGTTGTGTCAAACGCAACAAATGGAATCGAACCACCTAGAGGGTATCTGTCCGTTAAAAAATCAAAGAAAGGGCCTCTTAAGCAGATTGTTCCTGGGTACGGATCGCTAAAGAACAACTACACCCTTCTTTGGGACATGGAATCCAATGAAGGTTATATCAAAATCGTCTCTGTAATGCAGAAGTTCTTCGACCAGGCCATCAGTGGAAACTGGTCATACAACCCAGAGAATTATCCAGATAATGAAGTACCCGTGTCGGTCATGGCAAATGACTTTCTAACTACATATAAGTATGGGTGGAAAACGTCTTATTACCAAAATACAAATGACTTGAAATCTGACGAAATTGATGATAAAATTGATCAATTAAATTCACTAATCTCAGAACTAGAACAGGAGGAAGACTGTGAGTCTTGTAAGATTTAAAACAAACGATACCCCAAACAACAAAATGGTTGAATCATTTACTGTTTTCAACGCTGATCAAGTAGACACCAAAAAGCAACCAATGTTTTTTGGAGCTCCTTTGGGGGTGCAAAGATATGACTCTTACAAATATCCTGTTTTCGACAAACTGACCACTCAACAACTAGGGTATTTCTGGCGTCCTGAGGAGGTTTCCCTCCAAAAGGATCGTGCAGATTATCAAACCCTACGTCCAGAACAGAAGCATATCTTTACTTCTAACTTGAAGTACCAAGTTATGCTTGACTCTGTTCAAGGAAGAGGGCCTGGTATGGCGTTCGCGCCTTACTGTTCCCTCCCCGAACTCGAAGCTGTATGAAGGTCTGGGAGTTTATGGAAATGATCCATAGTCGCTCCTATACTTACATCATTAAAAATGTGTATGCAAATCCTTCAGAGGTTTTCGATACCATCCTCCAAGATCCAAAGATTCTAGAGAGAGCAACTGCTGTCACTGAATCATATGACGATTTTATTACACATGCCGCTGAATATGCCAGTGGTAATATGTGGCAACATGTCTTGGATGAGGTTCCTGTAGCCGCTTCAACTCTCTATGAACTCAAAAGAAAACTCTACCGAGCAGTCGCTAACGTCAACATCCTGGAAGGAATTAGGTTCTATGTCTCCTTCGCATGTTCGTTCGCATTTGGCGAACTTAAGCTTATGGAAGGATCGGCAAAAATCATTTCTCTTATCGCCAGGGACGAAAATCAGCACTTGGTCATCACCCAAAACATTCTGAATAAGTGGAAAGATGGTGATGATCCTGATATGAAGCAGATTGCCAAGGAAGAGGAGCAATGGGTGAGTAAGACATTTGAAACTGCAGTGAATCAAGAAAAACTTTGGGCAGAGTATCTGTTCAAAGATGGTAGTATGATTGGTCTTAATGACAAACTTCTCAAGAACTATGTTGAGTGGATTGCAAATCGTCGCATGAAAGCGATTGGCATCAAGCCAATTTTCGATATTGCTGCGAAAAATAATCCACTTCCTTGGACCGAACATTGGATTTCTTCTAAAGGACTCCAAGTTGCCCCACAAGAGACTGAGGTAGAAAGTTATGTTGTCGGTGGAATTAAACAAGATGTCAAGAAAGACTCCTTCGCAGGATTCAAACTTTGACGATTTCAAAAAAATATGGGAAGAGATGGATCAAATTGAACCATTGACTCCCATCAGATCTAAGACAGAGGAGCAGTAGTGCTCCTCTTTTTTTATAAATAAAGTCAGGAAAAAAGTTGTCTAAAGAAATGCAGCCCTCTAATCAATTAAAAGGACTAGTTGAGTCTTATGGTAAAGTAGGATCTGATGATTACCATGAGAATAAAAAACTTGAAAGAACTCTTGTGAATGCAATTGGTGTTCAAATGGTATCCGAGGGATATACTGAGGATGACGTAGAGGAGTTTGTATCTGAAGCTTCTGATGGAAAACTTCTTGCTAAGTTTGAGGAAGCACTTCAGAATGAATCTGTAACTGCCTACATCACCGAAGATGGTACTTTTGATACCAAACTAAGATATGTAGAAGGTGCAATTCATAGTCGCCTCGATGAGCAAGGGCAGCGGGTGATGAGAAACCGAATGAGAGGTGGTATTAGTCTTGGTGGTGTTGGGAAAGCTATTGGAGATTTCCTCAATCCTCCCGTAGTAAGTCTGCCGATCCTGTAGTCCGTGCTGGTGGTTCTTACACTGGACCTGGTGGTAGTCCAGTTCTTCCTAAAACTAAGAAAACTGAACAACCTAAGGTAACAGCTGGTCCTGGATCTAAGAATCCCCAGGCAAACTATGGCACTGGTAGAGACGGTGGATTCGGTACTGGTACGTCTGGTAAAGGAATGCCTTCTAATCCACCACTACGTAGTGGTGGTTCTTCAGGTGGTGGCAGTGGTAGCAGTGGTGCATCTACAGCACCTGCTAAATCAGCACAACCTGCAGCAAAACCTGCAGCACCCGCTAAGCCAGTTGTAAAACAGACTGGTGATAAGTCAAAAGATATGGCAGCGTTTGCAAAAGCAAATCCAAAACTTGCTGCTGCAAAGGCAGAGAGAGATCGTACCAGAGGAACTAGTGCATCCACTAATCCTCTGATGAGTCGTTTCAAAAAGTCCCCTGCACGTACAGCAGAACTTGCTAAGTTGAGAGCAGATGCCAAGGCAAAGTCCATGGCTCAGTCAGCAGAGAACAAAACCAGAGGACCCCAGCGTCGTGGTTCAAGATTTGAAGAGAATGAGTTTGAACTAGTGGTACAACACCTCGTCTCTGAGGGCATTGCAGAGTCCGCAGACGGCGCTCTAATCATGCTTGAGGGTATGAGTGAAGAATTCATCACTAACATCCTTGAGCAGATGCAAATGGGTGCTGCTATCGTTGAGTTTCTCATTCAAAATGGTGAAGCTGAATCAATAGATGAAGCAAACTACATCATCTCTGAAATGGATGAAGAGAATATTAAACTTCTCATCAACCAAATAGAAAAGCAACCTGTTGATGAAATGAAAACAACAGCTCGCATGACTGCGACTGGTGAAGAGCCTGCTGGTGATAAACTTCTGAGAAGAGTTAAAGATTTTATTATGGGAAGTCCTAAAGGTGACAAATTAAAGTCAACTCCTAAAAAGTGAAATTAAGGGGGCCTTGACAGGTCCCCTTTTTTTATGTACAATTGCCTTGTTAGGGATAAAGAGATGAATAAAGCTAAACTTAAAGTCTTAGTAATGGCTCTAAAAGAAATTGTTGAAGAACTTGAATCTGAAATTTATTCTGATCCGAAATCTTATGTAGATAAGAGAGAAAATTTTGATGATCCTCCGCAGTATTATGGTGATTATGATGAGTTATTTGATGACGATGACGGTTATCCAGACTAAACTAAATATCGACAGTAAGAATATTTACTGTGGATATAGATTATGAAAACCCCTGGATTTTTAACGGACACCCTTTTCTATCTGAGGACATTAACGACAATTTCGGTTTTGTCTATAGGATTACAAACTTATGCAGTGGTAAAGCCTACATCGGAAGGAAGTACTTTCACCAACTACGAAAACCTAGAGGTGGAGGTAGGCGAGTTAAAAGTGAAAGCAACTGGAAAAAATACTACGGAAGCTCTGACGAACTTAATCGGGAGCGTAGTGAACTTGGAAATAACACCTTTTTCAAGAGGGAAATCTTATCCCTCCACGCTACTAAGGGAAAAGTCAACTTTGAAGAGACCCGTCAACTCTTCATACACGGTGTTTTGACGGAGGCTCTTGACGATGGCACGCCTGCCTATTATAATAGCAATATTCTCGGTCGTTATTACAGGAAGGATTATTTCCCCCATGATTTTTGAGGCACTTGCATTTTTATTTACACCTAAACAATTGGAGCACCTGGTGCTGTTCCTATTCCAGTTATAGAAAAGCAATGGAAGTGCCCTGATTGCACACCTAACGAACAGTATGTCCTCGCAGAACTCCAAGAACACACCCGAATTACTGATCGTAAAGCTCTTGCAACGATCATGGGAAATATCCAACAGGAAAGCAAGTTTATTCCCAACATATGCGAGGGAGGGGCTAGAGTTTCTTACGGGGATTGCCATCGCGGTGGTTATGGTCTTATTCAGTGGACCTCAATAGGTCGCTATAACAATCTTGGTAAGTTCTGTGATAACTTTGGATGTGATCCAAGCAGTCTAGATGGTCAAGTTCGTTATATGATTAACGAAAGTGTCTTTCAACGTTATCTTCCAGAGTTTGAAGGTCGTGGTAAAACCATCTCTCAATACATGGTTCCTTCATATTATTGGTTAGGTTGGGGCATCAAAGGTAATCGTGAAATTTATGCCCATGATTACCATGCTAAATTAGTATGGGCCTAGATGAATGGTCTTTCGGTGGTCTTGACAAAAATTCAGTCAACGTGTTAAGATTACTGAGTGAACTTGAGGGGTCATCCCAACTCCTCAAGTATATGGGTTTCCAAGAAGATATGGAAACTATCGATGAAATGAAGAAGAGATACTATAAACTCTACTTCAAACTAAAAAAAGAGGACAAGGGCCCATAGTTAAGCGGATATAACCCCCGCCTTCTAAGCGGTTGTCCCAGGTTCGATTCCTGGTGGGCCTGCCTCGCGGAGTTAGTTCAGCGGTAGAACGCTATCCTTCCAAGTTAGATGTCGTCGGTTCGATTCCGATACTCCGCTTTCCCTTCGGGGAACACTTATTCCTCTGTAGCTCAGCGGTAGAGCCATCGACTGTTAATCGATTGGTCCCAGGTTCGAATCCTGGCGGGGGAGTCGGCTCGAATAACTCAGCGGTAGAGTTCCTCGTTTACACCGAGGCAGTCGGGGGTTCGAATCCCTCTTCGAGCATTTCACACAAAGACTTATGTGGAGAATCTGGTGTTACGCACTTGGTAAAAAGGAAGGTCGTAACAAGAAAGACGCAGATCGAATTGCTCTCCTAAGAACCTTCATTCTTCTCGCATATCTCATCACTAATTGTTTCATTGTCGCTGGTGTTATCAGACACTGGAACACTGAAGGTAAGACATTGATTTACATGTGCCAAGAAGAAAGGAACATGAGAAGGTCTTGTACATTAGTGTCTGAGAACTAACACATAAGATTTATTGTTGACATTGATTCTCTTATAATTAGTTGGGCAATAAAGATTTTTGTATGAAATTCCTATTCGCACTAATCGCAACATTGTTCCTTGCTCTCCCTGCCTGGGCAGTGGATGTAACCATGGGATCAAATGGTAACCTGGTCTTTGAACCAAATGAATTCACCATCTCTGCAGGTGATACTGTTCACTTTGTGAATGGCATGTTGCCCCCACACAACATCATTGTTGAGG
>FUIF01015208.1_pt1 | contig 19193 bp, 26 predicted proteins | sample 1003461 | NCBI WGS metagenome assembly FUIF01 (sample SAMEA80401918, study PRJEB19352) | marine metagenome | reverse complement strand
CTGAATACAGTGATCGCAAGTGGCTGCCATCTGAAGGCGTTGTCCATGAACAGGATGATGAATGGCAGTATGATTTATACGCACAGCTTCAGCCTGGCGCGTACACCCTGGAAGATGACGGCTACATGCTTGACTGGCATGACTCCGGCATCAAAGCGACTAACCGCATCGTAGCTGTTACCTGGTATGACAACAGCAAGGGTGACGGCTTCATCATCAAGAAGCCAGTGCTATGCCCGATTCCTTGCGATCAGTGGGGAAGACTTCCGATAACCCTAACGCAGTGGCGACGCATTGCCATGACATTGATCGAGGCTGAACAGCTTTGGCGATGGGTCCATGCTGTGCGTCACTACACTGAAGACGATGACTTCATGCCGACCGGCATCGCTGGCTGGCATATGGAGCCGACACAAGCAGCCGTTTCTCACAAGAAGCTAGCCGAAGAAGGCAAGGGCTTCATCATTGATATGCGCAGCCAGGAAGAACGTGAACAGGATGCTGAAGGATGGACCGGACGGAATTTATACCTGGATATTATCGCCGGGTTTTCACTCGAAGATTAAGAGGGATCGGGTACGCAATGCCTACTATCATCGGATTTGATACAGAGACAAAAGAAGGGCCGCCAATCACGGCGCAGTTCTACAGCGAGCAATTGCCTGCGATCAATGCGTGCTTGTTTGTCAGTGGTACTGATGTCACGCAGCAGTGCCTGCGACACCTGGCGAAGCATTGCCGCTTCGGGGAGTTTGTCATCTATGGGCATAACCTGAAGTTTGACATGCTCTCGCTGTTCTATCCGCGAGCGCGTGACCTGGTGAAGAAGTCTGACGGCACGTTCAGCTTCACCTATGACAAGTGGATGATTGAAGGCATCTATGGCACGCCGACATTCTGCCGGATGCGCAAGGGTGACGCGACGATCACGATAGTCGATAGCTATGGCTGGTTCAGATCATCCCTGGCGAAAGCTGCCAGGCTAGTCTGCCCGCAATTACCGAAGCTACCAGTACCGAAGGGACTAGGCACGAAGGACTTCGAAGATGATGACATGGAGTTCATCGAGTACGCGATGCGCGATGCGGAAGTTGCCTATCATATTGGAGTCGCCATAGATGAAATGCATCACCAGTTCGAACTGCGTCAATCCATTAGCGTCGCGAACATGGCGGCCAACATCTTTCAGCAGCATTACATTAGTAAAGCTGCCCCTATCTACAACACTGGCCCGCGCATCCTTGTCGGAGCGCGAGCTAGTTATCACGGCGGGAAGAACAACGTATATACTGGCGCTGCCCCGGCTTGGCATTCGCACATTGACGCCTGGGACTTGTCTAGCGCTTACCCGCACGCGATGACGCAGTTGCCTGCATTCAGCAAGGCGAAGCTGTTCGTCGCTGCCAGGGTGTTCAGTAAGAACGTGAAGCAAGTGCCGGAGTTTGGCGTCTATCAGATCAGCGGCATGATGGCAGAGTGTCATTGGCCTGCGTTGTTCGAGTCGAACCAGCGAGCGATGCAGCCGATCCGCGACCGCTTTGTGAATCAGTGGGTCACTGGCTTCGAATTGAATGAAGCACTGCGGGCCGATGAAGTGAAGCTGACAAAATGCATGGGGCACATCTATGACGCAGACAAAGACCCTGTCAATGAAACCGCGCTTGCAGCGGTTACTGCAAGGATTTTTTATAATCTCAAATCCGAGGCAACCGACCCTGTTCGAAGATTTCTATATAAAGTTCTTCTTAACTAGTCTCTACGGGAAGTTCATCCAGCAACGCGATGTGGAAGATGAAGAAGGCAACATTCACAAGAAGCCTGGGCCGCTCTATCATCCGTTCATGGCGTCACTGATCACAGGGCACACCAGGGCAGTGATGCATCAGCTAGAGCATTTCACGCAGGCGATTCACACTGCGACTGACGGCGTCTTCTGTGGCGCAAAGAATTCACCGAAGGGCGGCAAGTTCCCTTCGCACCGAAGGAAGGACTTGGCAGCATTACCAGTGAAGGAAAAGACATGGAGCTATGCCTGCTGCGTAACAAGTGCTACCTGCTTTATTCAAAGACACCAGGCGACGGCTTCAAGTCATTCGTGCGCCCTGATCGCTACGTCGCGAAATATGCGACGCATGGATTCCAGGGCGGGCCGAAGGTGCTGGAAGAACTCGTCATGCACAATCGCCGCAAGTATTCGGTCGAGAAGCCGAACACTCTGCGGATGTCAATCAGACAGGACAAGACGCCGAACAAGTTCGAACGTCGTGACCTGGTTCTGAGAGTCGCACCGATCAAGGTGCATTTTGATCACTCTAAAAAGAGGAAAAGCAATGGCTAAGAAAGCTAGCAAGAAGAAACGCGCAAGCAAGAAGACAAGCAAGCGCTCCGCATCCGCATCCGCATCAGCAGAAGCATTACCGCAAGGCGAAGGAATCCCAGAAGGATTTGAACAGATCGGCGCAGGCTACGCTCCGACCTGGAAGCCAGAGGAACACGGCAAATTGCTGCACGGTAAAGTGACTGGCGCTGTGCGCGAAGTGGAAATGACTATCCGCAAGAAGACTGAAGTGCGTCGATGCATGGAAGTCACGCAGAAGAAAACCGGCGAGCGCTTCACGCTCTGGGAATCTGCTGCACTGTCGGAACTGTTTGAAACCATCGTAGACACAGGCGAAGGGCCGGAGATTTACGTCCGGTTCGATGGCTTTGGCAAGAAGAAGCCAGGGCAGAATGCGCCGAAGTTGTTCACGGTCGCAATCAAGCAGTAAACTAGGGACGCATCCAGGGCACAGGGACGTGCCCACTTCACAAGGAAACCAATCATGGAAACAGCATCAGTAACGGGCGCATTTTTCGGTGGCATCATCTTCACGATTGCCGTACTTTTCATTTACTACAAGTGGACTGAATCGCAGCAGCGCAAGAAGGATCGCGCAGTCCAGGCAACCAGGCGGGCGGGACCGTATCCCGATCACAATCCAAACCAGCACGACGAGCCATAGTCAATGGCTGTTCAGGCGATCCTGACACGGACTGGCCGCACCTTATATAAGGACGCACGCGGCCAGTTCATCTCTAAACGCAAGTATGACCTTGAAATGCGACGCGGCCCAGGTGGCCGCTTTTTATCGCGTGCAGGGGCTGCAAGACAGCAGCAGGTCGAGCAATGGCTGCGTGCGCAATTAGGCCCGCCACCTGCGGGCAAGATGTGGGCACAGATCGCAGGCAAGTATCCTGACCGCTTCAGTGACTACCTGGAAGACATAGATGCCTAAGAAAAAGAAACGCACCAGGGCGAAGCCGCCACCGAAGGACAGCATTCAGAAGCTGGTCGGCTGGCCCTGGCCGCTTCGACCGATGCAGCAGGAAGCATACGATCAGTTCGAGAAGGGCATCAGGCGCTTCGGGCTGTTCTGGCATCGACGCGCTGGCAAGGATGTCTTCGGCATGTCGGTCGCTCGCAATCAGATGATGGAGCGCATCGGAACCTATGTTCACTTCTTCCCGAAACACGTTCACGCAAAACGCGCACTGTGGCGCGGCATTGATCCGCGCAAGGGTGCGAAGTTCATTGACATAGCCTTCGGTGACATCGCTGCCGCGTATAACAATCAGGACATGCTGATTGAAATGATGAACGGCAGCACCTGGACGCTGCAGGGCAGCGACAACTATGACAGCAACATCATCGGCGGCAACGTGGTCGGCGTCGTGTTCTCTGAATGGGCACTCTGTAACCCGAACGCCTGGGACTACATTCGACCGATCCTTCGCGAGAACAACGGATGGGCGATGTTCATCACTACGTTCCGTGGTCGCAATCATGCCTGGCAGATGTACAAACAACTGCAGGACAACAAAGACTGGTATATCGACAAGCGCGACATCACGCAGACTTCCGAACTCGATGGCAGTCCGATCATTAGCCTGGAAGATGTAGAGAAGGACCGCGAAGAAGGGATGAAGGAATCCCTGATTCAGCAGGAATACTTCTGCAATCCGAAGGCTGTCGCAGAAGGCGCTATCTATGGCAAGCAGATCGAAGGGCTGAACGATGACACCAGTCGCCAGGCTGCAGTATGGAATCCGAACAAGCCGGTTTACTGCGTGTGGAATTTTGACCTGCCGATCTTCGCCGCGTGCCTTTACGTGCAGCCAGGTGAGCCGAACATCATCCTTGACGCGAAAACCTGGGACAATCTGACCCTGGGCGAAGCTGTTGCATATGCGCATCGGCAGCCGTTCCCAATCCAGCAGCATTTGATCAGTAACAAGCACCAGGAACTTGTTCCACTGCTGGCTGACCTGGACATATTTCCTGACGTACAACATCACGGCGGCGACTTCATTCGCACGTCATCATCGGCATCAGTGCTGAATAGCTGCATCATCAAGGGCGACAAGTGTGACACCTTCCTTGATGCCCTGGGCGGCTACGTTCGCAAGGAACATTTCAGCAGCCAGGCGGCTGACCTGGTATTCAGTCCTGATGCTGTCTATTCATGGCACTCTCGCATCAGTGAAGCGCTGGAAACATGGGCACTTTGGGACTATCATGCTCAGAGCGGCGGATGGTCTGATCCGCCTGATTACAGCGTGCAGGACAGGATAGCGAGAACCATTCTATGAAAGACACGGCGACCCTGGCGCAGAAGCTGCGCTCACAGTTGCAACACTGCGAAGGATTCGACGGCGACACGGTCAGCAAGGCACGCGAGGACGCGCTGAACTACTACTTTCAACGCGCACGCGGCGACGAAGTTGACGGTCGCAGCGCTGTAGTCTCTGGCGATGTTTCGGCAATGGTCGAAGCGACCCTTGCGCAAATGATGGAAGCCTTCTCGAGTGATCGCATCTGTGACTTCGATCCGCTCGATGCTGACGATGAAGAACAAGCACAGCTTGAAAGTGAGGCTGTGCAGTGGTTCGTCATGGGCCGGGAGAATGGATTCCTCGAACTGCTGGCCGCGATCAAGGAAGCGCTACTGCTTCGCAATGGTGTCATCAAGATCGAAGCCTGTGATCGCACGACCAGGCGCACGCGACGCCTGGGCAATGTTGAACCGGCTGCCCTGGTCGAACTGTTAGCACCTGAAGAAGTCGTTAGTCACAAGTACGACGCTGACAAGATGGAACTGCACGTCACGGTCGAAACGACTGTGCGCGAGTTTCAAATGACTTCAATCCCGCTAGAGAATTTTCTGTATTACGCAGAGTGGAATTGTCCGACACTCGAAGGCATCCCGATAGTCGCTGAACGTCACCTAGACACTAAAGCCGATTTGATTGCAATGGGCTTTCCGAAGAAGAAGGTGATGAAGCTAACTGAACATCGCCATGACCTGAAGGCAGAGAGTCAGTCACGCAATCCGCGCACGACCAGGAAGCCAGTCACGACTATCGACGAATCACAGCAGATGGTCGAGTGGTATGAAATCTACTGCAAGAAGGGCACGTCAACCGGCGTTGATGAATTGCATCGCATCTGCATGTCATACGTCGATACTGTTGTGCTGGAAGATGTGCCTATTCCCTTCTGTCGCCTCGCCGCAGGGACTGCCATATTGAATCCTCACAGGTTCACCGGAATCAGCCTCTACGATAAACTGAAACAGAACCAGGACATTCGCACGGCTCTGCGGCGGGCACTTCTTGATAACGTCAACGCGACAACTAAACATCGCCTGGCCGGGCTTGATGGTGTTGTCAATGCTGACGATCATGCTGACGGTCGAGTGAACAACATGGTGCGCGTGAAGAACATCGTGCCGGATGTTCGCCAGGCTGTGATGGCGCTGACTGTTCCTGACACATCAGCGAACATTCTGCAGAACCTGGAATCGACAGCCCGCGAGCGCTCCGAAATGGGCGGCGCTGCCCTGGACCTGCAGACAGCGCAGATGCAGATCGGCGGCGACCGTATGGGCAGCCAGGGACTAGAGAAGGCTTACAGCGTCGCAGAACAGTTAAGCGCTGCCATGATGAAGACAATCGCCTGCACGCTGATCAGGGACGTGTTCATCCTGGCACATCGCACGCTGCGCGAATACTTTGATGAACCTGTGCCGATCAAGCGCAACGGGAAATGGACGTATGTTAATCCGGCACAGTGGCCGGAGCGTCAGAACGTCACCGTGAAGCCGGGCATGTCACCAGGCGAACGCGCCAGGCGTGCGACTGCCCTGGGCGAAATCATTCAGACTCAACTGATGCTGGCTGACAAGGGCATGGATGAAGTCCTGGTCGGCATCAATGAATTCAATCGGGCGCTGATGGATTGGGCACGACTGAATGAAGTGCAGAATCCCGAACAGTATTACATCGACCCGCAGAGCGATGAATCGAAGGCTGCACTGCAGAACAAGACAAAGCAGGCTGAAGAAGTTGACATGCAGAAGAAGGCGCTGATGCAGCAAGCCTTCGGCCTGGAACAGATGCGCCTGGCGTTCGAGAAGTATCGCCAGGATTCTGACCTGCAGTTCAAATACTTCGCTGAAGTGTTAGGCGTCGAAGTCGAAGAAGCGAAGCTAGTCGGCGCTGCGACTGTAGACATCGCGAAAGCTAGAAGGGTGGCTGATGAACAAGGCAAAGCTGAAGCAGGAAGCAACGGCACTGGCGGGGAATCGCCTGCTGCCAATGGTGCTGCAGAATAGACGTGAACAGATTTATGAAACCTGGCGCAACGCAAGCACGACAGAGCAACGGGAGTTGCAATGGCACGCGCTGCGTCAATTGGATGAACTCGCGGGAGCGATAGACGATGCAATCAGAGAGCACGGCGGGAGCCACGGAACAGATTGATGAACAGCAGCCAGGCATCGAAAGCCTGGGCGAAATGCTGGCAATGGACGAACCAGGCGATGCGCCTGGTGACGATGATGCGGGAGCATCGGGCGAAGATAGCGGGAGCGATGACGCGCCAACGAAGTTCAATGACCTGGCCGGGAAGCTAGGGATCGAACTCGATGACCTGTATAAGCTGGAAGTCAGTCAGGCTGAAGACGGTACACCTGTCACTGTCGAAAACCTGAAGGACCACTATGCGAAGCAGGCTGATCTATCTTTGCGTGAAATAGAATTCGAGGAACGTCGCACAAAGACTGAAGCTGATCTAATGCAGGCGCAAGAAGAACTGCGTGAACTGATGGCGGCATTGCCTGAAAAGGCTGTGCAGCCCGAAGTGCTGCAGAAGATCAAAGCGAAGCATGAAGCGCAGATGACGCTAGAGCGTCAGCGCACGCTGGAAGTCATTCCTGAATGGCAAGATGACAAGACACGCACTGCAGATATGGAAGGCATGGCCGAACACCTTCAACAGTACGGCTATCCTGTAAACCATCTGGAACGTGTTGCTGACCATCGTCAGATCAAGTACATCAGGGACAACTGGCTGCGCGAGCAGCGCATCAGAAAAGCACTAGCTGCAGTCAAGGCCGGGAAGCCTAACCCGACGAAGCCGAGCAAACCCAATGCGAAGCCACCTTCGAAGAAACCGCTGGCGGGAGTCAAGCGAGGAAACGCACGCAATCAACTGGAAGCTGTTTTCTCTGATCTTGAATAAGGAATCTCGCAATGAGTACCGCTAACCTTGACGCTGCTGATCTAGCGGCAGCACTTGCAGCCCCTGGGCTGATCCATGAAGACGTAGTCGATACAGTCTACAACCTGGACGAAGGCATCCCGACACCGCTGACTGACATGGTCCGAAGCGGCTCGCACAGCAATCCCTATGCTGAGTGGACCGAAGACGATTTGACAGCAGTAGACACAGATAATGCTGTCGTGGACGGAGCCGATGCTTCAGGCAATGACACGAAGCTAGGCACTCGCGTCGGCAACCGTCAGCAAATCTCTGATAAGACTGTGCGCATTTCGCATGTCTCCGAAGCTGTCAACAGCATCGGCAGCATCGGACGCATGGCCTATCAGACGGCGAAGCGTTTGATGGACTTGCGCCGTGATGTCGAAGCGATCTTCGCAGGTCGCCAGGCGTCAGTTGTTGATGACGGCAGCACGACTGCAGGGCGCACGGCTGGACTGTTCGCCTGGATCGCCACCAATACCGACTATGGTAGCGGCGGCAGTGCAGGCGGCTTCGACAGCAGCACGAAGCTGGTCGATGCTCCGACTGCAGGCGATGGACGGGCGCTGACCTGGTCGAATGTTCGCACCAGGCTGGAAGAAGTCTATACCGCGGGCGGCTATCCTTCGGTGATCACTTCGACCGCAGCACTGATCAAAGGTATCAATACCTTCTTGTTCAGTTCTGCAGGTGATCCGTACCGGGCAGCGCCGACTGCAAATGTCCAGGGCGTGACACCGCAGACCCAGGCCGCACAGGGCTGGATCACGGTAGTCTTGTCTGACTTCGGCATCAGTCTATCGCTGGTCGATAACCGACTGCAGCAGACTTATAACAGTGGCGACACGACGCCAGTGCCTGTTGTTGATGTCGGCATTCTGGACCCGGCCTATCTCGGCCTGTCGTACCTGGAAGGCTACAGGAATGACGTGCTTGGCAAGGTAGGACATAGCGACATGCGTATGCTGTCTACTACGTGGATGACTAAATGCTTCCGCGAAGATGCGCACGCGAATATCGCTGACATCTTGCCTGGTTCAGCAGTCACCGCTAGCTAGTTCCTCTGGCGCGGCGAAACGCGGCCCGGCAGGTGTACATCCTTCCACCTGTCGGGCTGCACCTGGAGCGAACATGCTGAAATCAATCCGCAAGATTTTCGAGGACAACAAACTGCGCCGTGAAGGGCGCGCACCTGTGCGGGCGCTTGAAGATGGTGAAGTCGTTTTCAAGATCCCGACAAGCCACTATGCGCGACTGCAGCGCACGAATCCTGATCTATTCAGTAAGGATCACGACACGCGACTTTTTGCCTGGCACAAGTTCCGGCAGTCGCCAGAAGCTGAGAAGTACCTGGTGACGCGCACGCCTCGCCAGGTGAAGAACTCGCAGCGAGGAATCATAGTCAGATGAATTACGGTGAACTGAAGCAAGCCATTCTTGATGACACACATCGAGCCGACCTATCGACGCACGTCGCCAGGTTCGTCAGACAGTGCGAGGGAATGATTCGCCGCGACCTGACCGGCTACATACTCAGCACGACGCTGACGGACTCTGATCGCGTCAGCGGCGCTGTCTTCACATTGCCCGACCGTTCGCTTGTCATTCGCGACATCAAGCTGCAGGGCCGCCAAGGCGATGGCTTGCAGCGCGTCACGCCTGCAGCGATCCGGCGCATGGATACGACCGCTGACGTGCTGCAGTACGCAGAACTAGGTGACGGCACAATTGAATTCAGGGGCAATCCAGGCGCGGCTGACGTGTTCGATCTTCTCTACTTCGGAACGCCTGCACCCTTCAGTGATGACAGTGATGAAAATGACCTGCTGACAGATCACGAATCACTCTATATGGCGGGCAGTAAAGTCTTTCTTTACATGCACACCCAGGACAGAGAATTGATGACCGATGAAGCGACGCTATTCAATTCGATAGTCGAAGACTTGAATGAACAAGTCAGCAGGAAGATCAGCGGCGCTAATGTCGCACCTTCATACAACATGGCAGGCGGGAGTTCTTACTAATGGGCCTCGAAAGCGCAACATATATCGACGGATTGAATGCATCGAATCCGGTACACGCGACTGACCAGGTCAGCCAGGGTGATGATCACCTTCGGCTGATCAAGTCGGTATTGCTGAACACGTTCCCGAATCTTGACGGTGCGGTGAACTTCACGCCGACCGAAGCGAATCTGCTGGACGGACTGACCGGCATCACTGGCAGCGGCAACCTGGTCGCGTCAGCCAGTCCGACATTGACAGGCACGCTGACGGTTGCCGCGATTGAAGCGACTACCTATGACGGTATTGCTGCTGCTGACCTGGTAGACAAGTCTGCAGCCGAAACCATCACAGGGGCTTGGGACTTCGCAGCGATCACGGCGACTAGCTATGACGGCATCACGGCAGCGAACCTGCTGGATAAGTCGGCGGCTGAGACAGTCAGCGGAGCCTGGGAATTCAGTGCTGCATTGACCCTGTCGGAGATTACCGGCAGCGGCGGCACGCTGGACTTCGGCAGCACTGCGATCACGACCGACAATGACAGCGCCGATGAACCTGGCTGGAAGGGAACACCGCAACGCACCCTGGCAGCGAGCGGCAACCTGGTGCTGGCTGACTGCGGCAAGCAAATCTATCTGAACGGCGGCAGCGGTCAGACCCTGACGATACCTGCTAACAGTTCAGTAGCCTTCCCGATTGGCACGATCATCGTCATCATCAATGACAGCGGCAATGATTGGGACGTAGCCATCACGACTGACACGCTCGAAAAGTATGGCGGCAGTACCGGCACGCAGACCCTGGAAGACAATCAGAAGGGTATCATCGAGAAGGTGACTTCTACTCTGTGGAAGTACAGCACGACGCAGGTGGGCTGATGTCAGGCGCACTGAATGCTTCAGCAATTGCGGCAGCGGTCGAACTGCCGACAAGCACGCTCACTGCTACCGACTTCGAACTGCATCCAAGCAGTGCGACAGCCTGGCTGCAGTTTCGCAATGATGGCGCTGTCTATGATCAGGACAACAGCAAGCGCGGCGACTGGATACTGCCGAACGGGGCAGCACCTGATGACTATGAAATCAGGGCAAACAGTAGCAGCCCTGATACGCCTGACAGTGGCACGATGGACACCTGGCTAGCACTGTCTTCTTCGCGTACCTGGTCGGAGTCTCGCAGCGGTGTCGGCATCGACTCGAAGACATTCACTGTTGACATACGCAAGGGCAGCAGCGGCGATCCTTTGATAACGCGCACCTGTACGCTGACTGCTGACGTGGACATCTGATGACCTACCCGAAGCAGACAGTAGCGCTACGACCGACACGCGGCTTCATCAGCGACACACCAGCGCATGAAGTCGGTCCTGACTTCTTCACTTTGATGACTAATGTCATCACCAGGGGCGGCTTCGCGCAGCGGATACCCGGCAGCCGGTCAGTCTATGGCACTGCCCTGGGCGTTGCTGCCCCTGGTCAATTGATGCATGCGCTGAACGCCGAATCATCCGGCACAAATTACTGGCTGATTTTCGAAGACGATGGAACAGCCTGGTATATGGAAGGCGGCAACGCGACGCAGATGGACAATAGCCTGCTGTCTGCTGTCACTGATCCTCGCAGCTTCAGCAGTTGCCTGCTGAACGGTGTGCCGGTCATTTCAAATGGTAGCGATGAGCCAGTCTTCTGGGCTGGCCCTGGCAACCTGGCGACGCTGACTGATTGGACAGCGACAGAGTCATGCCAATTCATCCAGGCATTCAAATATCACCTGTTTGCCCTGGACATCAGCGGTCCTGGCGGCACGTTCCGCAGCCTGCTGCGCTGGTCGAAGGCTGCTGAACCTGGAACCATACCGGATGAATGGACGCCTAGCGGCTCGAATGATGCAGGCGATGTCGAGCTATCAGATTCACCTGGCGAGCTTCTCTGCGCGTATCCACTGCGCGACGCGCTGATGATTTACAAGCGTAATGCTACCTATCAGGCGAAGTATGTCGGCGGCGACAATGTCTTCAGCTTCCGCAAGACAATGTCATCTGTTGGCGCACTGACCAGGCGGGCAGTCTGCGACGTGCATGGCCGCCACCTGGTAGTGACTGACGGCGACATCATTTTGAGCGACGGCAATCAGCGCCAAAGCATCGGAGAAGGACGTGTCAAAGATTGGCTATTCAATCAGCTTGATCAGACCAATTACCCGAACTTGTTCTGCAGTTTCAATCGCGCACAGAATGAAGCGCTTATCGCATTCCCTTCTTCTGGCAATGAGTTCTGCGACACTGCGCTGGTTTATAACGTCGATCTTGACAGCTTCGGCGTGCGTGATCTTGATGAAGTTGTTCAAGCACCTGTTGGCGTAATCAATGACACGACAGAGTCGAACACCTGGGCAGATCGCACGGAAGTCTGGGCTGACGCTGTCGGCGCATGGGGCGAGTCAACCGTATCGGCTGCACGCGATAGCCTGGTATTCATCCGCACTGATGAAATGCATCAGCAGGATGTCACCGATGCCGAGACTGTCACTTCTTACCTGGGCAAGTATTCGATGGACTTCGGAGACAGTGCCCGGCTGAAATTCCTGAAGCGCATACACGTCCAGGCGCGTGCGAACTATGGCACACTCTACGTCAGGGCTGGCTCGCAGATGGAGCCTAACGACGCGATAACCTGGACAAGTGAAGTGACGATCACTGACCCTGAACAAGTGGTCAACCTGTTTGCACATGGCAGATATATCAGCGTCGAAGTCAGAAGCGCGGGCAGCGATGTCTGGAAGATCACCGGGCTTGATCTTGAAGTCGAACAGCGAGGGTACTTCTAATGCTAGAGCCATACGTCCCGCCACCTGTACCGAATTCAGTCAGCCCTGAAGTGCGGCGCTTCCTCGAGGAAGAATTCGCACGCATTGCTGAATACATCAATCACCTGCTTCAGTACAACGAGGATAATCCCTGATGTTTGCGAACATATGGCTAGCGATCTCGGACGCGGCGCAAGATGTGGTTATCGAGTCTTTGGAGTGGCCGGAAGACACTCCTTATACCGGGCCGCTGCGTCCCAGGTCGCGAAGGCTTTTCGAATACATGGATGACCAGGCGACCAGGCGCAGACTTTTCACGAAGCCGACACTGCAGGGCACTGTCTATAATCTGTGGTCCATTGAATTCGATGATGACAAGGAAGACTTGCAGCTAGTGCGCGATGAGCTTGACTTCCTGATCGGGCAGTATCCTGATCAGATCGCGATCATGGGCGCGTGGCGATGGAATGGCAATCAGATCGGCGTGCCGCCAATCTATCCGATTCCTAACTACCTGTGGCGCTTCCTTCCTGATCCATTGCCTGATGGCACTTCACCGTCGAGCAATGCTGACCTGGTCGATGTGAACTTGCTGTTTGGACAATCTCCGAGGGACTTTAGCTGATGCTGACATTTCACCACAACTTCAAAGAGGATAAATCACTTGCTGGTCGCGCTGGTGATTCACTTAATTGTGTGCGGGCATCAGATGGTGGTTATCGCAATGCTTCTGGACAGTATGCAATCGCTTCAGCTAATGGGCTGCGATCAGCGCATGATATGAATGGCGATAGTCTCGGACTGTTCACCGAAGAACCGCGCACAAATCTGATGTTGGACAATCTCAGCCCTGGCAGCGCTAACTGGATAGTGGGCGGCAATACCCTGGTAGATGCCGATGCGACTACGTCACCTGATGGCACAGTCAATGCTGACCGCATCAAAGATGATAACGGCGGCGGCTCTAGTTCAGTCGGTACACGCCAAAACCGTGCCGTTTCCACATCAACAGAGTATTGCTTCTCAGCTTTTCTAAAAGCTGACGGGCTTGATTGGGCAGCACTGCGAACCAGTTCATTCACCACACCATCGAACGGCAATTCATTCTTCGACCTGGCAAATGGTGTTGTTGGAACTAAGCACGCAGGACACGACGCATCCGGCATCGAAGATTGGGGCAATGGCTGGTATCTCTGTTGGATCACATTCACGACAGATGCTGCTGACGGACTCGGCTCTCCCGAAGTCTTATGTGCTGAAGGTGATAACGATACAAACTGTGACCGGGATGATACAAGCAGCATCTTTGCCTGGGGAATTCAGCTTGAGGCTGGCAGCTATGCGACAAGCATGATCGTGACTGAAGGGAGTAGCGTTACCCGCACTGAAGACGTTATCAATAACACCAGCCCTGACGGTAGCTGGCTGGCTGATGATTCAAGCGGTTCCTGGTATGTACGCTTCGCACCGTCAGGATGGGTGCAGGACATCGACGCGAATCATCTGATTCTTCTGAACTACGCTTCCGGTTCATTCGGCTTCCGTGTCAGAAACGGCGGCGGCGGCACGGTGCAGATCAGACAGAACACCAGCGGTGATGATGGGCTTGTGTCCACTAGCAACGTCACCCTGGACACATTCACCAGGCTTGCAGGACGTGTCGCTGAAGATGACTTGAAGCTATATCAAGACGGTGTCGATGAGGGTCAAGACTTGACCAGCGACGTGATCCCTGGCGTCAGCATGACAGCTATCGAAGTCGGAGAGCAGAAGTTCACAGGCATCATCGAGGAAATTGCATACTTCGATGAAGAACTGACCGATCAGCAGCTTGATGATCTATCGACTGGTGTACTAACGCCTGCGATGTTCTCCGGCTGCCGCAACTTCATCGCAGTCACACATCGAGGCTTGAAAGGAATTTCACAGCGGCCCAGGATGCCGAAGCCGCGTAGCAGCTTGCGGAGTTTCTTTGAATAGCTGGCTGACAGATCGCTCTCGCAAGATAGCCTTCGGCGTACCGTTTAAGAATGGCTACACGTCATTCCTGCGCGTGCTGAATGCACAGTCAGCGCCGATCCGCATACAGCCGAACCACTTGAAGAACTTCCGGCGCAAGGTGTTCATCGTGCGGCATCCGCTCGATCGCTTCCTGTCATTGTGGCGTAACAAGTGCCGCGACCACGGCAAGGGCGTCGCTGTCGAAGGCTTCACGATGGAGCAACTATGGCAGCGGATCGAGACAGGGCCAGAAGACGATCACTGGCGTCGCCAGGTGGACCTGCTTGGCAAATACCGCAAAGAAGCCGAACTTGTGAAGCTGGAATCGCTGCCCGATTGGTACTATGAAAATATGCAGTGTGAATTTCCGCATGAAAATCGCACCGAACCATATGACAAGATCAGCGATGAACTGCGCGAGAAGATTCTGACGCACTACGCTGAAGACGTGGAGCTATACGATGCCGCTGCTTGATTGGGACTCGATCAAACACTTCAAGCCGTCAGAGTTCGCCTGCAGGTGTGGCGAATGCGGAAGCGACGGTCGCGAAATGGACATGAACTTCATCTATGCACTGGAACAATTGCGTGAACGCCAGGGCAGCCCGATGATCATCACTAGCGGCTACCGCTGCCCGGCGTATAATAATCGCATTGCGTCAACGGGCTTTGATGGACCACATACCACTGGCCGGGCGGCTGACATTAGCGTGTCAGGTGAACGGGCGTTCCACCTGGTTCAGCAGTGCAGCCTGGGCGGATGGATGCGCGGGATCGGTATCAATCAGAAGGGACCGCATGAAAAGCGATTCATTCACCTTGACGATTTAGAAGGGCCGGATCATCCACGCCCTAGAATTTGGAGCTACTAATGTTTGGATTCGGTGCAAGCAAGTCATCATCATCTAGCAGCAGCGAAAGCTACGAGGAAGCGAAAAGTCGCAGCGATAGCGCGGGCGCGAGTCAGTCCACATCTGAACAGCGTATCGCCTTCGAAGACATCTTCGCCAGGCTATTCGGCGGCGCTGAAGGCGCGGCTGCCGGGCTTGATCCTTCGATGCTCACTGATGCCGCTAACATGCTGTTTAGCTCCGGCATGGGCTTCATGGATCAGATCGGCGGCGACGCGGGCACGGCTTACCTGGAGAACCGACTGTCAGGTGACAATCCAGTGCTGCAGGAACAGATCGACCTGCTGAAGTCTGACCTGGGCGACTTCTTCAGCGAGGAATTGAATCCCGCCATCACCAGCCAGTCAGTCCACGGCGGCGCACTAGGCGGCGGGCGTCAGGGTGTGGCCCAGGGCCGGGCAGTGTCAGAAGTGGCCGATCAGTTCACCAGGGGCAGCGTAGCGCTGCGTGCGGGCGATATAGCCGCCAGGGATGCCGCAGCATCGACCCTGGCCGGAAACGCGATTACAGGCGCTCAGACAGGCTTCGCGGGCATGGGCACACTGATGGGAATCGCTGATGCTGGCTTCTCGGCAGGCATGGCTCCCTATGAACGCCTGGCCGCGATCCTGGGACCGCAGACCGTCATCGGCAGTTCGCAATCGACGGCGGCTGATTGGGCGGCAGCCTGGTCAGAATCCTTCGGTGAATCGTCAGCGAAGTCGAAGTCATCGAGCAGCAGCATCAGCGTCACGTCCGACCGCAGGCTGAAGGAACACGTCACCAGGATCGGCACGATTGCCGGTCATGCCTGGTATGTCTTCCGATACGTTTGGGGCGAATGGTCGCAGGGTGTCATGGCTGATGAAGTGCCTGATGAATTCGTCACATATGATGAAGACGGCTTCGCGATGGTCAACTATGAGGGATTGCTAAATGCCTAACAAAGCAGCAGATGAACTGCAGAACCTGCTTGATATGGAAGTGGATGCAGGCACTGCCCAGGACAACCTGGCGAAACTGCAAGAAGCCAGGACGCAGTTCAATCCTAACCCTGACCAGGAAGCAGATTTCGGCTGGCCGGAAGGCGCGGCGACTGCGGTCGCTGCTGGCTGGATTCTCGGACCTGTCGGCGGCTTGCTGTTTGGACTCGCGCAGGGGCTTTACACGAAGAAGCAGGAACAAGCTGCGCTTGACTCATACATCAACACTGGCGAAGCCCTGGGATCGGCTGCTGACATCTTTCACAGTGAGCTAGATCGCATGGCCCTGGCTGCGACCAATCCGAATGACGTAGCGCAGCTTTCCGCAATGCAAACTGAGTTCGACACTGCCATGCAGTTGATGTCATCGGCATCACCGGAACTGCAGCAGAAGGGCAGTGAAATGCTGGCATCGGCGCACACCAAAATGAATGACTATGCAGTGCGCCAGGAAGAACAAGCCATCGAGCTAAAAGCCTATGACGATGAACTGCGTCGCGCTATGGATCAGGAACAGTACGACCGATTCACTGCACTGCATGATGACTTCAGGGCAGAGTCACAAGGCTATGAAGATGTGATGCTCGCCACTGACAACGCACTGAACGCCCTGCAGAACGGTACACCGTCCGAGCTATGGGCTGCTGGCATCTTGATCAACAAAGCCCTGGACCCGACAGGCGTCGTGCGCCAGGAAGAAGCTGAAGCGGTCGGCGCAATCGGCAGCATTTGGGACAAAGCAAATACACTGATGGAGAAGGCACGAAGCGGTCAGACCATGCTGCCGGAACAACGCCAGGAACTGATGGGCCTGCTGTACTCGATGCGCGAAACCAGCACAGAGTTCCAGCTTACCAGGCAATCAGACTATCTCGAACGCGCTGAACTGGCAGGCGTGCCACAACAGTATTGGGGAACATTCCAGAAGGCGCAGAACGTGCCCGCAGCGATCAACAGCACCGAACCACTGAAGAACGTGTCAACACTGCCATCGCAGGACATCGAGAAGGCGGCCAGTGACGCGCTGTTCCCATACACTGACGAAGGCATCATGCTGAATGCGAAGTACACCTGGGGCAACTTCAAGAACTGGCTAGGCTTTGGGGAAGATGCGAAGCCACCTCGCTCACTTGAGGAAATGGCTGAAACCAATCCACGAATAAGGCAGGCGATAGAATGATCAGATTCCCACGGCAACACGTAGCAGACAGCGTCGCGCAACGCATCATGGCTGTCGAGAAGCGCATGAATGCGAACAATGTAGCAGCCCAGGGCAGGGCATTAGAGAAGGCGCTTTCACAGCCCGCAGGTGAAATGGCCGCACCTGCAGGGATAGAGGATGCAATCGTCGGTCGTTCACTTGGGGTTTAAATTGGAGAAACTAGGATTCAGTACGCTATGGACAGCATTAGCAGGCACTGCGGTCGCGGTCGTGTATATGTTCACGACATTCGCCAGTGCCGCAGATGTGAAGGAAGTCAAAGATCAGGTCACTAGCATCGAAGTCAGACTGATCAAGGCTGACATTCGTGAACTGCGTGCGTACATCAGAACGCATCCTAACGAGCAACGCGCAAAGGATGACCTGGCTGAACTGATTGATGACTTGTGTCAGCTAAAGCCTGATGATCGGGAGTGTCGATGAAAGACATCATTGCAGCGATCTTCGGATCGAAGAAGAACACTGAAACGATTGTAGATGGCGCAGTCTCCGGCCTGGACAAGATGTTCTTCACTAAAGAAGAACGGGCTGAAGCCAGTCACAAGCTGTCAGAGTGGTATCTGAAATACCTGGCAGCGACGCAGCCGCAGAACCTGGCGCGGCGGCTGATCGCCCTGGCGATTGTTTGGCTATGGTGGCTGCTGGTGTTCCTGGGCGTTGCGGTTCGCGGCGTTGAAGTCTGGCTGAATCTGCAGGCCGAATTCAGCGAGTTCATCTTCAAGGTGCTTGTCGAAGTTGTGATGCAGCCCTTCTCGATAGTTGTCGGCTTCTATTTCCTGACACATACAGTCAGAGCGTATCAGAAACAAAAACGCCCCGATTGAACGGGGCGCTGTGGTTAGAATTTAAAGCTGAGTTGTCTACACTCGGCTTCTAAATCCCTGGCATCATCTGTGGCGGCCTGTTCGATTGCCTTGACTAGCCAGTGTTCAGGGTGCATCTTCTTCAGTTCACGCACATTCACCATGATCTGAAATGCTAGATACTCTGGCAGCGCTGCGGTCATTATCGTGTCTTCATTTGGCCTGGGCATTGTCTTCTCCTTCATCAAGTAGCCGCTTCGCAAGCCGAGGATGCGAAAGCGGTGGACGTGCCAGCAGCATCTGTACCTTTGGACTAGTCTCGCAGACCAGGATGAACCAGGCCGCATCGCGGTAGTTCATGTCTTCCAGGTAACAGTTAGTATCCAGCCATTTGTATAGCGTCGGCCTGCTGATACGTGTCAGTTGTGCGACCAGGTTCAGCGTGCATCGTTCAAGCAATTCATTCAGCTTGTCATATGCAATCTGATTGATATTGATCGCTTCCATGTCGTGCAAGTTGTCGATTGTCTCTCGCATTATTGGCTCCGGCAGATGACAGAGTCAGCGCCATGTATGAATGCACACTGCTTGTCTTGTTCACGTTGCTGTTCCAGCCTGGTCAGCCTGCAGTCCACATCCTTCGGATCACAAGGCGGCCTTGCTGTCGTAGTGCTGCAGCCCACCATCAGGAACAAGCACACAACAGGCCAGGTATGTTTAGCACCCTTGCGCTGACGTGCTTCACGCTTCTGCTTCTGCACTACTGCATAGCGTTCGATGCTTGCTAACTTCTCACGTTCACCGCACTTCTTGCATCGGTTAGTGCGCCACTGCATCTGACGCTTAGTGATGTCTAACTGTTCACGCAGGTTCTGAACAAGCAGCCCTTGTGCAAGCAGTA
>FUIF01009096.1_pt1 | contig 19258 bp, 30 predicted proteins | sample 1003461 | NCBI WGS metagenome assembly FUIF01 (sample SAMEA80401918, study PRJEB19352) | marine metagenome | reverse complement strand
TACACCTACACATGGGCTATTGGAAGCAGAACGAGGCTAGAACATTACAGAGTTTGCAAATACAAGGAGCTAAATAGCGAATCAGATCAAACGTATACCTGGCATTTACCTTGGCCTAATTCATATTGCGATCCTTATGTGATTTACGAGGTTCCTGATGATTGACCCAATCACAGCTGCGGCGGCAGCTACAAAAGCATACGCAGGGGTCAAAGCATTTATTGAGGCAGGGAAGTCCATTGAGGATACGTTTCAAGTAGTAGCCAGATGGCAAGGCCATGCATCAGATGTTTTGTATGCCAACAAAAGGCAGCAGAAAAAACGCAACCCATTGAAAGATGTGGTGTTTGCAAACTCAGTGGAGGCAGAAGCGGCACAGATGTTTGCCGCAAAGAAAAGGATCGAAGCACAGAGAAAAGAGGTAATAACATTGCTGCAGTATGCGTATGGTAACGAGGGTTTGGAAGAGTATCGCAACTGTATGAAAGAGGTTCAGGCACAAAGGCAGAGAGAGGTTTATGCGCAACAAGAAGCAAAGGACGCACTAGTTAAGTCATTCTGGATTGCAGTTCTTGTGGGTATAGCTGGCTTGTTAATTACATTTATTATTCAGGCGGTGTTAGGAAAGTGAAAATGGAAGAGCCAACAAAACAAGTAATAGATGTAATCAGCTTTGGCACTGTTATTGGTACTGTCTCTGCCATTCTTCCTCCACTTTCTGCTCTATTTACGATTATTTGGGTAGGTATCCGCATTTGGGAGACTGATACGGTGCAAGAACTGACAGGCCGAAAGCAAAAGCGCGATGATAAAGGCCGATTTGTTAAGGATGATGACTGATGGCTTTACAGTTTCTAGTTGGCCCAATTGCTAATCTTGCCAAGTCATGGATGGATAATAAGCATGAGCAATCTCAGGCCAGCCATAAAGCGAAAATGCAAGTCATCAGCAATACAGCCACTTGGGAAGAAAAGATGGCTGATGCTTCCGCAAACTCCTATAAAGACGAGTTTTGGACGGTTATTCTATCGATCCCGCTGTTATGTGTTGGTTACTCTATTGTCACTGATGACCCCGATATTCTTAGCAGGGTTTCTGACGGTTTTGTTGCTTTGGACGCTTTGCCTGATTGGTATCAGTATTTATTATTTCTTGCGGTATCTGCGTCATTTGGAGTACGTGGTGCTAGTAAGCTGATGAAGCTGAGGGGCAAGTAATGGCAGAGTTATTTGCTACCGCTGAAAACGAAGACAAAGCTAATGAGATTATAAAGCTATATAACCAATATCTTGGCCGCGATCCCTTGCAAGGCGGGATAGATGGCTGGCTTGCGACAAACCAAAGCATCGAGCAGATTGAGCAGGGCATAGCTAACTCACCTGAAGCTGCTGTATTCCAAACCTTTAATAGCACTATTGGCCGCGATCCGACAATGGAAGAGCGGGATTTCTTTGTAAATGTAAATCCTGCACCTATTGAGAATATTGAAGAGGTCTTATCTAACACGCAAGAAGCGCAGCAATTTCAGACTCAACAGCAGCTAGATGAAACAGATTTGTTGGCCGATACAATTGACGATGACACAACGCTCGATGACACGACTGTTGGTGGCGAAACAGAAGAAGCATTTCCTACTGCTAATACCGGCAGATTTGGCGACATGATTGATGCTTCTGCAACCTTTGCTGACGCCAATCAATATCTCGGCGTCAATGAAGCGCAGTGGTCTGCATTTGTTAATGAAGTAAACGACATTAAAGCGCAGATGAATGCTTTTGAGGGCAATGAAGCTCGCGTTTTCCAAGATCGAAGCACACCTGATGCTCTTTTAGATCGGCGCATTGCTGTATTGCTTAATCAAAATCCCGGCATGACTGCTGATGAGGCACGGGCAGAAGCTGAGGCCAGCCCTGAATATCAGGACATGGTAGCCACTAATCAACAGTACGAGGCATTGAACAGCCGCCTCAATCAGCTTTATGCATCTGTAGGCTTGGACTCTCAAGGCAGTATTACGGGTTCTGACAGGGGTGTTGAGGGCGGAATTGTTAGGTTTGACTTAGACACTGGCGATGTAACATTTACTAGTTTAGGCCGTGGTCCCGTGATAGAAGCAGCCTTTGCTACAGCTATAGCAGCTGTATTTACCGGCCCTTTAGCTGGAGCAATCGCAACTGCGACAGGAGCAAGTGCGGCAGCTGCAACCGCGGCGGCTGCTGGAATTGTTAATTCTGCCACTCAGCTGGCAATAACCGGCGACCTTGATGTAGCACAGGCACTTTCAGCGGCGGCTACGGGTTATTTGAATCCCAGTGCATCTGCAAATGTTATGTCCAATCCAGATGTCGCAAGCCTTACGCAACAGGTAAGTGACGCTGCTTTCAATGAAGTTACTGGCTCGCAAATAATTGGTGAAATTACTAACGCTAGTGTCAACTCAGGCGCTGTTGTAGACGCAATTTCTAATGCGGTTGGGGCTGCTGCTACCAATGCGATATTTGGCGGTGACAAAGATTCAGGCGCTGTTGTAGATACCGGCGGTGCTGCTGCTGAAGTTACAGGCATGGGTAAAGATATTGGTGATGATTTTGGCGTAGATGTTGACATTACTATGCCTACAGTTGACAAGCCTACAGATGATGATGTTACTAGTAGCGACACAACAACAGATGATAATACGAGTGTTGATAAGGTTGATGATGGTGATGTAGGCGCGTCTGAGCCTGCAACGACCGTAACGGTTGATTCTTCTGCTGGCGGTGTTGCATCACAGGATGACAGCCTTCCTGAGATTGGCGATTGGGTTTTTAAGGATGGCGTATGGAACCAAGTCGGCAGTATTTCTAACAAGCTTGGTGTTCCGGTTATTGTTTATTCGGGTGAAATTATTACAGGGCCGGGGTCAGAGGGTCAGGTTAAATCTGACGAAGAATGGGCGGTTATTGACCAAGACGGCGGTTTCAGTGATGGCACTTATACGCAAGGCGTTTTGACAGAAGGCGAGCCAACTATTCAGGGTGATGGAACTGGCACAGAGCAAACCGATGCAGTAAAAGCTGTTGATTGGATTTTGGTAAATCTGCCTAACTATGAAGATATGACAGAGGTTGAAATAAACCAAGCCTTAGAAGGTGCTGGTCTTGAGCCTGTTGATATAAATAACGATGGCACTATTACCTCTAAATCTGAGGTTGTTGAGACTGCTAATGGCAATCAAGCGTCAACGGTAACTGTCTCTGGTGGTAATGGAGATAACACCCTTACCGGAGGTAATGGCAACGATACCCTCAAAAACGGTAATGGTAAGGACACCGTTACTGGAGGCAATGGAAATGACACTGTTGTAGATATTGTTTCCAATGGAGTAAATAACGGTGTTGTAAGCAACGGCGTTACGGGGGTTGCTGTCGCAAATGGCAAAGGCCCCGGAAAAGGGCCGGGCGATGGCCCCGGTGACAATGGTGGCGATGGCCTAGATGGAACCGGAATGCTGACGGCATTAGCCACACTGCCAACTATGGCTGCACAGCCTTTTGAGCCTTTGACACAAAGGTCTATCCGATTTGATGCTCCGACTATTCAGCCAGTGCAGATAGCACCTACGGATGCAAGAAAAGAACTAGATAATCAGTTGGCAAGATTATTGAATGACCCTCAAAGCCAGCGTCGACAGTCTTTATTTGGAGGGCTTGTTTGATGACATATTTAAACCTAGTTAATGGTGTACTGCGGCGTCTTAGAGAAGACGAAGTAAGTAACGTATCGGAAAGCACCTATAGCAAGATGGTGGGTGACTATGTAAATGATGCAAAAGACCTTGTAGAAACTGCATGGGATTGGTCGCCATTACGCAATACCCTGACGATTACTACCTCAAATGGTGACAACCTTTATTCCTTAACCGGTAGTCGCAATGAAGGCAAGGTTCTTAACTTTATTAACGATACGTCTAATTGCCTAGTTGAGTATCAGACCCAGAACTGGTTTGACGATAAGGACTTTATCCAAGAGGCCGTTACAGGCTCGCCTAAATACTTCACTTATGCCGGTGTTGATGGCAGCGGTGATACTCAGGTCAAGCTATATCCGACACCGGATCAGGCATATACCCTAAAGGTTCGCGTAGTTTTGCGAAATGTCGCGTTGTCAGCGGATGCAGATACGCTTGCGATACCCAGTGGTCCTGTTTTGCACATGGCAATAGCCTTGTTATCAAGGGAAGAGGTGAGACAGGCGGTACATCTACTGCTGAATACTTTGCGATTGCTGATAAGCATTTGTCTGATGCGATTGCTTTGGATGCCCAGAAGCACCCAGAAGAGACAATCTTCTACACACCGTAGGATAGGTTATGGCACAGCCCTTACGCAGCATTGATCTTGTCGCCCCTGCCTTTAAGGGCGTTAACTCGGAAGACTCTCCTATTGCCCAGGATACGTCATTCGCAGAAATCGCAGATAACGCGATTATTGATCGACAGGGCCGATTGGCGTCCCGTAAGGGTAATAACGTCCTGACCACTAACAAGACTGCGTTAGGTACAGACCATATCCACAACATCCATGAGTTTTACGACAGTGCTGGTAATGAAACCATATTTAGCACTGGTAATAACAAGATAATGAGCGGCACGACTACGCTGACAGATGTTACTCCTGGCTCATATACGATTACGGCCAATGATTGGAAGATCGTAAACTTCAACGACAAAGCTTATTTCTTTCAAAGAGGTTTTGACCCGCTAGTTCACGACAATAGCAATGGGCTAAGAACCTTTACGGTAGCCAACGGTGGGGCTACTAACGCTACCTTCAAGGCCAATGAGGTGCTTGCAGCATTCGGCAGGCTGTTTATCGCTGGCAATGCTAGTAATGACACCATTATTTACTGGTCTGATCTATTAGATGGCAATGCCTTTTCGGGTGGTTCTAGCGGTAACATCGACGTATCCAAAGCATGGCCTGATGGTGCTGACAAGATTGTTGCTCTGGCTGCACATAATGACTTTCTTGTAGTTTTTGGCGAACACAGCATTATTGTTTACTCAGGCGCAGATAGCCCCTCAAGTATGGCAATCAGCGACACGGTATCAGGCGTAGGCTGTATCGATCGCAAGACGGTAGTCAGCATTGGCAGTGATCTGCTGTTTTTGAGTGACGATGGCCTAAGAAGCCTTGGTAGGACAATACAAGAAAAGTCTCTGCCTATATCCGATCTTAGCCGTAACGTAAAACAAGACCTAATTGCGAAGCTGGCATCCAAAACCAGCCCTGCCAGCACCGTATACAGCCCTGAAAACTATTTCTATCTGCTGTGCTTGCCTGATAGCAACCTTGTTTATTGCTTTGATCTTAGGGGTCGGTTGGAAAATGGCTCATTCCGCGTAACCAAGTGGCCTAGTGTTAACTTCAAGTCTTTTGCAAGAGACAGAGATGGCACTGTTTATATAGGCACTACAGATGGTATTGGCAAATACGATGGTTTTGATGACAACAACTCATCTTATATCTTCCGATATTCAAGCCCTGGTCTAACCTTTGGCGACCCATCAAAGATCAAGATTCTTAAAAAAATACGGCCTACGATTATTGGCGGTAACAACGTAGATATTGTACTTAGCTGGACTTATGACTTTTCGGTTCAGGCGAATACGTCACGGTTTAGGGTAGGGTCTACGAATCCAGCTTTTTTTGGGGTGTCAGAATACACTCAGGCAGAATTTAGTTTAGGCGATCTGATTAGCCGCAAGTCTTTAAATTGTACGGGTAATGGCACTGTGATTACGGTAGGTTTGCAAACAGAAGTAAACGGTGCATCTATATCCCTACAGGAAATGAACGTATTAGCATTAATAGGTAAGACACTGTAATGATTTTTAAAGTGAGAGGAACGTACTAATGCCACATCAAGCGGGTCATTCGTACCAAGATTTAATAAATCAGGCGATAGCAGTAACGCCATCATCTACCCCCCCTGATCCGGTTACTGGCAGTAGCGGATTAAGTGGTTTATTTGGCAGCATTTTTGAAAATATAGGCCCCATAGCCTCCACTGCTGGTGGTCTTGCAAGTGTTCTGAATGCTTACAACCGCCTTGGGTCAATCGGTGATTTTGCCAATGTTTCTGCGCGTCAGATTGGTGAAGACGCCTTTGCACGGTCGCAATTCAAACCATTTACCGTGACAACAGGCACAGGGTCCAGCGTTGGTGTAGGTGTACCCGCGCCCGGGTCTTTCGACCAGATGGGTCAAGAGGCCCGTATTCAGCAGCTTATGGACACTCAAGGGATAACCCGAGAGCAGGCTATGGCTAACCAACAAGCCTCGCAAATGCGTGGGTTTGACATAAACAATGACGGTGTTGTTACCAATCAAGAGTTTGCGGCCGCTAGAAATGCTGGATTAACCGGAGCTCCAATGGGTACTGCTGGTGGCGCATTTACTGGCGCAGGGCCAATGATAGGACCAAATATTCAGAGTGTTTTTAGCCCAACAGAGCAGGCTATATCGTCAGGGGCTTTTACTGATGCTCAGACATTACTAGGCAGAGTTGTTCAGGATCGTTCTGCCCGCGAGCAAGAGATATTTGACCGAATACGGGCTACGCAAGAAGCTGAAGAAGAACGAAATCGTCTTGCTCTGGAAGAAAGGCTGTTCAACCAAGGCAGATTAGGCGTGAGAACCTCCATGTTTGGTGGCACACCAGAACAATTAGCTCTGGCCAAAGCCCAAGAAGAAGCAAGAAACAGAGCTTCACTAGCGGCTATACAGCAAGCCCAGGCAGAGCAAGCGCAAGATGCAAGACTTGGTACTCAGTTGTTGGGTGCGGCGTATCTGCCAGAGGCTCAACTACAAAACACCTTTAGAAATGCTTTAACTGCCGCAGAAATCAATCGACGGGCTAACCAGTTTGGCACTGGTTTGTTTGCTGAGTCCTCTATAGCCGGCCTAGACGCCCTCTTGGGGTCAGGTATCGGTCAGGCACAACTGATGGGTAGGCTTGGCACTAACTTGCTTTCAGGCGCTATGGGTGGCGCTGGTGGCGGTCAGGGCGGTATAGGCGACATTATTGGCGGGGCCGTTGAGAAATATGGGCCTGATATTTTGAGACAGCTTAATATCATTTCGTAAGGAGGCCAAAAATGGCTTTAACACTTAGTTCAGCAGCACGGCTTGCCAACCCTAACTTTGGCAACATCGAACAGCTAGGCCAGGATATTGGCTCTTTATCTGCCAGAAGGCGGCAACGAGGTATGCTGACTGACCTGCTTGGCCCTGCGTTAGATCCAATGGCTACGCCAGAGCAGTTGCGGCAGTCTGCTATGGGTGCTTTGAACATGGGGCAGCAGGACTTAGCTTTGCAACTCGGTGGAATGGCATCTCAGGCGGCACAACGCCAAGCGGCTCAAAAAATTGAGACAGGTAAAGGCGAACTTTTAACGCTGGCTAATGACCCATCTTTTACCCTTAACGATCAGGCAACCAGACAAAATTATTTTGCTATTGCAGACCAGTATGGCGTGCCAAAAGTTGACGCTGTTCAGTTTGCTGTTGAAGCAAGGTCGCGCAGGGAAAAGACGCCTGAAAAACTTTCGCCTGGGGATATATTGGTTAACCCCAAAACTGGCGAACAGATTGCACAGGGCTTGCCTAGAGAAAAAGGCGGGTCTGAAGTAATAAAAATAGGAGATGTCGGTGTAGATCTGCCTCTTTATCGAAAGTTGCTTGCTGAGGGCGGTGATGTAAAGCAAGCATTTATTGTGCCGCCTAATGCAAAAAAAGGAAAAAGCGCCTTTGAATTACTTGGCAACGATGATCTCCGCGAAATTTTTACGGATGAATCTATCGCTCAAGCCGCTATAAGCGGCGATGACAGCCAGCTTATACCTAGACAACAATCACGGTCAGAGGAGGCGTCAGCCGCTATTATTCTTGGCACTACCGCGCCTAAAATAGCAACGGTAAACGAAGCGATAGCCCTACTTGAAGAAAGCAAGTTAGATTTAGCAGACGCTGGAGGAGTCAGTGGCGCGGGAGGCGCGTTACTTCCCGGCACTAAATCTCATCAATTAGCTTCAAGCTTGTATGTCACGATTGCAGGCCAAGAGGCGCTTGATGAGATAACAAGAATGAAAGAAGAGGCCGCAAAGTCTGGCTCAAGAGGCACTGGATTGGGGCAGGTAACACAAATTGAATTTGCGGCATTGCAGGGAAACCTCGCCAAATTAAACACGGGCTTGCCGGTAGATGTTCAAATTGAACTACTTAATAAGATTAAACAACGCATGATAAATGTGAGGAGAATAGCCAGTGGTGAAAGCCCGATAGATGTTATTGACTTTAATAACCCTATTTACGCAGGGACAGAGGAAACCGGCGGCTACATAAAAGATGAAAGGGGCGATGTATATTATTTTGCCCCAAATGGCGACGCGCGAATTTATGACCGAAATAAAGACCGTTTTGTGCCTGTAGAGACGCTGAACCCCAGAGGGAATAAGTGATGGCCGCAACACAAGAACAGGTAGACAGAGCGGCAGAGCTTTTACGGCAAAGAAGACAAGGCTTTGCGGATATGTCTGTTTCAGTCCCTCAGCAGAACACGGGCGAGCCTGCATTTAGCGGTGTTGACGCGGCTAGAGAGGTTTTGAAGACGCGGCAAGACGTTTTTGAGAGGGAGCGAAGGTCGCGCTTAGACTCAGTAGAGCCGTCAGCGCTTGAAAGAATCGTGTCTTTACCAATAGAGCGTTTTAAAGAGCGAGGCGCTGCGACAATGGAGCGGATTGCGGCCACAAGGTCATTAATGGACTCGCCTACAGACCCTGGCTCTGTATTGCTTCAAACCTTTTCAAATCCAATTTCTCTTGCGTTTGATATGGCGTCTAACCTTTTGTTGGTTGGAGCAGAAGGGGCTTTGGGTTTCGTATTGCCTGACCAGATGCAAGAGGACGCAAAGCAGGCTCTTGTGGCCTCTCTTCAAACGGAAACCGGGCAACGCGCTTTAAAGGCTTTGTCTGATGGAGAAGAGGCGTGGAATAAATTTAGTCAGTCATATCCCAATGACGCCGCTAATTGGGCTGGCTTTGCCGATATTGCGTTTGGCTTGCCGCGACAGCTAATAACAGACATCAGCGCTGACTTGCTGCCTGCATCTATAAAAAGCATGGGGGGCAGAAAAGCCCTTGAGCCAATGGAGGGCATAGATAAGGACGTTTACAACATTGCATTTTCTAGGATGTCAGGCAAAACCGTAGACCAAGCCAAAAGAACAACCGATCCACAAGGGATCATGGGTTCGCAAAAACAAGTGGCAACTCAGGACGAGCTTCTTGCTATAGATGAGCTAAAGCTGGCAGGTGTTCGCGGCAACAAAACAATGCAAGAAAATTTGAACCTAATGCTTTCTTATTTAGATAACTTAGACAACGCGGTTATAGGCTTGGCGCGAAAAGAGTCAACCCCTGTAAACCTTGAGAAGTTAAGGGCAAATGTTGCGGAGCAGATATTAAATGTCATTGAGGATAACAACCAGATATTCAAAGGCGCATTTTCAAGTGAGGACGTAAATACCGCGGTAGATAGCTACGTTAAAAGCTATATGAGACTAGTGACAGAGTTTGGCGATTCTGTTGAGGGTGTTATATCTGCTAGACGAAAATTTGATGATGATGCAGAGCGATTTGGTATTGATTTAGGAGACTCAAGAACAAACGCGGATGTTCTTCTAACAAAAGCTGTTCGCACGGGAATAAATAACACAATTTTTGAGTCAGTGCCAAAAGCCCAAAAACTGTTTTCAAAAATGTCAAAAGTGCTTGGCGTAACAGACAATGTAGCGATGAAGGCAGCTAAGGAAGCCACAACAAATTTAGGCCGACTTGTTACTGAGCTTGGACTCAGGGATTTGGCGGGGGGCAGAGCCGCTGGGCAACTGATCAACATACCGCTTGCGACTGCTTACGGCGTTGCAATGTCGCCGGTGGTCATGCTGAGAAGGGCTATGAAAGCTGACTATCCCGCTAGGGGACGCGCGCTTGTGCAATATGCCCTGAGGGACGTAAAAGCCGAAATCGCAAAAGGCCTGCAAAGAGTTAAAGACCCGCAAAAGAAAAAGTCTCTTTTGGCGTCTCAACCCGTCGCATACGCCGCTCTTGAGGCAGCAGCGCGTAAGTTAGAAAAAGAATATGACGATTTAGAAGAAGAACCTAATCCCAACTAACGAACTCTAACCACCCTGCTACACCCGCCGCCCTGTCATTCTCCATACGGGCGGCTTCTGCCTTGTAATGCTTGGCGATTTGCTTGGCTTCTTTCACCATCCTCTTGCCCAGCATGATGTCCTCTACCTTCTCCCTCAATATCTCCAAGGCTCCTTCGCCATAAGTCTCGATGTAATGACGGTAGAAGTAATCAGGGTTACTCCCGAACCTCTGATGACAGCCGTAACAGTGGGCAAAGGCGTTCATGGCATCGTATCTAACGCCCTTCTTGGCCCTGCCAAAGTAATGGCTGCAGTGCAAAGCCATGCTGTTTTCTTCGTATTTCCTGCCACATCCCTGGCAAGTAAAGTCATTTCGCATCCTAACGCACCGGCTAAACCAGTGGTCTGCTGCTGTACGTTTTAATCGCATTCTCTTGGCCCCGCATAACGGATTATCTCCAGAGGCTTCTCATCTACGTCCTTGAGCGGCTTGGTACTCAGATCCATCATTATGGCTACGTCTTCCTCTAATCGCTTTGCCATAGATACTGCGGCTTCTACGGCTAGTTGTGCGTCATTCTTCATAACTCATCCTTTTTAGTGTATTTCAGGAAGCCAAGGCGAATGCCCTTGTATAGCCATGCCCTGATAGAAATAAAGATATTTGATTGCCGCCATCCTTAATTCTTCTGATTGTTCCGTATCAGGGTGATTGACCAGAAAATGCAGCGTACAAATTAGGGCATGATAAATTTCACCATCGCCTTCGCCTATTAGTGACTCAAAGTATTCGCTCTCAGCGACAAACTTCAAGGTTACGTCTTCTGGGTCTTTATCGAGCTTTCTTTTAAAACTTTCCGCTATGTCATTTTTCATAACTCATCCTTTATTGATTGTGGAAACGGGACGTATATCCCCTTCTTCTCTGACAGCCACCGCACAAGCACCTCAGCGGCTTCGCTTAGTTCCCTGCCGGTTAGCTTAGTGGTAGACGTTTTTTGGTACATGGCCTTAATAATGGGCTTGTAGAGCATTTCCTTGACCAGCCCCTCAGTAAACGGTATCTCAACCTGATCGTTGAAAGGATGTGCGTTGGAGTACCCAGCATCGTTCAACTGCTCTGCCATCTGCCTAAACCATAGGTGCATGGCGTTGTTCTGCCGCTCAGTCCTGCCTGCTGGCTTGATTGAGTACAGGTGATAGCTGCCTTGGCTGAGCTGACCTTTTACAAAGTCTATAAAAAACTCCAGCTTCTCCTGGCTATCTACAATCCACCTATGCCCGTCCACGCTCAGCCTCCATGATCTGCCTGCCAATTAACTCCGGTATTTGTGGCACGACCGCATTGCCTAAGCATCTAAGTCTGTGTGTCCTAGCGGGAACCCCATTAGCCACTCGACCCACGTTGGGTTCAGCCTCCCAGATTCCCCCTTGAACTCCACTGAGTCCGGTAATGAGTTGGTTTCTGGGTTCCTGCCGGTCTTTGCCATTGTTTCTGGCTTCCTGGCCCCCTTGTAATCCCTCGCTGCTGGAGTCGGCCAAAGGTTGTGCCTCGCCATTGAGCTCAGGGAGTGTCGCTCCTTCGCATTCGGCCCGAGGCTCTTGTTTCTGCCGTACTCCACCGCTGTTGGGGTCGGGAATAGCTTCACAGTTGATGAAAGGCTCGTTTGATTCGCCGTATCCATGTTTTTCCAATCCAAGTTCATTGGAGTAGGCCAAAATCCAGACCCTATCTCTGTGGTGGTAGGCGCCAATCGCGGAAGCTGGTATACAGTGCCACTCCGCATCATACCCGACCGAGGAAATGTCCCATAAAACTCGCTTAAACCAATCTCCCCCGTCTCCAGTAAGCAAGTTTGTGACGTTTTCAAAGATGGCATATCTGGGTCGAATGTCCCCAAGTAAACGGGCGCACTCTGACCACAATCCACTGCGCTCGCCATCAATGCCTGCCTGTCTACCAGCGGTTGAGATGTCCTGACACGGGAATCCCCCCGTGATGACATCAACTCCAATTCCGTCTGAAACAAGTCTATCTGCTGTGATTCGTCTGACATCGTCATATATCGGGACTCCAGGCCAGTTTTTTTTCAATACCTTTTGAGCGTAAGGGTCAATCTCGCAAAAGGCTGCAGTTTCAAATCCAGCGGCCTCCAAACCAAGGGCAAAGCCGCCAATCCCACTGAACAAATCCAACACTTTCATGGATTTTCAGCCCAAATAAAAAAGTCAATGAAATCAAGGGTTAGCCCTGTTGGCCCCGTTAGCCCCACTTTTTGGGGGCCGCCCCCTAAAACACGGGCCAACCGGGCCAACGGGGCAAACCGATGATTTTTATAGAGTTTTTTCATCACCACCTTTCACCCTGCCAGCGGTAATTCTTTGCATTATTTGAGCCAGTTCTGCGAAGTTTCAACATATTGCCTTTCAGCAGTTCCATGCAGTTACGCAAGGTCTTCTTCGTGCATTCGTTGGGGTTGAGTTCTTCATCACGCAGCATTCTGTACAACTCTGACTGACTGTGTTCAGCGCCACCCCTCATTACAGACTCAAGAAACAGCACCTCATCCTCATACTTAGCAAAAGCTTTAGCGACATTGATCTGCGCCGCCTGTTTCTTTTTCAAATCGCTGATGTCATCTTCATCAAGGAACTCAACAGAATCCACAGACTCTTCGTAGCCAACGGTTTCTTTTGTCTGCCTGTATCGGAACCCGCCGGAGAATGAAATCTGGCTCCGATCCTTCTCGTTGATGACCAGTAGCTCTTGATATTCAGCGAACTTGTCATTGAGGGGGTCAAGGCCAAACATATTGTCAACGTCAGCCTTAAGATCGCCTACGCCTTCGTAGATTAAGCGGCCGTCTAGCGATCGATGCTTGTTGCAGTGGCCCAGGAGGATAATCGTGCCACCTGCTGCGGCGAACTGCCTGAAGACATGAAGAATGTCCCGCATGTCGCCTTTGTTCAGCACTGGCGCAAACTTCTTCAAGGTGTCACAAATCACTATCTTGCCATTGGCGTGACCCTCAAGGCGTATCATGTTCAACAACCCCAAGGCATCCTGAGTGGTGCGTAAGCCAGGGTCTTGGCTTGTGGCTAGGGTAATCATCGACATCCCATGCTTTTGACCCATCTTTGCCTTCTGAACCACGCCCCTAGCCCCGTCATCTTCGTTGAAATAAATGACATCTGAGCCTTTGATTAGGTTGTTTCGGATGGACTTGAAAAGGCTACCCAGCACCCAGACCGTTTTACCGGCCCCAGAAGGCGCGTAGACAAGCGTTACAGTACCGGTAGTAATCATGCCTGAGATAACTTCGCGTTCGTTAGCGAGCCTCTCTTCAAGCTCTGCGATGCGGTGGTTGGTTGCCGCGGCCTGTAATCTGGCTAACGATGAAATCGGTTGGGCATAACCGTTGACTCCTGAGTATCTTTCGTAATCCTCGTAGCTCGCCATTGGTGGCCTAGCTTCGTTGAACTCTTTTATTTTATTCATTAATTCATCGTCTTTAGACACGATATGCGTCCTCCTCGACAACCTTGTATCGCCAAGCCGAGTTATTTTGTAAGACCTTTACAAACTCTTGCAGTTTTTGAGCATCCATGCCGCGTAGCTTCTCACCCCTGCGGAAAGCGCCGTGGTAGACCAAACACCAGTGCATCATGTAATCCAAATCGTCAGCCGAAAATGTCCTGACCCACTTGGTAGAAGCCTCAGACCACATTCCTTGCGACCGTAGCGCATCCAGCACTTCGTCTTGGGTGCAACCTGAGAAGCAATGCACGAGGATTTTGTCATCGGCGTCCGTGATCGACAGGCTAGGGCTTTTGTCATCATGGGCCGGGCAGCAGGCGGTATATCTGAACTGGCTTACTTTCTTAAATTTTGGAAGGTTTGATAGTTTATTCAGAACCGCGGCGGGGCTTTCCCTCTCCACCTCTTTGCGTGTTTCCCCAAACGGGCTGAAGCCGAGCGGCCCCTTTTTATTTTCCACTGGAATCCCTTTTCGTTGAGCGGAACCTATAACTCTGAATCAGCCAGACTACCTTGTCAACAAATTGCTGACCTTTTTTAAAGATCGCTAGGCTTGTAAACTTGCTTTATCTTGCGTTAAACTGCGTTTAGGTCAACAAAGGAGGGACAAGTGTGGCTGATAAAAGCAAAGGTGAAGTAGAGATCCACGGCAAGATTTACTTGACTGTTGCCAGAAGGATTGATGATTTCAGAAAGTCGGCAGAGTTTAAAGGCTGGTCAATTGAAACAGAACTGGTTAGTGCTGAGGACTCGATGGTCGTGATGAAGTCAACGATCCGGGATAGTGACGGCAAGGTTGCAGCTACTGGATACGCTGAAGAAAACCGTAGTTTTGGGAAGATCAACAAGACTTCTGCTTTAGAGAATGCTGAAACGTCTGCAGTCGGTAGGGCGTTAGCGTTTCTTGGGCTAGGCGGTAGTGAGATAGCCAGCGCCGATGAAGTATCCACAGCGATTGCACATGGTTCGATAAAGGATGCAATGGAGCCGATCCTGCAGCATAACGATGCGACTCGAGAAAACTTCGACTCCATCTACTTCATCAAGGAGTACATCAAGGCCGGTGATGTTGCCGGAGTTGCACAGATATGGCTGGAGTTGTCTAACGACATCAAAGAAGCCTTATGGGTTGCCCCGACAAAGGGCGGCGTATTTACGACAGAAGAACGGGCTTTCTTAAAGTCTGATGAGTTCGCACAAGCGAGGAAAGAGGCAGCATGAGTGAAGAACGAGATTTTGTAAACGGTATGATTGTTAAGAAGCCTAATAGCAATGCCCCAGATTGGGTTAAAGCCAAGGTGTCTATCAAGCTCGATGACTTCAAAGGTTGGATTGGCGGATTTGTCAAAGCCAACCCTGATAACGAATGGATAAACATCGACATCAAAGAATCACAAAAAGGCACCTGGTACGCCGAACGTGATACGTGGAAGCCCGAGAAAAAGGCTTCTGCACCCGCAGCCAAGGAGACTGATGACATTCCTTGGTAAACTTAACCGCCGCTGCGTGACTCCTTGTGGCGGCATTCTTGCCCCAGTTCCCTTGCTGGGGCTTTTTTTGAGGAAAAACCATGTCTGATAAGTATGTTTACTGGCGCGAGCTCGGAGATATGTTCAAAGCCTACACCGCACCCAAGTTGATGCGCGTTCTGGATGCCAACGGTATACCCTACCGAATGGACGCCAAAAACAAGCCAATGGTGGAGCGGGTACACGTTGACTCGACTGCTGATGCTGGCGGCGAAACCATTAGCGCCGCTCAAGCAATGGATAATATGGAAACCCTGATTGACGAATTTCCCACCACCGTTACGGTAACGTCAGAGTGAAAAAGGATCGGGGCGGCTGGCTGTCGGATATACCCGAGTGGCTACCGCCCTTAATCCTGGTTTCGGCTATCTCGTTTTATTTTTGGTGGGGTGGTTAATAGAGCGGCGTTTTGTCTACAGGTGCCGCGGGCCTGCCAACAGGCAACAAGGGGATGCCTTAGACACTTACAAGTCTATCATCTTTTGTTGTTGTTTAAACATTTATACAAACACTACGATAGCTAGCAGGGCTGCCAAAAACATGCATAGCCCCGACATAACGCCAACAATGATTAACAGGGCCTTTTCTGTCGCGTTGCTATCCATCGCCGTGATCTGACCAGTGATAATCTGCCTCGGCCGCGTCATCTTCGATCAAGTCCATGATGTAATCAAAATTAATCTCATCAGTGATATTGAGCGGCAATGACGCGCCAGCGATTCGGGTAGTTACCTTAACAAGCTCGTAAGTCTGGGGTTCCGCGTCACCGTCACCCGCGTTAATCCGATAGGAAACCTGGCAATCAAGCGTGATGAAATCCGCGTCCAGTTCACAGTCAAACGTATGAACGCGGTCATATAAACTAGCTACACCCATTACAAGCCCTCCCTTTTCGCCAGATCCAGCAAAAACTCAATGTGTAGCAGTGCCATATCAAGGCCGGTTTCAAGCCCGCGATAGTGGGCCTGATTTGCAAAGTTTGACTCATCATAGGCCGCTTGTAACTTTTTCAGCGCGTCCAGATGCTGCGCCTTGAGTCGGTCGCGGCGTTCTAGCATTTCAGAAACTAAAGACAGTCCGGTATTCATCACTCCACCCCCTCTAGTTGATCGACAATGATGCCAATGTCTCGAATTGCCATCCCGACAGTATCGGACGGGTTACTCACCTTGCTAAGCCAGAACTTTGCCGATTTCAAATTGGCAATTCCTTCCTCAACACGAAAACGGCTTGCTTTTATCATGTTTTCCGACAATGGTAGTCGCTCCTCTCTGGCGTTTGGGAACAACTGTTGCGCAATTGTCCGAACGTCCTCAGCATGGACTAAATCCAGGCTTTTGAATGTGTCGTTTATATGACCATAAACGGCGCTTACTTCGCTGGCTACCAAATGCGGGCAGCAGGCGCTGATGTACTTCTCGCTACATGAGCTCATGATTTCCCTCTCTCTGTTGTTAAAATGTGCCGACACAATGGCGACACTTTTCAAAGTTTACGCAATATTCGCCGACTTTTCTAGGCTATCGAACCATTCATATACAACCTGTTCGCCCACGATATAGGCGTACATATTCACCACCCGCTCAGGATCGGAAAGGTCAGTGTTAACTTCGCCGAAATTGCTTTGTTCATATTCTTTTATGATGTTGATTACCTCAAAGGCGCGATCACCTAGCCATTGTGTGGCTTGGTACGTGCCAATGATGTAATAATCCTCATTGAATACCGCGCTGTGCAGATCTGATACATCGAAATCATCAGGCTCACCGTTGCGCCATTCTTTGTCTGGCTGGTTTTCGGCCAAGTAATCTTGGAAGTGTTGCGTTATTTCGTCTTGCTTGTAGTACATGGTTCTTTCCCCTTGTTGGTTTTTGGGATAATTCCCGCAATGCCCCCCAGAGAGAGAGGCATTACGTGAAATATCCTAATGAGTATTGAAAACAGTCAAAACGCCTTTTACGCATTCTGCACCCAAGGAATTGATATCATTCGTGCGCATGAAGCTTGGGCTATCTGAACAGTCAAAACATAAAACCCGTCGACCCGGGCCGTTGGGCAGCGACTCTATAAATGCGTCAACGTCATCAATTTCCTCAACACTCAGCCCGTCAGCTTCGCCATACTCGATATAGATCAAGGCCCATGTTGGGATGTTATAAGTGTACTCTTCGCAATCACGCATAGTTTTCCCCTTGTTAGTTGAATCTGGGCGGTATGCCCATCAATACGGCCCGCATGGGGCCGCATTAATTGGCAGACGCTCAGCAGTATTTTTTGACTAGGTAATCCGCTAGATAGTCAAAACATTTAATCGGCAACCCTTCACGGGTGCAAACGCGCAAACATTCCTCGCGCCATTCTCTGGCGGTCAAGCCCTTGTCAAATAGTGTCGCCTCAAGTTCTACTTGTAGGCGTCCTAAAGTAATCGCGTATTCGCTCATTTTTATTTCCCCTTACCAAATGACGCTGATTTTGTAGGCGAAACGATGGTTAGGCCTCTCGCCGGTTTGTTCTTCAATTATGTCCGCGATTGCGTCCGCGATCATTTGATCGGTCTGGCCGGTCAATTCATCGCTGAAAATGTCGCATTGCGTATAGTCGCTTTCCGCTACTTTTGCCCATTCATTCATTACTTATCCCCTTGTGTGTTGTCTACTTCTATTAGCCTTGCCAATGGTTCGGGTAAATCGGCGATTTCAACAATTTGAAAGCCATTGGGCGAATAAATCCCCACTTTGCCATCATCCCTGAGTTCAAGGGTTAATCCGTCTATTTCAATAAATTTACCTTCATTCATTACTTATTCCCCTTTGTGTTGTCTACTGCGATCCATTTTGTTGATGTAGCCCAAGCCATAGCCTCTAAAGCGTGCTCGACATTTGACTCGCTAAAAGAGCTATGGAAGCGAATTTCGGCGTACATATCGCCATCTTCTTCAATCAAAAAATAAAGCTTGTTTTGTACTATTTTAAAATCGTTCATTACTTATTCCCCTTTCGTTGTGTTGGTCTTGCACCTAAAAAGGCCCGCAGCGTCACCTGGTGGGCCTGTTTGGTTTAGATGGGTTTACTGAAGCAAATGGTTGTCGGCTAAGTAATCCTCAATTCTCATAACCCAGTCTGGTTGTTTTTCTTCCATCTCTGCGAGCTTGTCTGCCAGCGCGTTACTCTCTGGTGAATCGATGCGGAAAGCGTAGGTTGGCGCCTTGCACTCTAAGAACTGTTTAAGAGTCGCGATATATTCTGCGCGGAATTCAAAATAGTTTTGCATGATGGTTTTCCTTTTCAATAGTGTTGGTGTTAGCCGTAAACAATCACGACTTCCTTGCCTTGCTTTGTTTGCTCGAGCGCAAATCTCTCGGCCTCGCTCTTTGTCTCAAAATCCCACGCAACCAGTGGTTGGCCTTTTCTGCGTATCTCGAGCACCTGGTAAGATGCTGGCTCTGTGGTATTGGTTTGTTGCATTGTTGCTCTCCTGTTTTCCTAACTTTCAAAAACATTTTAAAGGTTGGCGGTTTTGTTGTCTATTAATTATTACCAATTTAATAGACCGTGATTCTATAAAAACATTCTCTGCTTATTGCTTTTTGTGTGGGGTATCGGTTAGGTGTTGGTTGGCTCTAGTGGGTACTATATCGACACTCACACTCCACTTTCTCCGTTCCACTTTGACACCTGGCACCATCGGGGTTCTGTTTTGCAACCCAGCAGGTTCTGTTTTGGAACCTAGTCCGTGCCAGTTTGGAACTGAGCTCGAGTCCGTTCCGGATTGGAACTGACGGGGGGGGAGGGGGGATAGCTGTGTCGTTATTATTATTGTACCCACCCACCCACAAAAAAAGCGGAAACTGGGGGGTATTGCATTCCTCAAATACTTGTATAGGATAGGGAGGGACAGGCGGGCTAAACTATATATGTAATTTTAAGGAGGCAGTCATGGAAAAGGGCCATACAGTTGAGTACAAGTCCATTGATTATTATTCGATGTGCGA